>Ga0214919_10001840_pt1 | contig 34109 bp, 33 predicted proteins | sample LL1503_MetaG_FD_177994 | JGI IMG/M metagenome (GOLD analysis project Ga0214919, IMG submission 177994) | Freshwater microbial communities from Lake Lanier, Atlanta, Georgia, United States - LL-1503 | ecosystem: Environmental > Aquatic > Freshwater > Lake | place: USA: Georgia | collected...
ATCCCCAACAACATCCCCAACAACATCCGCAACAACATCCCCAACAACATCCGCAACAACATCCCCAACAACATCCCCAACAACTTCCCCAACAACATCCCCAACAACTTCCCCAACAACTTCCTCAGCAACCCCAACCTCAGCAAACTCGTATCAAGCATATAAAATCATCTGAACATTTGCACAATGTACTTACAAACGGCGTTTCACAATTTCAAACCAATTTTACCTCTAAAAATATGCAACCTCCTCCTATGCGAATATTTGTCAAAATGTACACCGAGTGGTGTAATCCCTGCAAAAAACTGGGACCTATCATGGATGAAATTTCTCTTCACTCAGACACAAAAGATATCATCTTTATAAAATTTGACGCAGAATTAATGATTAAAGGGCAATGTCAATATTCTAAACAATTACAAAAACTCTTTAACATTAGCGCTGTTCCTGCCATGTTTGGGTTTATTGACGGCAAACTTGTTGGAACCGTATTTGGCGCAGATATGACAGAAATAACCGAATTGATAAATAAATTACGTCAATAAAGTACCGCTTTAGAAGGTTATAAAATTGATTTTAAAATATTATTTTTACCACATTAAAAATAATAGCAATGTCACAACCAGGTGAAATTCAATTGATTGACGTCTGTTTCTGTTTTGACATTACGGGCAGTATGGGTCCCTACATAAAAGCTTCCGTTGAAACTGTATCGGAAGTGTTTGAGGCATTGCAGACAATGTACCCAACGTGTACATTTCGTTTATCGTTTATTGGGTACCGCGATTTCGGAGACGACGAGCAATTTATTATTGTGCCCTTCACAGAAGATATCAAAAGTGTTCGTGATCGTATGAACGTCGTTACGCCTAGTGGCGGAAATGACACACCTGAAGATGTTGCCGGTGCACTTGACAAAATAAGCGACTTGGAGTGGAAAGGCGACGTGAAAATTGTATACTTTGTAACGGACGCGCCTGCACACGGCACAGAGTATCACCCTGTGACTATGGGCGACCGGTACCCTCGCGGTGACCCAGAGGGTCGTGATCCCAAAAAACAAGTACGAGAATTAGCTTCTCGTGGCATTGATTTTACGATTTTTCGTGTGACGCCACAAATTGACACAATGATTGAGAAGTTTGACATGGGTTACAAAGAGGGTGCTATTGGTGGATTTACAGTGTTGGATATTGTGAAACAGTTGGGGTGGACTGGAGAGGAAGACGGAGGCGGAGATGAAGACGGAGATATGGACCGGTGTTTGCCTGACAGTTTATATGGATATGGATATGAATACGAAAGCTGTGTTCGTCCTCTTGCAAATCCAATCAACGACATTTTTAAATCAACAATAATTGCATCGGCGTCTGCTTCGGTTGAAAGACGTAAATAATTTATTGCTTTATTGCTTTAAAGCATTTTAATTTTATAGGGATTTACCCTCTATAAAATGGACTACCTTATTGTCTTGTTTTGTAATAAAACGGTATAAATAAAACGGTATAAATAAAGAAAGTATAAATAAACATGATCTATGACATATTTATAGTTGGAGGAGGCATCGCCGGTCTTTACACCGCCTACACGCTATTAAAACAAAACCCCTCACTCCGTCTTCTTGTCGTCGAAAAAAACGCCGAATTGGGTGGCCGTGCCAGCTCTACCATGTTTCAAGGCGTATCGGTTGTCACCGGCGCCGGTGTTGGCAGATTTCATAAAGACCATTTGCTTCTTGAATTAATGGACGATCTTGGGTTACCCGTCCGAAAATTTAATGTATCTCACTACTATGCGCCATCAAGTCCGCGTATCAATGCCAAACGTGTTTTCCAGCTTTTACAAGAAGCATATACACAAAAACCTGTTTATGCAACATTTAAGGAATTTGCTTTATCTGTGGTTAATACGTCGACATACAATGCATTTTGTACCGTTGCTGGGTACACGGACTATGAAAATGAAGATGCCAATGATACCTTGTTTCATTATGGCTTTGAAGACAATCTTGACGAATGGACGGGATTTTACGTGCCTTGGAAAAAAATAATAACAAAACTCGCCGACTTTATTGGCTATGATCGCATTCTTACCAGTACAACTGTCACTCAGTTACGACGAACACATCGAGGCGGATTTCGCTTATCGTTTGCCGACGGATTTCATACGTTTTCAAATCGTGTGGTTTTAGCCACAACTATTGAGGCCGTGCGTCGTCTTGTGCCTGTCCAGTTAAAACGCTACAAACAAATTAAAGGCCAGCCATTTTTACGTTTGTATGCCAAATGCACGCCCGAGTCGGCTCGTCTTCTTTCGCAACATGTCAAAGGCATGACCATCGTTGGCGGACCGCTTCAAAAAATACTGCCCATCAATCCAAAAGAAGGCATTTATATGATCAGTTATTCAGATAACAAAAATGCGTCCAATTTATCGTATTTTATAACAGATACACCCAATCATCGTCGAATGTTTTCCATATTGATCGAGCACGCGTTGCATCTGCCATCTCGGTCGATTGAATTGACGCATATGATGGGGATTTACTGGAAAACAGGGACACATTATTACACACCCAATCCAGTACACGAAACGCGACTTGAATTTATCCATAAAGTGCAACGACCGCTTCAAAACCTTTTTGTGGTGGGTGAAATGGTGTCGCTAAATCAAGGATGGGTGGAAGGGGCATTGCAAAGCGTTCAAGAAGTAATTGGCGAATTAAGCGAGGATTAATTTAAAATTGAAATTGAAATTGAAATTGATATTGAAAAAAGAAAAATAGTAAAAAATAAAAAACTAAAAATGTACAGATCTTATATTCCAATGTCATTAACTACGGTTGAATTGCGCATAAAAAATAAAGATTTGCCTGAAAATGTGAAATGGTGCAACGGATTGTGTCAAGATATCAGAGAATGTTCGGAATTCTCGCCAAACAAGCACATGTGCAAAAACTGTATAAATTCGCTTAATATCGCCATAAAAAAGGTAGAATGCAACGAAATTACCATCGAGCAGTTTAAACAAAATCCAACGTGTATATTAGATGGAAATAAAGATGACGCAGTTCTCAAAAAATGCGTGGTATGTAAAGAAGAAAAAGGCGCAAGCCATTTTGAAGAAAAACGCGCTCGCTGTAAAGCATGCAGAGCGCTTGAAAATTCTACCAGAAACAGTAAAGACATTGATACCTATATTGACACTATTGAAAAACTTAAAAATAAGATCCCAGAACTAAAACACATTGTCGCCGACATCCCAAAAGATAAGCTTATCAAAGTTATTTCACATTTTAAAATTGGTCGAAAAAGTACAGATAGTAAGGACAAAATGGTCTTGAATATTGTCAATCATTTCAAAGCTCAGCAAAACCCTTATGCATGTGTAAAAGGCTGTGGCGTGACCTTAACAGTGCAGTTTAATACGTGTGGAACATGTAAAAAAAAGAAAAAGGTCTCTAAATTGGAACGAGATAACGATTTTGTTGACACTAAACTAAAAGATATCACGCTGGATAATTTCCCAATGATAGACAACACCAATGAATATCTGTATACACGTAACCATATCGGGCTAATTGCTAAAAAGTTTGGTCTAACTGTAAGCCAATCTGATAAAAAAGAAAAAGTTGTTGAAATGATCAATACGCTTTTAGACCATCACAAAAAAGAGGCGTTGAAAAAGAGAATGGAAGAAAGCGAAAAAGTTGACAAAGAGGAAGAGGTTGATGAGGATGTAGAGGAGGAGGTTGATGAGGACAAAGAGGATGAAGAAGAGGAAAGCGAAGATGTGGAAGAGGAAAGCGAAGAGGAGAAAGAAGAAAAAAAAGAAACAACTATAACTGTTCAAAGCAAAGAAAAGGTATTTGAATTACAATTACCTAATAACACTAAAATTTCCATCCCTATAAGAGAAGATGGAATGATAAATGCAACACTATTATGTAAAACAGGAAAGACTCGTTTTTCAAAATATATAAAAAACAAGCAGACGCAAGATTTTTTAAACCTTCTTTCATCGAGTGAAAAATTATCCATGGACAAATTATTTTTTATACAAAAAGGAAGATTGATTCAAGGAACATGGATTCATCGTAAAGTTGCCCTTCATTTGGCACAATGGATTTACCCAAATTTTTCAATTAAAGTTATAAATTGGGTGGATGAGTTGCTTGTTACTGGGAAAGTTGAGCTATCTAAAGAGTCGGATCCAAAAGAAATTGAAATGTATTATCAACAAAAATTAAGAGAAAAAGAGAAAGTCATTATGAGGCTTACGAGTGAAAATAAAGAAAGAGAGGAAAAAACGCTTAAAATATATAAACAGCTTGAGGAAGAAAAAGAAAAAAGCCAAGAAGCTGAAAATAAATTCAAAATGTTACTGTATAAAAGAAGCTATCACAAATTCAAAAAAGGTCCTGTTTTTTATATTATTTCTGATCTTGATGCATCTACAAAAAAATACAAAGTAGGAATTGATCACGTTGATATCAATATTCGTTTACAACAACATCGTACGTCTATTCCGTCTTTACGCCTTGATTTTCTTGTATATACAGATAAAAATTCAATAATAGAGCAAGGAATGCTTACAAAATTTGATGCCTGTAGAAAAAATCATTTAAACCATGAATGGATAATGGAAGTTGAGTTGGACGATTTGGTAACAAGTGTAAAATTTATTATTAGTTACTTTCACTTGAATGCAACATACGAAAATGATATTGAAAGTTACAACAAAGACATTAAACTTGAGTATAAAAAGTAAAAATATTTAGAGCTTTTCATAAAAAGAGGTCAGTTTAGTGCTTATTTTGTCTTTATCAATTAGATATAATATTAAATTATATCTAATTGTGTTTTTGATAAAAAATCTAAACAGCTCTTTGAATTTTTTGGAGGACCCGTTTGGGTCTTCGTATTTTTTGGAGGACCCGTTTAGGTCTTCGTATTTTTTGGAGGACCCGTTTGGGTCTTCGTATTTTTTGGAGGACCCGTTTAGGTCTTCGTATTTTTTGGAGGACCCGTTTAGGTCTTCGTATTTTTTGGAGGACCCGTTTGGAATCTCCAATTTTTTTCCAAAATACCTACTTAAATGGTGTAAAAATAAAGATAAAAAGGAAAGATGTCATCTGGAAAAGACTCCATCACCTACAGAATCCGTGAGTTAGACCCCGATATGATTGCGCCGTCGACCAAAAACATGGACCGACCCGAACAAGGTGGCAGTAAAATTGTCATTATTGGCAAGCCTGGTACCGGTAAAACCACCCTCATTACCAGTTTGCTTTACGAAAAAAGCCACATTTTCCCAGTCGGCGTTGCAATGAGCGGTACGGAGGACAGTAACGGTCACTATTCCAAGATTTTCCCATCCACGTTTGTGTTTAATTCCCTTGACAAACCTGTCATTGAGCAGTTTATCAACCGTCAAAAACTTGCAAAGCAACATCTCCCCAACCCGTGGGCCATTTTATTACTTGACGATTGCACGGATGATCCCAAAATTTTCAATGACCCGATGTTCCTAGGGCTCTACAAAAACGGACGACATTGGAAGACTTTTTTTATCCTTTCCCTGCAGTACTCCCTTGACATTAAGCCCGCAATCCGTACAAACATTGATGGCACATTTATTTTACGTGAAACAAGCTTGAGAAATCGTCGTATTTTGTGGGAAAATTACAGTAGTGTGGTGGGCGACTTTCAGACGTTTTGTGATATTATGGACCAGCTTACAAACGATTATACGGCGCTTTACATCCACAATGCAACGACAAGTTCAAATATTGAAGACTGCGTGTTTTGGTACAAAGCCAAGCCTGTGCCTGACGATTTCCGCATTGGTAGCGACGATTATTGGGCGTTTCATGATCAGCGCTTTGACGAAAAAGCGTCAGTATAATTTTGCACCTCAACGATGCATATTTAAAGACAATATTTTATAATAAAAACTATAAAATGAGTGAAAATAGCGTATCAAACCAATCTACGCCCATGCCTACGCCTACGCCTACGCCTACGCGAGACGCGTTAAAAGCACGACTTTGATCACGTTTGTATCATACACAAGAATCGCGAAAATGCTCTTTTTCACATGAAAGTGATTTGCGCAAAAAGAAGGTTCCAGAAGAGATGATTCAACCACTATTAAATTGTTTGCGTTATACCAATAATGTTTTACCATATCCAGTTGAGGTTTTGAAAAAATGTAAAGATCTTTCAAAAGAGGATAAAGTTAAAGAACTTGTCGATTTTGTTAATCAAAAAAAAGGCTGTTAGGTTGAGCCTCATCATTTAATATATTATCGTAAAACGCGCTTTGATCCATACAGTTATCATTACAGTCGAGATTATCTATACTAGGAAACAATACGTTTGCAGGATCAAGTGTTGATATATAATCACCTGGGACCAGTCCGTTAATGGGCTGTCGATAACCATTGATAAAAGGGCGTGGCTTTGGAAAAGTTGGGTTAATCGTGCTAGGATCCACGTACAAGTTTCCGTCAAATCGTGGTACGCCAAGGCGATATTTTTCAATATCTGATACTGCCTTATAATAGTCTGCGTCTATTAAAATTTTATTTACATCTGTAAGAGGAACTGTATTTACATACATTTTTTTACGATCATAACATCTTGTAATGAAAAAAGCACATAAAAATAAAACAAGGAGTAATAAAAAAGTTGTCAAGGTTCGTCTCATTTATTATTAAAAAGATATAAAGTTATAAAAGAATTTAATCTTTTATATAAATGGCAATTCAATACCCTAAATTAGAACATGCGACTTTACCATCGGTAGAAGGGTTTAATGGCACCATTAATATTTTAAGAGACCCTCCAAAGTCCATTTTCACAAAGCGTAACGATAAAGTTGGCCAAACGATGGGAATCATTTCGGATATTGATGATAGCGGCGATCGTATGAATGAAGCCATCAAAGTGTACGCCCGCGGTGTCAACCCAATGGTGTCCGTATCCTATGACAATAACTCAAACAATGCTGGTTCATTTACACGCGCCGGCTCATATGGTCAAGGCAATAATATTTCACAAGGACATCATCAAGGCACTCGGCAAGCATTCTTGCCTTATCGCATTGCTGATAAAGGTGCGTTTAGACCTCCTATACGTTCACCGTTTGATCTTTTACCTTTATCACGACAACCTCGTGTGTGGTTTGAAGCACTTACCAAGCCTGGGTTTGTTGATTACAGCAAGCAAAAATTTTTACCTTCTCAGTTTCGTATGATTAAAGATATGATATTGAAAACAAAAGATACAATTAAACCTAATAGTTCTGTAAAGATTGAAAAGCCTATACAGGAAAATTATAAAATGCAAAATGCCATCAATGCAAAGCATATTAATATTGAAGGTCTCTCTGGGAAACGTACGCTTGATCATTCAAACTTTACACGTGAAAATGTAGATCTTTATAAAGGCATTCAAGAAAATTACGAACAAGTGAATGCGACCACGAATAAAAGAAGCAATCGTTCGCACAATTTAAGCAATATGAAAATTGACGAAGGACAGTATATTCAAGACCGAACCTATTACGAGTCCAATGTCAATCCTTCGCAACACCGCAGTCAGGGTATGGAGGGACTTGCGATCGACAAAGATGCTTATGTACAAGACCGAACGTATTATGAGTCGAATGCTAACCCATCTCAACATCGTAGCCAAGGTTTAGATGGATTGGCAATAGATAAAGACGCTTATGTTCAAGATCGAACGTATTATGAATCAAATGCCAATCCGTCTCAATATCGTAGTCAGGGTATGGAGGGACTGGCGATTGACAAATACCGTTATATTAATGATAAGGAATATTACGATTTTATTGTCAACAAAGGTCGCGATATCAATACAAAAACGCTCGACGAATTAAATGGAAATACGCGGACATCTGTAAAAGACGTGACGCAATATCAAACCGAGTCGGGTAAAAATACGGGATATACGTTACTCACAGAAATGCCCGATATGGAACTTGAGCACCATATGCCTCGATATACTATGGCAAGCGCCGTAAACGATCCAACGGTGCATAGACGCGTTGAGCATCAAAATACTATTCAATTGCGTGAAAATATTCCTCGTGTATCCACCGTGCGCAATGTCGCAAAGATTGAAGACATGAACAATTTTGATTATGCCTCCTCGCGCGAGTACAAATTACCAGAGACATTACAGAAAGGATCGTTTTTAAATGCGGGTGCTGCGCCAACAATGGATCGCTCCCAGATACAGTTTCGCCAAGATCCAAATAAAGAACGAATTAAAAAATATTTAAATGACACACAATTTGGACGATTTAACCATTAGCGCGGTCCCGTCCGCGCGCCAACGGAGTTTAATGAGGAGGGGTCCCGCCGAGGGGTTCCGCCCCCTCACGGCGGTGTTTGATGAACGGTCCCAGAGTGCTTCGCACCGTCGGCAAAGCAGGCATTCACGGCGGTCTAGAAAGGTCTACGAAGCAGGCGTGACCTTCACCGAGTAGAACCGCTCATTAAATACACCACCAAAGCGGGCGTAGCCCAGTATTAATCCGCCGTGAGGGGGCGGGACCCCTCAATGGGACCGCGCCGTTAAAAAGCAGTAAAATATAAATATAAAACTCTAAATAAATGTCATACGAACAAAACAAGCCATCTATATCTTATTATGTCAACTTGGCAACGTATACAACAGGTTATTTTGGAAACACAAACTTTAATCCTCCTTTATCCGAGCCTATTCCAAAGACAATTGTATCCTATACAATGAACAATTATAATAGTTTAACGTTGCCAGTTGAAAAAACATCCCAAGATGTGCGCACATACATAACGTACGCAAAAATGGCAAGTGCTTACCAAAAGCCTGATTGTAGCGTGTGTTCTCCATCCAACTGCCAACAGTAAATCAACAGATAAACTTTTTTAATTATTATTTAAAAACGTGTCAAATATATAGAATGGGTACACCCATTCTACGAGTCTTCGTAGCTCAGTCGGTAGTAGCGCATGACTGTTAATCATGAGGTCACTGGTTCAATCCCAGTCGAGGACGCAAATTTTTTTAAAAATCTAAAAAAATTTAAGGTGGTTACTTTACAACTCTGTACATCACCGATCCGTCTTTTCGTGTAATTCTAATATACTCGCCACGTTGAAAATAGTAATAACGACTAATTGGATCGGTGTGTAATAATGTAGGCAAACGCCCTTTAAAACTTTTTTCAAGTTGTTCTTTTTCTTCTTTTGTGGCCCGCTCGTGTTTTGGGACAAGTCGATGCTGTGTAATATCCAACTGAAGTTCTTGTAAACTAAACAACTCAATGTCCAAATTTTCAAGCGATTTTTTGGCACTTGATGTTACACTATCTCTGTAGATAATAATACAGCGATTGTATCCTTCTCTATTCATAATCGACATGTAGTCTTTAATGCCCTGTATACTTAATTTTTTATCATTGCAAATAAACGAAATGATTTTGTGCGTATCTTTTTCTCTAACGCCTATTTTTGTGCTACGAATCGTAAAGTCTTCTTTTGAATCTTCTTCAAGAATGTACCCACGATCCGTCAACATTTTTTTAAGCGTGCCAATGGCTTGAATCTCTAGATGAAAACTTGTCATGTTGATTTTTCTTCATTTAAATTACTTTCTAATTTAAAAAATCAAATTTATATAAAATGTCAGACGATAATAAAAAACTTGAACAAATCAAAAAAGCCGATTCCCTTTTTAGTAAAAAGCGGTTGCAAGAAATTGAAAATTCTATTAGCGATGAAGACAAAAAACGTTATGCTAAAATTGGTGAAGAAATGTACAATTCAATTAGCTTTGAAGATATTAATTCTCAAGGAAAACTTGCAACCGAAAATGCCGAAGCCATTGAAATGGAAAATATATCACAGATAAAGGTAATGTTACAATCTGGTATTCATCCAAGCTATTTGTCCACTCAAGAAAAAGATATGATGAAAAATGCGTTTGGAGAAAAATGGTACGAGCAGTACGGATTTTTAGAAACGGATTTGAATCGTATTAATTTTTAATTTTTTTATCTAGATATAAAATATGGTATACCGTCTAGTCCCATCTTACAAATTTCGACCCCGGTCTCATTTTGGAATGGAAGATATGAAAAAGCCTAAAATGCTAAAAGGTATTGCTTTAGGTGCACTTGTCGCTGCTCTTGTTTTATTTATTCTTGCTTATCTTGTCTTGAAACAAAACCTCCTTCAACGTTATGCCGTTATCAAAGACGGAAAAGTTTGTTTAGATTGGAAAACGTTTAGCCTTGAATTGATATTGCCAGTGGTAGCAGTATGTTTGGTGTTGGGAGGAGTTTTAGGACATTGCTGTATATCTGATTAAATCGGCTTATTTTTAATTTAATTTAATGAATGGTTTATTAAATTAAAAATGAAGAACATTGATAAAATTTATTTGATCAACATGAAACGATCTACAGATCGTCTTGACCATTTTATGTCCGAGATGCGTAAACACAACTTGCCTTTTGAAAAACTACATATTTTTAGCGCAATTGATGCGACTATTCACGACCTTACCCCCGACGAACTTGAATTGACAAAACATATGAAAGAGAACGGTGAAATAAAAACCGTTATATGCAACTTTCTTAGTCATTACTATGTGTGGAAAGATATCATTGCCAATTCGTATAAAAACGCGCTTGTCTTGCAAGATGACGTGTATTTTGTTGACGACATCTCTGAAAAGATTGATAAAGTGGTTGAGTATGCCCCAGCCGATGCAGTTATAGTAAATATTGGGTTACATAAAGCGTTTGCAAATTCGATTTTTATTGATTGGCCTTTAAATGAACTTTACGATACCAATTTATACGCTGAGAGATACTTGAATGATCATATTTGCATCTATAAGAACGGTGTAAATCCCTGCAGTCTTTCTTATATTGTAAGAGGTGCTGAAGCCACTCACGATTTTTTTTCAACATTTCATACGAATAGTGGCGCGATTGACGGGTTTCTTAACACTTTTCATGTTAACAATCGTATTTTTTATGGAAGCCGATACGTGCTGGCAACAGGCAATGCAAATTTTAAAAGCACCGTTTTTAATGGACCTACATTCAACGAGTATTTGTCGTCATATATACAAAATATAGATGACGATGATGAAGATGATGAAGATGATGAAGAATAATAATTGTAAAATTGATCTTTTTTTTATATTTTCAAGAAATATAAAAATGGCAACAACGAAAGATTTTCAAAAAGTTCCTAACTTTTTCATGTCAAAAGATGACACGAAACCTGTTAATACCAACCCTCGTTATCCAAACTTTTTTCAAACCCATTTTACCGCAGGTGACATTGACCAATTTGAAAGCTACCGCGACAGATCCAATGGGTCAAATCCATCTAGATCGGTCTCACTAGATGGAAACATATGGAAAACGATCGAAAAGTTAGAAGACGTGGGTGGAGACGAAAAAATCGAAAAAAGCGAGAAACTCGGTGAGCATCTTGACTGGCTTAAATACAAATCGCTTACAACCGAAGATATTGACAATACGTTTCTCTATCTATTTGAAAAATTTAAAAAAGGTATTTTTGTCAAAATCAAAGACAATGCGCTTGCCGTTTTTTTACCATTTAGTAAACACAATTATATCAATGAATGGGGAAATCGCATGATTGCGCCGCCTCCATCTGACATGATTGCATTTTTAACTTATGCAAGTCGGCTTCAAGGATATACTATTACGCATCATCAAATAAACAAGTTTACACACAAATGGTATGCCAACAACTGTTTGGTTCGTCCAGAATTTCCAATCGGCGAAAACGATCGGGGCGTTTCCAATCTAAAAGACATGCTACTGACACTATGCGCTGAACGAGAAGTTCCTGATATTGAACTTTTTTTCAATCGTCGCGATTTTCCCCTACTAAAACGCGATGATACGGAACCGTACGAGCATATATTTGACAGTGATAAATTTCCCCTATTGAGTCATCGTTATGACAAATACTGTCCAATTTTATCAATGGTTACCACTGATAAGAATGCCGATATACCCTTTCCAACAATGGAAGACTGGGCACGTGTCAGTTACCAGAAAGACAGAAAACTTTTTGCACCCGATTTTAGAACCTATGATGATATGGGGAAAACAACGCCATGGGAAAAGAAACGCCCTACGGCCGTTTTTCGAGGCGCGTCAACCGGTTGCGGTGTAACCGTTGAAACCAATCCACGTTTAAAACTAGCCCATATGTGTTACACAGATCGTGGCCGTGTAGAAGGCGGTATCTCCTTATTAGATGCCGGTATCACGAAATGGAATTGTCGTCCGCGAAAAATCGCCAAAAATCCTCACCTCCAAGTCATTGACCCAGGTAGAATGGGATTTCCATTGGTATCATTTCTAACGCCCATAGAACAAACCCGATACAAGTACATTGTCAATGTCGACGGGCACGTATCTGCCTTTCGTTTATCTCTTGAACTATCAATGGGCTCCGTAGTGCTTTTACAAGAAAGCAAGTACCGTGTGTGGTTTCGCAAATATTTAAAAGAATACGTCCATTATATCCCTATTAAAGAAGATCTTTCCGATTTGTACGATAAAATTCGTTGGTGTCGTTCACATGACGCCGAATGTCAACAAATTGTCAAAAATGCAAGACATTTTTACGATACGTTTTTAACCAAAAAAGGTATTCTTGATTACGCCCAGCTACTCTTTGTAAATATAAAAAGCATGACTGGTACTTATTTTTACAATTATGATGATATAAGATCAATAATACGTGACAAACAATTAAGCATGTTAGCCCCATATATTTCGTCAGATGAACCTATAGACAACGTGCCCGTTTATCCATTTGAAACGCGTAATATAAATTCAATGGGTGGGTTTGAGATTTTTCTAGACCGCCATGCTATTCCGTACAAACATCTTGTTAGCAAAAAACAATTGCACAAAAGCAAAGATAGTACCATCCATACATTTCAACTTGATAAACTATTGATTGACTTTAAAGAGTCATCACGAAAGCTTGAGCGCGTCAATGAAGCGTTTGTAGGCATTTACTGTCTCAATAAACTGTTACGCGATATCCCTAATTTTAAATATACATTTGGTTTAAAAAAAAAAGATGAAAGCGAAACCCCTTATACACTTGTAAGTGAACACATTAAAGGCGTCTTATTAAGTGAATATATTAAAACATGCAGTTTGGGTGATTTGGTATCTATTCTAAAAATACTTTTTCTTGCATTATCAGTTGCCCAAGAACGATGTGGATTTGTACATAATGATCTAACATGTTGGAACATTGTTGTATACACGTTACCAACTGTACAACATTTTGTGTATTCATTCAAAGACCAAATTTTTACAGTAGACACAAAAATAGTGCCTGTTATTATTGATTATGACAAAAGTCATGTCATCCATGATGGGTTCTTTTACGGTCCAACGTTTAAAACAAGTACGGTACAAGACTGTTTTTGTGTGCTTATTCATTCTGTATACGATTTTTGTACATCTCGACGTTTATCTGCGCATGAGTTGCAGGTATTATTGTATATGGTAAACTTTTTATCTGAAACAGAGTTTCATCGAATGAGATTAACAACCTATCCTGAATTAATGGAATTTTTAACTGCCAATAAAAAATACAATGAAATAGTCTATCGCAATAAATGTGATTTGGAAAAGTTTGAACCATTCGATTTTTTAATGCATTTTTCAGAGATTACTTTACAGTCAGCAATCGGGATTTATCAAATTGACGGTCAAAAAGTGGAAAAACCTTACACCTATATTAACCCATTATTTTATTACACGCTGATTATAAGGGATTATGAAAAAACGCATAGAGCTGTATACGAGTATTTGGATAAAGTTGAAGAACAAGTGAGAGATGTGGTCATTAGTAAATTTTCTAAAAATTTTATTTATTATGTCAATGCGACAAACCAAATTATATTTGCTGTATCAAATGTACTTGCTTTTGTTGACCAGTATAAAGATCTTATTGGGAATGATAACCACTTTATCGAAGCAAGAAATTGTCGTCGTATTTTAACTCGTTTAGCCGATCAAATGCATCTTCAATATATAAAATTAGATATGGCATCATGTGGACACACTACAGAAACACGAGAAGTAAAGGGCAATCCATCCATGTTATTTTGTGCCATATGCAAAAAAGAAATACCAAAGATAAAGCTTTCATCAAAAGTAATATTACCACCCACGTACAATCCTTTTTTTAGCCTCGCAAAATATACAGACCATACATTTTCCGTTCCAAGCATCGTTTTAAGTATGTTACAAGGAAATGTAAAAATTTTAAACGAAAAATATATTTCAATTTGGGAAATGATACGCAATATACTATTATATAAAAATCCTTATACCATCCCAGATGAAGCTGATTTTCGTAAGAAATACGGACGCGTCTTGTCAATAATGTCACCTTTGGCTATATTAAACCATAATGCTTGCATTAATACATTACGATGGTCAAGTCAACAGTTGTATAAAAAAGACCTAGAAGGACTATTAAAATTACCCGACCCGCCACAAAAACATTTGCGCACCGTCCAAAGGATTTTAGCATTAACAGAGAGCTACTAACGTATCACGGCATTCTATTACATATCTTATCTATATAGATAAGATATGTATTTTTTAACCACAGACTCACTCTACACTAAATTAGTACTTCATATGAAATAACATGCGATCCGGTCCTTTATTTCTCAGCTTTATAGGTGGAAATTGTCTCAATCCATTCTCGTTAAAATCGCCAAGTACAGAATTCCATACACTAAGTTTACTGTTGGCTTCTGCCATCTCAATGTCTGTTTGGATGCCGTCAATCAACAATGAAATTGTTTTGTCTACAATATAACCGTAATCGTCTCGTTGCAAATCGTCAACAACAAGAAACTTTCCGTAAATATCACCTGTTCGCGGAATATGATTTTCGTATACCCCATATAAGGCAGTTATAACAACTTTATCAGATGGTACAATTTTCTTTTGCATGGATTTGTATAAATACTCGTACACTTTTCGCTTTATCATGGATACCGTTCGCTTTGTAAAAACATGTCTTGGTAATGGGGCCCACTCTGTAATGGTTGCCCAGCCCACGTATTGGGATAGATCAATGATATCATTGTATTCTTTATTTGTATCTATAACAGTTCCCTTTACAACGTTAAATAAATCATTTTGGTCAATACATTGTGCGTATTCCATTTTATATTTAATTTAAATTTAAAATGCAATTTAAATTTAAAATGGACGTACTACTTTATAGCAAATTTTCAAATGCATCAAAACAATTGATCCTTCAATTACAACAAACGCCTGACATACTTGAAACAATTACAGTAACATGCGTCGACAATAAAATGATCCGTGCACAAATATTGGCAGATGAAAAAATTAAATTTAAATATCTTCCATGTTTCATTCGCTTAAATGATGATACAGGAATCTTTGATATTTATGAAGGTAAAAATGCCTTTGACTTTTTCACGTCTTTGCAACAACAAATTAAAAATGTACAACGTGATGCCGAAATGCCTCAGCAATCTCGATTAGTTAAATTGCCCTCTCCTTCTCCTTCTCCCCGTCCACTTTCACGCGAAAAAGTTGAAAGTGTTGAAAGCCTTGAAAGCCTTGAAAGCGTTGAAACACCCAAACAAATGCCTGTAACAAAAATTTCAACATTGAAACAAAAAGCACATGAGACAGGATCGCAACGACAGTTGCACGATTTAAAACGCAAGGAAGAATTTACAAAAACCCAAAATACATCTAAAAAAGCCCCTAACAAAATAACCACTTCTTTTCAACCAAAAAAGATGACATTTACACCTATAGAAGAGTTAGATTTCGACTCTGATGCGCAAATTGACACACTCGTTGATATAAATGATATAAACGAAGAAACGGAAGAAAGGGAAGAAACGGAAGAAACGGAAGAAAGGGAAGAAAAGGAAGAAAGTAGCCAAAAAACTCAAAAGGAGCAAAAGAAAGGGATATCTACTTATACCCACATTCCTAAAAACAAAGATACAGATTTTTCAGAACGTGAAATAAAATCAAAACAAGCTGAAACAAATGCTGGTAAAAATACAGGCTCAATATTGTCAAAGGCCATGCGTATGCAAAAAGAAAGAGGATCTTAAAATATTTTTTGACATCCATTAGGAACTCCATATGTCCTATCGCTTTTTAGAGCCTTATAATCAAATGTTGGCCCGTATTTTACACATGCACAATTATTACAGCCATTTGCATCATAAAACGACTCAATCATTCTATTTTTACAGAACGTAGAGTTTCCTGTGTTTTTTAAAGTACGATAAAACGGCTCGATGATCATGTTACTATAAAGATAAATAACTGATACAAATGCAATAATTGAAAATATTGCAAGCAATCTTGACATTTTTAATTTAAAACAAATTAAAAATATACCACTTTTTTTACAAATTACACGCCCGACAACCTCTTTATACCAAATAAGGCATCAATCTGACACAATGGATTTGGAGCAGATGGGCTATAATAATCGGTTGTAATTGTTTGATAAAGTATTCCACTGGGTAGAAACACCGAAAAGCGTAAACAGTCGTTTGGTTTAAATTTAACAGTTTGTGTCATTGACCCGGCATCCAACTTTATAAAAGGCGAACGAAGTGGATCATTGATATCTGTAATAGGTACTAAAAATAAGGCACGATTGCTGTTTGGATTATTACTGTAAATGATATTTTTGGAGGATGAACTACCCGCTGTTACGTTGGTAAATTCTACGTAAACGTATGGGTAAAATGCAATACGAGCGCCTGTAATAAGAGTTATATTTGGAAGCGTCAAATTTATCAAACTAATCTCGTAGGCAACTGTCTCGTTTTGCGAAACAACGCTTCCATTATAAATCAACGGGTTATAATTATCATTTGAAAATGAAACAATATTAACTGTACTATTTGGCGATGGAAAGACTATTTTGGTTTGATCGCTTTCATAACTTGGGTAGTACGCCGTCGCCCCTTTCACATTTGGCGGATTCATGGGTGTAACAAAACACGCATTTATACCATTTCCAATATATGCGTTTATGTAAAAACAAGCGCCTTGTATATTGTATATTTTTTGTGTTTGATTATCTGTTATAGACGTAGGGTATGTATAAATAAATTGTCCCATGTAATAATTATCAGCAGAATTTGCACCATTACCAAGAAAAATACAATTTGATATATTAAGTGGAGGCATGGTTGGATAAATGCTTGGCACGTTCAAGGTGGAAATTAGGGGTACAGTTGGGTTACTAGAAATGGTTAAAAATTGAGTTGGCAATGTTTTTCGAAGTGAATATTTATCTGTTTTTTTCCAACCACTAATGGCGTTCTCAAGCGTGGCTGTACGTATTGTATAATCGTATGAAACAATTTTACTGTACACCACATTACCACCAGTAACCGATGAAAGGGTTTCATCAACAAGATAATAATTATTGTATGCTTGATCATACGTTGCTATTTTTTTACCGCACTCGTCTACACCTGGTAAAACTACAGTATAAGGTCCTGTTGGACCATTTAAATTACTTGGATCAATAATTGTTACCGTAGAAGCCGTAGACGGTGCAGTTATTAACGGAGTTTTAAATGTGAACAGACCACTGCTTGGGCTATAGCTTTGAATGATAGCTGTATTTGTAGTAGATTGACTTGGAACTTGTAATTGATAACCAACATAAAAATCAACAACATTTTTATAAGGAGATGTTAGATAACTGCCCGTAGGACCACTTCCATTTACATTTACGTATACGGCATAAATAGAGCTAGAAGGACCTGTCGATACATACGAATTATCCACTACGCCTCCTGTATATCCCGTGCTTCCAGTTGCACACCATAAATAGTCAATAACACCGTTTGTAACGGGGTCAGCAACGTCCATTGTTTGGGTATAAATTGTGCCAACAGGGCCATTTGGGCCTGTGTACCCGGTTTGTGAATAATAATAACCTTTTACTTGTTGATTTGTATTTAATGAACGAGGAGGTGCAAAAGGTACTTCAAATTCGGCAGGTTGTGGGTATTGATTGCGATTGCGATTGGCGCTACTTATCTCTATAAAACGACGATTGCTCATTTATTTATTCTAATCTATTAAATTAATTTATCACCCTTTTTTACAAAAATAAAAACGCGGTACCAAAAATGTTATATTCCTTAAGCGATTCGTTCAATTCCAACCAAGGCATCAATTTGCACAAATGGGTTTGTTCCAGATGGGCAGTAAAAGTCATTTTCAACCGTTTCAAACAATTTTCCATTTGGTAAAAATACGGAAAATACGAGGCAATCGTTCGGTTTAAATTTAATTGTTTGTGTCATTGATCGGCCACTCATCTTTACAAACGGCGTAATGTCTTTATCTTTAATATCCCGTATTGCTACTTGAAAAACTGCCTTATCACTTTCTGGGTTATTACTGTAAATTAAATTAGGAGCTTGATTATTTTTAACAGAAAATTCAACATAAACATACGGGTAAAAAGCGATAGAAGATCCCGTAACAAGCGAAATGTTTGGCATGTTTAATGAGAGTAATGACAACTCGTATGCAACATATTCATTTTGTGACACAGTACTGCCATTATACATTAACGGTACATAATTTTCACGTGCAAATGATACGATATTCACGCGAGTGCCTGGTACAGGTGGTATGGTTACTTCTGTATTTGTAAAACTTGGGTAATATTCCGTATTTCCATCTACATATGGCGTATCAACATATTTTATAAAACAAGCATTATATCCGCTTCCAACGTAGGCACTAATATAAAAACAACTTCCTTGGATATTTTTTAGAGGCGTGGTTTGGCTATTTGCCACCTCTGGTGGGTAAATGTACATGTATTTACCTGTATAATAATTATCAGTTGGGTTTGCCGAACTGCCTAGAAAAATACAGTCAGACGTGGTTAATGTTAGTTGTGGCGATTCGGTAAAAGTTGGCACAAGTGTTAATGTTGGGAAAGGATATGTGGTAAGAATAAAAGGATTTTTAAATTTTAGTTTTGTAATATTATTACTGTTATGTGTGACTGACACAATCGTATTTGGTACACCATTAATAATGATCTGAAATCCCTTGTAATTAAAATTTTGATCAAGTCCAGTTACATTCACCGTAAAACTGTTTGTTTGTCCTATAATAGTAAAAGTCAATGTTTGCACGGTAGTGGTGGTGATAAATTCATCGGGCAATGTCTTTCGAATCGAGTACGTGTCAGATACAGCCCATGCACTAAAAGGTGTCTCCAACGTCGCTGCCCGAGTAACGTAATTATAGGCACTAATTTTACTTGACACAATATGTGTTCCAGCCGACCGCGTCTCGTTAACAAGATAATAACCATTATATGATTGTGTGTAATCAAGGATGGATTTACCGCATAGGTCAACACCCGGAAGCGTAATCACCGCATTTGTGCTTGGGTCTGTTATTGTAATATAACTACCAACTGTTGGAGTGGATGATAAGGCAGTCTGAAGTAGGAAACCACGTGTAGTCGGGTTATATCCAATAATAAGCGAGCTTGATTCTACTGGATCATACATATTCAGCAAATACCCCACATAATAATCTGGAACAGTTTGATATACAGAAGATAGACCGGATACATATACGGATGATGTGCTAGAGCTTGCTAACACGGTGCCATATTCCGGATAAGCATGATAATTGTAACTATTTCCATTCGTTAAATTTATAGTGTTGGAAAAATTAATTTGAAGATGAGGCTGGTAATAAGAGCTGACTGTTTCAATTTCAATAATTGCATTAGTAGATATATGACGTATAATAAGAAGCTTTGAAACCAAATTAGCATGTTCGTTTATAGTTGCAGAAATTGTTGGTCCTGAAGAGCCGTTATATTGCATATGATTGTCTTCTTCCGTGCCTGAGACAATCTCGATTCCACTCCACATGTACTCGATGATGCCTTTTAAAACCGGATCGACGACGCTTGTACTTTGTGTGATAATTTGTTGATTGCCATTGTAAACAGCCTTTATTTGTTCGGTTTTTCTATTTAATGGAGGAGGCCCAAAAGGTACTTCAAACTGAGACGGTTTTGGGTAACGAGTTCGATTTCGGTACGAGCTAGATATTTCTATAAAACGTTGATTACTCATTTTATAGAAATATCTTTTTTAAAATAAATATAAATGTCGTACATGTCATTTAAAACGAGTAAAACGTCAATAAGTAATACAAAATATTTTTTGCCGACCTCGCTTGATTACGAACAAGATGTTCATTCTATTTTAATGGTCCAAGACAATAATATGAATGAACAACAAAATTATACATACGGATTGCCCATACAAAACGATATCTATGCATATCGCTACAATTCCTTTTATAAAGGAAGCAGAGATGCAGATTTAATGCCAACACCTTATAGCACGGTCGATTTACCCGACACAACTCCATCTGAATTGCATTCGACTAAATCAAAACCGCTACCTACACATGTCGTTGAAAATTACTCCGAATTGAAAGAAGATGACAATGGGACGTGTGGCTTTGTGGAAGACGGCGACGGCGTAACAAGTGCGTGTGGAAAAGGTAAAAATTTGTATAAAATAATGGATCCACGTTTCAACTTTCGCGAAGCAGCTAAAAACTGTATTTTATTAGAAGATCACCTGACGCATTCGGGAAAACAGTGTTCTGATTGTATCAAAAAACACTGTTTAATGATCGAAGGATTTCTTGAGGAAGGGCTTACCCTTGACAACGAACAAAAACACAAAGCAGAGTTTGATAAATGCATCAAAGAGTTTCGTTCCATCTTTAAAAGACTTGCGACACAGTTAAAAGATGATACGTTAACAGATGAAGATTGTTGTAAGTATGCACAAGAAATACGTGCGTTTCGAAAACCTCTTTGCCAAAAATATGCAACTTTTTTTTAAGACACGTTAAATAAAAAAAATAAAATAAAATAATATCTTAAAGAAAAGATGTCTGCTTATTATTCTACGCAAAATAATGCAAATGGCGGTTTACCCGGAAATTTTGGAATTTCAAATGCTATCAGAGTAGGCGTGCAAGGAAATGTTCCAAATTACAATTATGGAATCAATAATGCGGGCTTGTTGCCACCATCCGCCGCCGTTAACACTCAAACCAATATAATGATGCCATTGTTGAGTGGATACAACGCAAATGGTCTTGGTAGTGCTCTTGCCCAGAGCGTTGAACAGTCTCTTGATCTTGACAAGTCTGCTATTAAATACAATGGAAATGTGTTGAACCCCCCTGGCCACCCTAAATACACAGCTTATGCAAACGAAACGTCGTTTAATGTTGCTCAAAACTAAATAGAAAAATCCGTACCAAAAACGTTACGTTTAAATTAACTATTTAACTCGCTTTAAATATAAAAGTGTCACATATAATATTAATATTATATGTATTTAACCAGTCACTTGGGTTTCTTATTTATGAATAAAGAAAACGGTATATTATAGAGATTGCTGTGGATAAGCCTTCTTAAATTTAGTGTGATTTAGTTCCGTCGTTTGTACAGGTGGCAATACTCTCATGTCATTGTAGGGAACTCTATAGGGATTGACGGATTTCATTCCAAGCATTGCAGGTAACATTATACGGCTTTCTCCTCTTACTGAATCGTTGCATGCGCTAACATTGTAATTTACAAGTTTTGCATACCCGCTCATTTATTAAATAAAAAAAAGCTAATTTCAAATTTTAGACGGCTTTTTGTGAAAAAGCCGTACCAAAAACCTAACGTTTAATTTAACTATTTGGAGCCACAATCTCGCTTCAAATATAAAAAAGTGAAAGAAAGTGCTATATATATTATATGTATTTTAAACACAAAATCAGCCACTAAAAATAACATTTTTATAAAAAAAAGGTGTAAATAGGTAGTCAACATGCTGTGAAATTTTAGCGATAGGAATTATAAGATGGATAAACCATCGTATAAAAGTGAAAAAGTGAAAAACTGAAAAAGTGAAAATAATCAGCGGGCAAGCGAAGGCGTATTAACAAGGCCTGTGGGTTTATCAACAAATCGTGGATGCGATGGAAAAGCAGGCGCTTTCTGACCCGTGAGCAGTCTTAACATTGCCTTGTGTTCGGAATTGTCAAATTCCAACAGCCAATCATAAAAAGACGGGCAAACGACCAAGCACAAATGCTCGAATAATTGCTCGACACTTTCGGTCTCATATTTCATCGAAAAATAGGGAGCAAGAATGCCTTTCATTTTCATTGAAAGAATAAAAGGCATGTTTTCAGTCACAAACGCGTGTTTTTCTTGACGTGTCTTTAAAGTGTCTTTTTTGTCGTTCAACACAATAAGGTCAATCATATCGCCCACTGGGTGTGCCAACTCAATGTCGACCGCGCTTATCGCTGTCTGTTCGCCCAATGCGTTCGTCAGCATGACCGTTTTAAACGGGGTATCGATTGGATCGTCAACACACATCGCAACGGTATTAAAAGCTTTTTCTTTTGTTGAAACAAAGTCGATTTTTTCGCAATAGTCGCCGTCCCATTTTCGTCGTTTGATTTGATCAAATTGGCAAGCATGTCGTGGTGACAAAAAGATAAAAGAATGCTTAAACGACGTATTTGCGATAAGCGAATAATGTACAGGCTGAACGGCATCAATAAGCTTTTTGCCACAGCAATCGTTCGTAAAGTAAAAAAAGCTTTCCATGTCAACCACCTTTTTCCAATAGGTGTCAAAATCCTTGACAAGAGATGCATACACCGTGTGGACTTTAGGCGATATGTAAAGAACAACATGCGAGGTCGATCGTTTGGCTTGAAACTTTGCAAACTCGTCGTTCATTACAACCGTCTGAATTTCAGGCCGGTCTTTTTCACTGTACGCACTTGGTAGCTGGTTGATAAACACAACCGTCAGTTCGTCGTCTTTTGGCTCCGGTGGAACAAGTCCGACCAAGCTAAATGGTGATTGAACAGGCACCACGCTTCCCGTATCGTTTGATGTAAGGATGTTTGGATTGGATCTCGCAAAATTGTCCGAATTGTAGTAAAGACAAAACTGGAGCCCGTGGTCGTTTGGAGTGGGCGTCGTGGGATCCGTCAGCGAAATGCGAACGTCTGACACATTGGACGGGTGGACCACAATGTTAACCACTTTGATACCCGTCATGTCCATAGAAGCCGGAATCAGCTTTTTGGTGGGGGGCGTGTTTACAACCTCTGCCTGAAAAAGTGCAATGCTGGTTCTTTTTCCGTCTTCCTCCACACGACCACGGATAACGTGACAAGACACAGTAGCGCTAGACATCTTTCTGGGTGCTTTTTCCATTCTTATTTTCAAAATTAAATAATCGATTTTATACCGCTTCTTGGTATTAGTTAACACTCAATTTTATAAGATGGGTAACCCATCGTATAAATTTTTAGATACTCTCTCACTCACTTACGCTTACTTACTTGCCCGTTTTGCCAATGCGTCGGACAGGTGCCTTGGCCGGTGCAGGAGGGGGCGAAGGAGCTCTCTCAGCAGGAGATGGGGCTACTTCCGCGTCATCTCCATCGTCGTCTCCTTTCAACGACCCCTTATCATCGTCTGCATCCGCGTCCGCGTCTCCGTCTTCCTCCTCCTTGTTTTCAGACTGCACGGCAGAGGCAAATGATTGAAGAGGAGGCGCAGGGGCATCCGCCGCACTAGGACGCAAAAGACGCTTGACACCCGATTCGCGCATTTCGACCTCTGCCTCATGAAGCTTGACTTGGAGGCTTACCTTGCTACCAATAAAGATGCCCTCAATCTTGATCGCGGCCTTTACAAAGCATTGCTTGTTCATCAATGTCATCGGGTCAATGTCACGACCGTACTTGTCGTAAAACAAGCTTGTAATGGTTTGCATCTTTTTGTTTTGCAAAACCTTGGCATAAAGCATTGGACTGGAACCTTCCACCACCTTGCCCTTTTCACGCTTGATGTAAATGGGGTTAAACTTCTTTAAATCAGCCTTCTCAAGCTCGTACTTGCCAACATCATCGCGATGCTGGAGAATGTAGTCGACCGCGTGGTCACAAATCTTGTTAAATGTATCCAAAAAGGCCTTCTCTTCTTGCGTGGGCGCGTCCATATTCGTCAAGCACATCGCCAACGTGTATCCATCCGTCTTGCCCGTTGTCATGTTGACACTTGGAGACAGACCAAAAGAAAAGAGACGAGAAGTGGATAAAATCAATTCTCCCAACGTTCCGTCAGGATTGCGGGTTCCCATTTGAATACGCTTAAACGTCACCGAACTGCCTGGAATGTTTCCATCGCGGGGCTTTCCGTAAACAATGTTGGAGGTGTTGTAGCCATTGGCCGAAGTAATTTGGGTGTTGTCGAAACTCATCTTGCTTGTCTTTTATAAAGGTTGTTTCTTTTTAAATAATAAAATAAAAAATCGATTTTATATTTTTTATTTTCAACCCAATTTAAAGCGCAAATTTCACAAGCAAAATTGCCACCAAAATAAACATGAAAACTCCAACACCAATGTATACCTTGTGAGAGAGTGGCATATCGGTCTGCAGATTCTTTACAGACGGTCCTGATGGCCCTGATGGCTTGGGTGGCTTGGGCGGTTCAGGCGTAGGATCATAAGAAGAGCATACTTTACTTACTTTTCTATTGTCATAATTATAAAAATCAGGATATGGATCCATATTTGTGACGTATTTTAATACCTCATACCAAGTTGAGTCTGGTCTATTATTTATTGTATGCGTCGATTTGGTTCCATAAACGCATTTATATTTTCCGATAATTTCCCTATCTTTAAGCAAAAATGCCAAAATAAACGCATTTTCATGATTAGTTGATTTTGAGTAGGCATCTCCGATATCAGTATCGGTCTGATTGTTTTCGTTTTCAATTTGATAAAGTGGATTGTCATCTTGCGCCCATTCGCCAAAGAAACTACCATGGCCGTCCTGATTCTGATAGGCATCCACTGCCATCGCCATCTTCATAATTTTATCCACAACATCGTATTTATATGGCATGTTTTCATTACCACTCTTCATCTTGTTAAGAACTTTGAGGCCATACACAAATGTATTGTCATCTTGGGGATTAAATATCTTGAATTTACGTTGTGACATTTATTATTTAAAATAATAAATTTTCAATTTTCAATTAGTTTAAAAACTTTAAATTACAAGTCGTCTATTTTTAATAATGGGTGTACTGGATACTTGTCTTTCCATGTCTCAACAATCTGTTTTCGAAAACTAAACTCGGCGTGTTCAGTTGTTTTTTCAATATCAGAAACATTAATGTATTTTGGTTCTCGGCCATTAAAATAATCAAATAAAGCCTTTACAATATCCATATTCTTTTTCAAAAAACGCAATTGTCGTCCATAAATATAATACAGCGCATATACAAGCTTTACATAAAAATCTTGTGTAATTGGCGTAATATAAGTGTTTACCGATTTTTTATTCCAATGAACAAGAGCATCCATAAGAGTATCGATCACCCCTTGGTCTTTTTTGTACCCCTTTCCAATAATATAAATCTCCGAATTGCCCCCACGACTTGCCATTGGTTTTGTCACATAAAAATGTTTAAATACATTACACAAAAGACGTAATAAAGACATATTAAATGGCTTGAAAAATAAAAACATTTTGCATACCATTGTTCCGCCCTCTTTTAAGGTTTTCAATGCACAAATTATTTGCCCAAGATTAAGAGGCGCTTCGGCTTCTTCTTCGTCAAATTCGGCGCCAATGCCAATATCGCTGGTGTATAAATCGACCTTGTCAGCCAATCGGTCTTCTATATTCTTTATCATTTTTGGATCAAGTACACTTCCACCGTTTTCTGCATTCATCAACCAACGATTGGGGTATTTTTCATATAATTTAAATGAATCTTTGAAAATCTCCTTATTGGCACCTTTTCCATCACCTGGCCATAAACTATTTGCATACCATTCGTATTTTTTAGATTTTGTACAAGTCTTGATATAATGGTTTAATGCCAGTATAAATGCGCCCGGAAATTCTGCATTGCAAAAAATTGTAAATGTTTCGGGATGGTCTACGGGGACAAGGTTAAATGTGTGAATCATTTCCCAACATTTCATCCATGCATTCGTGATTGAGCCTGCTTTGTGAACGCGTTTTTCGACGTCGCGAGCATACACTTTTAACTGATCCAATGTCTTTGTAACGGATGAATAAAAATTAAATTTTTTCATATCTTTGCGATTGTTGTGAAAAACATCGATCTGGGCCTTTTCCTTTTCAAGATTTTCCTCCAATGCAAGTTTTTTATCTTTTATAATAGGTCCATCTCCATCTCCTCCTCCGCCCGTTAATTCAATAATAATAGGCTTAGTTTCATCATACTGAGAAGGCATTAAAATCATCTTTACAAAAAAAGATGCAAGATAACTGTCCTTTATCTCTCTACATTCTTGTAGAATCATTTTTTGTTTTGTTTCAGGCATATTTAAAAGATAATCAATATCAAGATCCTTACAAAATCGACGAACGTCTTTTTGTGCCATCAATATTCGTATTGCTTTTTTTGTGTGTGTAATTCGTCTAGCATCCATTGCAACCCTTGAAAACAATTGATTTGTTATTTTACGAGAGGGTCGATATGAGTATCTTATAAACATGTTATCGATAATTTCATCAATATAAATATTTCCCACAGGCGTATAAATACTAATTTCTCCATCCCTGTTTTTGGATACCAATGCACTTGTTTTTGGTAGTAAAAACTGTGTGTTTTGATTTTTGATGTCTTCAATGGAGGTAAATGCATTGGTGTGTACATTATAAAATCCTTGATCAATGATGTCTTCGCCTAGCTCGCCTACTTTTTTAAGATTATCATAGATATCCAATATATAAATGCTTCCATACAATGAAAAGTATAGACAAGGAAGAGTTTGCCAATAATCCAGAATAAGATAACAACGTTCTAATGTACGCTCAGTTGCGTACGAATAATTAAACAATTTTGTTGCACGTTTCATTTCTTGAACCAATGTATTATTTTTAATAAACACTTCTTGTTCTTTTGTAAGAACATGGGGAGTGTTTGGATAAATATAATATAAAAGTAAACCAATATACTGTTGTATATCATCTACAGAATTTAAAAATAATACTATTTCATTTTCATAGATGTGTATCTTGCCAACATCGATAATTGAAAAAATATGGCAAAAAAGTCTTGTTTCCCTTTGAAATTCAATTTTCTCCTTCTCTTTCTCTGTCTCTGTCTCCTTCTCCGTATCTTTCCCCTTCTCCATCCCCTTCTCCTTCTCATCTATATCATCCCAATTTGACGCATTTTCTACAACTGACTCTTCTAAACTATAACCAGATAAAAATACGTCATTTTGGAGAGCAAGTTTATCTGTTTCAAAGAGTTTTTTCGTTTTTAAAATAGCACCATTTATTTTTTTATAGTCTCCATCTTTTGATAAACTTGTAGAAATCGTTGCATGTTTATACTTGAATTCTGCAATCTGTTGCAATTGCAGGGTTATATCCGATGATCGTCCTTTTAAGCCGTCAAATTGAATGACATAAAAATGCTTTAAAGATGTATCTGATGTCTCTGATATTTTTACGTAACTAGCATGATTTGTCACTGATTTTTGCAAAAAAGTCTGTAATTGTACTTGCAACATTCTTCTCTTTATTATTTCATTATAAATAAAATGAAATAATCGTTTTTATATTTAAATCGGTCATTTTATATACAGATACTAATGAATACAAATAATCACGTTGATACACTTTATAATCTTGATAATCTTGATAATCTTATAAAAAAATTAACTATACAGACGCCAGAAGAAAAGATTAAAATGTTACGCCAAAAAACATTTTATCATATTACAGATTGGAAAGCGCGTAAAAAGATGCAACGAGAACGAAAACGAATGATTCGACGCTTGAAAAAAGAATTGGAAAAATCCAAATTTTAATTTAATTTTCTATTTAATAAGCTATATTATTCAATAAATAATATAATTAAAATATGCCAGTTACATTTGTGACAAGTTTCATTGATTTAAATTTACTAGAAGACTTTAGGGTAGAAGATAAAAAATTATCTTTTTATTTAGAAAAAAGTAAATTACTTTTAAAATATCCTTACAATTTTATAGTTTTTGTAGATAAAAATACTCATCAATTGTTGGTAAATGAAAAACAATCAAATATAGAATATATTATAGTAGACATAAAAGATTTACCATCTTATAGTGTATTAAAAGACTGTGTACTCCCATCTTTTTCTTCAGTAGGAAAAGATAGTTATAATTTTCTAATATTAATGATTTCAAAAACTTTTTTTATAGAAAAAGCTATAGAATATAATCCATATAAAACAGATTTTTTTTCTTGGATAGACTTTGGTATTTTAAAAATTGTAAATCATAATGAACTTTATATTTTTTCAGAGTCTTTAAAAAAAATAAATGCATACAATAAACTAAAAATTCGTATTCCAGGATGCCCTTTTTATATAAATAATATTAAAGACTACTCTAACACTATATTGTCCGAACAAAAAGATAGACCTTGCTGGTTTTTTTGTGGAGGATTTTTTACAGGAGATAAAATGTCTTTATTAGAATTTTCAAAAGAAATTAATAATACAATGTACTTTTTACAAGAACAAAAATTTATAACATGGGAAGTAAATATATGGACATTTGTACATTTTAAAAATAAAAAATTATTTGATGTTTATTATGCAGATCATAATATCACTATGTTTAGTAACTTTTAATCTAATTTAAATATAAATTAAATTAATAAAATATGAATTTTTATGAAGACAAACATCAAACTTTTTTTATTGAAAATATTAATACAAACTTTAATGGTTATAATACTGTATTTAAATCTTTATGTATAAAAAACTCAGTTTTATATTATGCAGAAAGATCTTCTATACAAAATAAAAATGTATTAATTACATCAAATAATACAGATAAAAACATAAAAATGTATGATTTTAATCTTGAGTGCGAAGATCCACGATTATTTGTTTTTCTTGAAAAAATTTATATTATTTTTAATATTAAAAGATATGATGTATATGGAAGATATATGTGTATTTCAGAGTATGAAAATTTTAATCCAATTATTCTAAAAATAGAAGGAATGTCTCCAAATAATATTGAAAAAAATTGGTCACCTTTTGTAAAGAATGATAAACTTTATTTTGTCTATTTATATGATCCTCTTGTTATTTTACATTATGATCTTAACAACGAAGGTATTTGTAAAGTAATTTTTCGTCAAAATGATATACCATTGCCAATTAACACCTCACATATTTATCTAAGAGGAAGCACAAATTTATTGAATTATAAAAATGATGTATATATTTCACTTTGTCATTCTAGAATAGGCACAAATAGAATAAATAAAGCTGGGTATAATTATCATTATTATTTTACACATATATGTTTACTTGATACAATAAACTGGAAAATTACATATGTATCAAAGCCACTTTTATTTAATTATGAAAATGACAATTCAAACCATTATATTAAAACTCTTCCAAATACAACAGTTTTATTCAATGAAGATGAATATAGATGTGTTATGTATGCAACATCATTAAATAAAATTGATGAAAATAATTTTATAGTTACAATGAATATAAATGATCATATTGCTCTATCTTATAAACTAAAAATAAATCAAATAGATCAAGATAATAAAATATACGAAATATCTTTCTGGGACAATAAAACAAAAGAAATGTCTATAGATTTGATAAAAAATTATTCAGAGTATCAATATGAATTTATACAGACAATTTAAATAAAAACTAAAAATATTTTATAAAATATTTTTAGATAATACAATTATTCCAAGTTGCTTTTATTTAAAACAATTTTTTCATCCTCTTCAAACGTTGAAACGGTCTCGTTATAATCTTTAATAATTAATTTTTTCAATCCAAAGTCCTTTGGAAAGATATCCGCGCCATGACAGTCCATATTTGGACCCAAATATGGCTCAATATCTTCTCTTACATCATTTCCATTTTCATCTGTAATGGATTCAATTTGAAAAGCACCTCGTGGCACTTTTAACAAGTAAACGTATTCATTCTCCCTGTACTTGTACGGCACTTTTACGTGTTTTTTATTGAAACGCTCTGGTGGCTTTGACGGAAAACATAGACTATAAAAAACTTTACAGACATCGTAGGTGATCTGGCAGCAATTTTTCTTATTCTCTGGATCGACCGTATTTTTAAAAATGGAATAAAGTGAATACACCTTTTTAATCTTTGAACGATTGTAAATGGCTGCTAAAAACAAAACGATTAAAAAGTAACCAACGTAAACAATCATTTTATTATAAAAGGATTGTTTTAAAACTGTTTTTATTTTTTGCAAAAAGCCGTATTTACTTGCTTGTCACGATTTTCATAATTCGGTAAAATGTCCGAATATTAGCATCAGACAATGCCAACTTGTGCATCACTTCAAATGTTACTTTACGCGATGTACGCTCTGCCCAAAACCATTGATGGACATTGGATAAAATAGACCATTCGTCTTTCTGACATGCCACTTTTTCTTTCTTTACAAATTTCTTAAAATACATATTGTGCAATTGCTTTGCAATTTTGTACGTGTAATTCATTGTTGTTGCCACCTTATTTGTGTACTGTGGATACAAAAACAAAAATGTATGAAACAATGGACTTGACTGGTCTCTTAAAAGCTCCAAAAATCGAAACCCTGTATCTGGCTCATTGTTTCGAATGCAAACGTAGTTTTGATACAACGATCGAATAATCTTAAAATGTTTTCCAGATCCATCTTTTTTGAACGCAATTACACCCTGTGTTTGAGACGGGTCGCACGTCTCCACATATCCGCGCACATCGTTGACGCTTGCAAACGACAGCTCATGTTGTTTTGGCACGCCGATCGATGTCGTCATATCAAACGTTTCATTTGACACCAATGTACCAATATGATACACAACGTTGGTCTCTGGCGCATTTGACACAATACGTGTTTCGTTTGTATTGCGAATCAAGAAAAAGTAAACGTTGTATGTACACAAGTTCTCTGTAAATTCGTCAAATGTTTTGCCGATACATTTCAGAAAAATATCGCCAAACGATTCATTGCTTCCCCAACGGCTTTTAAAGGCATCCAATTTTCGGTGAGTTGAAAGGTACCATTTTTTGTGATAAAAAACGCGCAATAGTGTGCCTTCTTCTGCAGGAAAAAACGCGTATTCAGAAAGGTTTGAGTGAGGAATAGATGACATTGTTTCTTCATTATATTCCGGCGTAAACCCAAGCGATGAAGCAACAAGTACAGAGCCGTCAAAAATTAATCCACGATACGCTTTGAGGTCATCGGGGCTTTCATTATTACATGACCGATAAGAATAAATTTGCAAATCAGAGTTGTCATCGGTCTTCTCCACTGATGATTGTAAATGTAAGAGGTGTTCAGGTAAATAAAAGAGGTCGGTCATTTTATTATTTTTTAATTCTATAAACCAGAATTAAAAAATTAATTTTTAATTTATATAAAATGTCAAGAAAAACTTCACCGCATGATAGAGAAGAGCGTGTTTCAGATAAAGACATAGATATGTTTGGTAGATATATGAAACAAAAAAAAGGACGCCGATTTGGTATAAATGCGTGGCGTTCCAAATATCCTAAAAAAATGCTTATTTCTGAAAAAATACGATTATTAGAAAAATATAATCGAGAAAAATTAAGCTGGCACGAGTGTGATTATCTAAACACTCATACAGATGAGATTAATAAGCATAATAAAAATTTGCATCGAAAAATAAAGGCATCACCGACTTTTATAAAAGGTGATAAAAATTGTGGTAAAAAACCAAAAGAGCAAAAATCTCCTAAAGTGTCGAGCAAAAAAAGTCGTGATAAAAGATCTGATATAGGCGATTTTGAGATACTTGACACTACACACGGTATTAAATTTTTACAAAATGGTTGTGGGACAGTGGAAGATGCCTTATCTTTAATAAATGAAATCAAACCAAAGAAGAGTACAGATCATCCCATAGAAGATGGATTTTTATTTTATTTAATCAGTGATCTAAATGGTCAATGTAAAAACGTAATTGATTATTGTGAAAAAAAGTATACAGAAATGGTTCAGAAACCATTTGATTTTAAATGTGTCCTTAGCGAAGACTGTTGCAAGGAATTAATTAGTGACGAATTATTTATTAAATTAAAAACTATATTTAATGGCTCTATTGACGAGATTATTATTCGGCGCATCGAAACAGATGATACGCCTCGTTGTATTGCTTTCCATACTGACTACTCTTCTCGTACATTACAGCTATGCCTTCATTCGGAAGACGATTATGAAGGCGGTAGACTTGTTTTTGTAAAAAAAGACGGGTTTCATAAGCCATCACGCGCTCTTGGGTCAGTTACTGTACATGACAACCAAATCATTCATGGAGTTACAGCTCTTACAAAAGGTATACGATATAGCTTGTTTTTTCTTCAACGGTAAAACACGGCTTTTTGTGAAAAATAACTTGTTATGAGTAGTTTTTACTGTTTACGAGATACCGATTTCTTTTTACTTTTTTTATTTTTACTCTTCTTTATCTTCTTTATCTTTTTCCATTTTTCATCATTAATATACGTACATCTTTCTGAGCAAGCGCCCCTATTTTGTGTAATAATATTTGTAAAATCTTTATGCGATTTTACATCTTTATTATTAGAACAAGATTTAGCCATAAGTTTTCCAAGTTCCAACACTTGTTTTGCACTCAATTTTGTAATATCCAATACCTGACCTTTTTTACCATAAGGTTTAACACATTTCCAAGTGCCAGTTTCATCTGCCATTGTTTGGATCCATTTATTTATTATAAAAATAAATAAATTTTTAAAGAGTGTTTTACTTGTACTTGTTCATCATTATCATACACACCATACTATTAAAATAAAAGTCACTGTTTTCCTGTGTGCTCAAGCTAAACTTACGGTCTCCAAAAAAAATGTGTTTTAGTGGATCCGTTGTTACACGAGGCTTTTCGGCTACCTCCGGCATGTAAATGTAGTTAAACGTCATGTATGGCTGCGAATCCAAAAAATCAGACAATATCGCGTCGATGTTTTTTTGATGATGAAGCACTGGACGAAGCTTGCATAAAATGCTTAAAATCATCAAATTTGTGTGCTCGTTTAATACAGATGGCAACAAGAGGTCAAAAACGTGATACGATGCATCGGAAGCATCGCCAACGTGGATTGGTACTTTAAAAAACGAAACGGTCGAACAATTCATCTTCTTTCTTTTACTTTCTTTTACTTTCTCTTTTTTAAAATTTTATTTTCAATTTTAAGCGGGGCATCGCCCATGGTCAGCAAAGCTGACGCCTACTTCACAGGCACGCGCGACGAATTAAAACGGCCTGCTTCGCCGGCGTCAGTAAAGATAACTGAAAAGAACCCATTAATGACCCTTTAGAAAAGGGCCGTACCCCCAAAGCGCGGTTCCACTCAGTCACCAAAGCAGGCACGCGCGACGTGCGAAGCACCTTTAACTCGCCGTGAGGGGGCGAAACCCCTCATTAAACTCCGTCGGCGCGCGGACGGGACCGCGCTTAGTCCTCGCTAAACTCGTGCACAATCAACGACTCCCGTCGTCCAATACGCAAGGCTCGTCCAAGCACCTGTTTCTTCAACCCCTCGCCCATACGATGGTACAAAATAATTTCATCCGCCACCTCCAAGTTGATGCCCGCCCCGTTAAATCGCGAATTTAAAAAAATCACATTTAACGGTCCTCGTGTAAAATTCTCCAATTTTGACTCCCGAACTGACCGCTGGCCTGACAATTCCGCAAAATCAATCTCATTATCATGCAAGTCATTGCGAATCACATCAAACGTCTCATCATACGACGAAAACACAATAACCTTTTTTCCTG
>Ga0214919_10001841_pt1 | contig 34101 bp, 34 predicted proteins | sample LL1503_MetaG_FD_177994 | JGI IMG/M metagenome (GOLD analysis project Ga0214919, IMG submission 177994) | Freshwater microbial communities from Lake Lanier, Atlanta, Georgia, United States - LL-1503 | ecosystem: Environmental > Aquatic > Freshwater > Lake | place: USA: Georgia | collected...
ATTTTGAATTTGTTCTGTTTGAATATTCTTTGGAATAGGTTCACTGTGTTTAACTCTTAACCATTCTTGGTAACCATCATAATTATTACAGTCATTTGATTGCGATTTAACACACATAATCGTAAAATAAATAGTAGTTTTTCCAACTGCTGCTGTTCCTATAACGCCATTATATATTTTTTTGTAATGTTCGTCTACAATGTCTTCTACATAAAAACCGCGCAGTTGCTGAGTAGTTAATATTTCATTCCCGTCTTCATCAATATATTTTCCTAATTCGGACATTATGATTATTAAAATTAGTATACTTACGCATAAACAATACAAACAATGATACATTTTTACTTTATTATTTTGAAATGATTTTAAATATATATATATCAATTATCAATTTTTTATTACTTTCTTATTAAGTTTTTTCTGTGCTAAAAGTAGAGAAAATCCTTATTTTTACAATTGTAATTGTAAATAAAATAACTTAGAATGTTTTTTATAAATAAACTATTATATTTAATATGGTTGATATAAATAATTTTGATATTATCAAATTACGAGAACAGTTTTTAAGTGCAAGTCCTTTTAACTATATTATAATAGATAATTTTCTAGATACATTGTTAGTTAAAGAAAGTGAAATGGAATTAAGAAAATTACCTAGCGAGGAGTGGTTTGATAAAGATACAAATTTTAAGAGTATAAATAATCAGCAAGATTGTGATACGCAATCAAAAAAGATAGCATTAAATATTCGTAAACAAATACCAGACAATACAAATTCAATAATTGATTTATTTGCTTCTGAAAAAATGATTAAATTTATAGGCGATATTACGAATATATCAGGACTAGAATCAGACCCACAATTGTTAGGAGGTGGAGTACATAAAACGACAACAAATGGTCATTTATCAATCCATGCTGATTTTAATATTCATCCAGAAACAAGGAAACATAGGAGAGTAAATGCTTTGTTATATTTGAATTCAAATTGGAGCAAAGAGTTTCAAGGAGAATTGGAATTATGGAATAAAGATATGTCAACATGTGTTAAGAAAATTGAGCCAATTTCAAATCGTCTTGTTATATTTAGAATCACAGATGATGCATTACACGGAAGTCCAGAAAAATGGTTAGCACCAACAAATTACCCAAGATTATCATTAGCATTTTATTATTATACAGATGACAGACCGGATGAAGAAAAAAGCCCTTTTCATTGGGCAAACTGGTATAAACGATATGGAATTTATTACTGAACAAAAATATAAACTAAGAAAAAATTGAATTTTAAAACATCTTCTATTGTTATTTTATAATATTATAGAACAAAATGGTTAAAAATCTTGGAGGAAATAAAGCCAAAGGCTTCGCTAGAAAGCATACTAATGGCGGAAAGAAAGACGTTGTTTTGCGCGTAGCAGAAGAAGAAGGAGAAGTATATGCAGTTGTTACCAAGATGTGTGGTAATAGTATGTTTGAATGTACTGGTATAGACAGAGTTGCCCGCTTAGGTCATATTAGAGGCAAGTTTTCAGGTAAAGGAAAACGAGATAATATTGTTCAAAATGGTGTTTGGGTTCTAGTTGGAGTTAGAGAATGGGATATTAAAAAGGAGGAACCAAAGCAGAATGCCGAACCTAAAAGTTTAAAGAAGGAGAAGTTACCACAATGCGATTTATTGGAGGTATATAGTGATAATGATAAAGAACGGTTAAGAAACGAAGTCGCTGCTGAATGGAAGATATTAGTTAAGAATGACCCAACCAGAATAGAAGATTATGTAGATGACGGCGCCGATGCTGATGATTTTGCTGAGGAATTTGGGTTCAAGTTCGCGACAACACACGACATTGAGCGCGATGCGTTGTTAAAGGAGGCAAAGTTGGCTACAAGTGAAAAGATTACAATGTCATCAAATAATGAAGCTGAAGGTGAATCAGAGATGAAAGAACAAATGGTGTCAATTGACGACCTTTAAAAAATAAAATAAAATAAAATAAAATAAAATAAAATAAAATAAAAATAGTTTAAAAAATAATTAAAAAAAATGATTATATGATAAATAAATACATAAATGGAAACACGATTATTTACAAATGAAACATTATATTGCGAAGGTTTATTTAAATCCGAATACAGGGGAAAAATACATTTAATATCATTATTTGTGTTTCCATATGCTCTATATAAATTATATTGTGCTGGCAACGGCCTTACATATCCTTTTTTCATTGGGTCAATTAGTTTATTGACGAATTTTTGTTGTTTTGGGTCAAGTGCACTATATCACACGTTTAATTGGCCTTTAGAGACAGAAATAATGTTACAAAAAATAGACCACAGTATGATAACATTATGGTGTTTGGGTATGATGTTTCCAATTGCATTCTTATTGTTTCCCAAAATAGACGGTAATTTTTTTATTGGACTAACAACTGTAGCAGCTTTAGTAAATTGGTATTATATTTATAACTCGGAACCATCTATTATTGCCTCCACTATTGTACCCTCAATAATTTTGTTGTTTGTAGACGTGTGTTATAAGCATATGAATTTTTGGGAATGGGTTTCAATGTGGTGCGTTTTTGCGTTTCAAGGAGCAGGAACAGTAATATTTTCTCTCAAAATGGACCCTTTGTTTATAAATACTGAAATATTTGGTTACCACGAATTGTTTCATTTGTTATCATTGTTTGCTGCTTTTTTTGTGTATCAAGTGAATTATAGTATTGTTTCTAGATATAACAAAGACAAAGACAAAGACAAAGAAGTCAATGTTGATGTTTTGAAGAACGTAGATGTAAACTATATGAAGGAACCATTATTTGAAGAACCGGAAGATTGAATAAAATATAATCATTAATTTAAGTTTAATTAAGGATTATAAATAAAATAGGGGTAAAAAGGGTACTGCTGCCTCCTGTAAATATATATGTCGTTTTTTAATTTTTAATTTTTTATTTTATATAGAATATACTTATTGCTGATAGGAGACAAATATACATCGTATATAGTCTTTAAGTATGTTTTTTTTAATAGAAATATAAATAGAAATAGTAAATTATTTATAGCATTTATAGACAAATATATTTTAAAAAGACTTAGACCTTTGTTGCTATTATTATATATAATTTATACATAAATATAAATACAATAAATAAGATGAGTAGACATAATATATTTAAATCCGGACAGCAGCAATCTAATAACAATAGCCGTTTTAGTTTTATAGATGAGGACCTCAAAATGGACCAAAAACTAAAATTAAATGGCCCCAGAGAAACTAATAATTTATTTACACAGCGGCCAACAAATGTAATAACTCAATCCAAACCTATAGAGCAAACAAAAACCCAAAATAATTTAAATTCATTTCCTGTATTAGGTCTAGGAAAAGCAACCAGTTCAGATACAAAAATTAAAGAGCCAACTCCCATAATAAATAACAGTTATTCAAAGGCAATTAAGCACGAAAATGCTGTCGTAGTTGTAGAAGAAGACAAGGATGAACTAATACGCAAGTCAGTAAAACCTGGTTGGATATCTATTTTTAAAAATAAATCAGGGAAAACAGAAATGGTTTATGGACCAAAAACAGATGAAGAAAAACAAAAAGATTTTGAGAAATCTAGTATGAAATACCAAATGTATCTAGCTATTACAAGAATGGAAGAAAGATGGAAGAGAGAAAAACAACATTATGACGATATGAATGGTCCAAATGCATTCAATGAACGTTATGGATATAGACCAACATATGATTCAGACGATGATAATTTAGATGACTCATCTGATTCCGAATATGAAACTGATTATGAGACAGAATGAATATGAATAATAGGTTTAAAACATTTTTGTAATATATTTGGTCTATATAATTACACAAATTGAAAATGACTGATATGTTAGATTTAGATTATACATTTGATGATTTGGATACATCTTGGTTGCAAGAATTTGAAAAACTGGATAATGAAAATAAAAATTATATTAATGAAGACCTTTTATTTATAAAAATCAATTATATTTATGTAAATAGTAAAAAGGAAATAACTAATTTATACGAAGAAAAACACATATTTAAGACGCCAAATATATTATTAAAAGAAGACCTAATTGGTCTGATTAAACGAAATTCATTTGTAAATCAGACAAAATATTCGCTATTGTCTATTTTAAAATATAATATCAACATTGAAGCGAAAAATTTGAAAACTTTTTTTAGAATGAAAAACAATATTATTGGTGATGCTTATTTACATTCAATTAAAAATATTACCAATATTCATTTTGATAAGACAATTTCTGTATTTCAAGACCTAAATAGTTTAATTATAATCTTTTTTGAAAAGGATAATACAAATGGACTTATTACAAATATGAATAACTCTACAAGGCGTATCTATATCAATCATTTTAAAAATAACATAAATAAAAAAACTAAACGTAACCTATTTAAAGATATCACTTGATAATAATGTATCATTTAAAAATGGCAGCACTTATTGGAGCACTTGATACTTACACTTCTAGACAAATTGGCGAAAATGGCAACATTGAATATGCATGGTCCAATGATGTTCGTGAAAAAATTGTGCAATTGAGCTTCCAATTAACTAGAACAAAAAATACAAATTATTTAGCAAACCAGTTTGAAATGATATTAGTAGATTTACAAAAAAGGCATTTGTTGAAGGAAGAATATGTTGAATATATGTCATTGCTTTACAAAATGGTTGGTCATACACGTGACATTATTGATGGCAAAGGTGAGTATTCGTTATCGTATATGCTGTTATTTGTTTGGAATAAATATTATCCGGAATTAGCCAAGTTCGCTCTTAAGCAGTTTGTTATTTTAGATAATAATTCCACATTACATCCTTATGGGTCGTGGAAGGATATTAAATATTTATACAAGTATTCACTAGATAAGAATTGTCAGGATTTAGTTGATTATGGGATTGAACTAGTCAATGACCAATTACGAGTAGATTTAAACTTGGAAAATCCATCATTAGTTGCTAAATGGGTGCCGCGCGAGAAGTCACATTTTTCTGATTTATTTGATATGATGGCAATTAATTATTTTCCGCATTATTTGACGACTGCTAAAACAGAATCAGCACGAATTAAGGCGATTTCCAAGGCAAAGATGGACTATCGTAAGATAATTTCTGGTCTTAATAGGAAATTAGATACTGTTCAAATTAAACAATGTTCCAATAATTGGTCACAAATAGACCCTGAAAAACAGACATCTATTACGATGCACAAGCAAAAGAAAGCCTTTCTGAATTTGAAGGCTGATGGTTCTCAAAAGTCTGAATTGGAAGACCGTGTTCTATGTGCCACCCATTTTGAAGAATTTGTTGCGAAAGCTAGTCGTAATGAGTGTACAATCAAGGGAAAACGAATTGGTATCAATGACTTTACTAAGGAGGCTCTAAAATTGATTGCTGAAGGTGTTAAAGATGGACCGGAGGCTGATATATTGAATGCTCAGTGGGTAAATAATTCTTTACAAACGGGTGCTCTTGGGAAAATGATTGCGATGGTTGATGTTTCTGGGTCAATGGATGGCGACCCGTTACACGCAGCAATTGCCCTTGGGCTTCGTGTGGCAGAAAAGTCTATGCTAGGAAAACGTGTTCTCACATTTAGCTCACTGCCAAGGTGGATAAATTTAGAAGGATACAATACATTTATTGATATGGTTTATAATGTCAACAACGCAAATTTTGGTTTAAACACCAATTTTTCCAAGGCATTGATGCTTATTTTGGATGCTATTGTTGCGAATAAGATGGCTGCTGAGGATGTAGAAGATATGGTATTGGCTATTTTCTCAGATATGCAAATAGATGAGGCAAAAAGTGAAGAAGATAATACAATGATGGGTTTTATTGAGTCGCAATATTCACAGGCTGGAATAAAGGTGTGTGGAAAACCATATAAGCCACCTCATATTTTATTCTGGAACCTGCGCTCAACTTCTGGATTCCCCACATTGTCTTTACAGAATAATTCGTCAATGATGTCAGGGTTTAGTCCAGCACTACTGAATTTGTTTTGCGATGAGGGTCTAACTGCTCTACAAAGTTGCACACCTTGGTCTCTATTAATAAAGGCATTATCCAATGAGCGCTACAAGATTCTGGATACTAAGATTAGAGACGTTTTATCTGGATAATAATAGAAAATATAAAATTGATTTATAAATTATACAAACATATAATCTAACAAAATAAAGATTATATGTTTTATATTGCATCAACGCGGTTTAATAATGATACATACAATGAGAATACATTGTATCGTAAGCAATCTGGTATTCCAGTTATTTATGGCACAAGCATTCGTATACAAGAAAAATATGATGTTGGTACATTAATGTTTGTTGTTGAAATGAATAATGACGAGAATCGCATTGAAGGTATTGGACTAATTAGAAACACACTGGTTTACGATAAGAATCACAATATTTATTCAAATAGCGACTACAATCGCTATTTATATAAGGGCGAATACTGGTTAAGTCGTGACACTATTTTGGAGAAAGACGCTGAAATTGCCGAAATATGCGACAATGTTTTATTCAAAGGTAAGTCTCATTTGAAGCGAGTTTCCGGAATTTCGGTATTGACGAAGCAGTTATTTACAAATTGGGATTTCAAATTGTGTGTATTAAAGGAGAAAATTCGGGCGCTCTTTATGAAGACATTTATCTTAACACTTTGTGAATCCAACTTAAAGAAAGAAGATGAAGACGAAGTATTTGAAATTGTTCCTGTTAAACGATTAAAAAATACCAATAAATGAATATTATTATAATACTAACAAATTAGTTATATAAAAATAACCATGGTTATTATATAAATGAGTGATTTTGATACAAATATAGATAATTATACAATTCCTGAAATGTTAACAATACTTGATTTAGATGACCCAACTGAAAAAGATGTTATAGATGCTACAAATAAATTTATAAGCCAGTTTAACAAATCTGGTAATGCCGATATGAGTAATTTTTTTCAGGATATGCAGAAACAATTGTTGTTATATATGAATAATGAGGATGAAAATAATAAACAAACAAATGAATGGTATAAGAATGAGGCATTGGAACAAGATAATAAAGTACAGAAAGACAAGGTTACTGACCGACGACAAAAAATAGACGTATATGACAACGAACATGTACCAATGAATAGAGAGCAATTAGGAATAAGCAATAATTTCCAAGTGCCTGTTTCACAAGACACGCTGAATCCAAATTTGAAAAATGTAACTTCACGATTTATTAATTTGGATAGTCAGTTTAGACAAGCAACCGGCGGCGTTGATTCAGCTGCAACTGATTATACATTAGATTTATCTGACCCATTAACGGATGCATTGTCAATGCGCCTATATTCTATACAAATCCCATTTACTTGGTATGTAATTGACACAATATATGGTAACACGTGTTTCTGGATTGTTATTCCTTATAATAATAAAAACTATGAAATCAAGGTGTCATTAACTCCTGGAAATTATACTTATAATGATTTTATCACTGAATTTGCAATAGCCATTGGTAATGCTGGTATCACAAATCCTGGTGGAGGTGCCGTTCCACTAATAAACATCAATCAAAATAACGCAAAGGCCACAATTAATCTGAATGGATGGCAATACACTGACCCTGTTACAAGTGCTATAATTCCAATTAATGGAATAAGTGAAACCACAACTGTTTTTGACCCGGCTTTGAACCCTTATTTTCTATTTTTTGATTATAATGGCAGGCTAAATTGTCTCACTAATGGAGCTGGTTGTAGTGCACAAAATCTAGTTTTTGATGGCACATTGGGTTGGTTAATGGGATTCCGACTGCCAATTGTTCCTATTTATACTAGTCCAGGCAACACTGGTACTGCTGTTGTTAACTTACAAGGACCTAAATATTTTATCATTGTTCTAGATGATTATAACCAGAATCATATAAATAATGGATTAATATCTATAACTGAATTGTCTACTAAGTTGTCAATACCGTCCTATTATAATACATCACAGCCATCCATTTGTGTTGCGAATATATCCAATCCTTTCTCTAATTTGTCAAATACAGATGCCTTGGCTTTGGGTGTAAATCCTACATCCGATAAACTTAACTCTGGCTATGGACAAAGACAAATTGTGCTTCCATCGGCACCAAGGACGCTTACACAGGCACAATTATACACAATTAACGAAATCATTAAAAATAGGGAGAAAAACACGTCTTTTAGAGCAAAAGCGCCGACAAACTCGGATACATTTGCCATTATACCTATAAAACGTGGTTCAATGAAAACAGGTGACATATATACGGATTTTAGTGGGTCAATTCAAGAAAATACGCGCATCTATTTTGGTCCCGTAAATATAGACAGAATGCGTGTAAAATTAGTAGATGACCGCGGCTACACAGTGAATTTAAATGGAGCTGAATGGTGTTTTACAATTATTGCTGAATGCTTATATCAGTATTAATATTTTTTATAGGATTTTTATAAGTTTTTATACAAGTATTTTAAAATATTTGTATAAAATAAGTATTCTATGGTTACTGATGTGACTAATATTTTTGATGTAGATTTTATAAATGACTTTTTGGGTATAAAATTTGATAATATGGAATTTACCTTGCCAAATTTGATTCACTTAATTGGATATTTGACACCAACAATTATGTTAGTTATCACTGTTTTATTATTAAGAAACAAGATTAATTATTTGTCATTTTTTTTATATGGTTATATAATCAATATTGTAATAAATTCACTTCTAAAATGGTTTATAAAGGAGCCACGACCAACAAATGATTGGAAAATATTACAACTAGGTATAACACATAATAAACGTATTGGATTTGATAAATATGGTATGCCTTCTGGTCATGCACAGCATTGTGGTTTTATGTTGGCATTTGCCACACTTGTATTTAATAGTCCATTGGTAACTGGACTATATTCAATATTGTCTCTAATTTGTTTATATCAGCGCTACTTGTATCAAAATCATACTTTACTACAGGTTATTATCGGATTTGTAATTGGTCTGGGAATTGGTTATTTATTTTACGAATTAGGTGCTAAAAAACTGATTGGTAATATTAAGATGCGACCTGATGATAATGGGCCACTATAGGTTATTTTTTAATTACCTAGACAATAATATGTTTGAAACACGATTAACATCGTCATCATTATCCCTAAGAAGATTTATAATTTCGTCACGTGTTATTCCTGGTAATTTTAAATCTAGGATGATTTTTATATTAGCTTCACTCGGTTCTACAATCTTCACATCATTTGGCTTAGCATTTTCAACAAATTCTTGGTATAATTTGAGTGTTTCAGCAGAATTACCTGCATCAAAATATAATCTATCATAGTGATTACCACCACCACTACCTTTAACACCTTTATCATTGTAAAAAAATATTACCGGTATACTGTTTTTTTTGGTTGCTTGATTTAGTGATGAACCAAACCCGTTATTATACAATTGTCCTTTTCTTATTCCATAAACATACACACTAATTTGTCTATTGCTGGTTAAATCATTCAACGCACCATGTTCAATTGAATTCATTTCCTTTTCCGCCCCCCACTGTTTTCCTTCTATTCCGTTTATATATGTATCCGCGTTAACGGATTTGTCTGACATATTTCCAAAAAACAATGCGTTTGCGGCGGCTTGGTCTTGTAAATCTTTGTAATTATCAGGTAATCTGTAGTAATTTGCGATTGCGTTTCTAACATCTTGTTGTGTTATATCTTTTGCCATTTTAAAATCAGGATAAATTTTCTGGCGATTAATATCATTAAGTTGTGTTGCTATAGTAGTAAAGAAACAGTCTCCGTCTTTAGCGATGGGATAATACATTAGTTGTTCTTCAAAAGGTAGTTTAATTGCATCTTTAAATAGTGTTTCAGTACTACTTGAACTACTTGCTGGTGGACTTGAACCACTTGCTGGCGGAGTTGAACCACTGCTTGAAATACTGCTTGAACTGCTACTTGAACTACTGCTGCTTGGGCTACTTGAGCTGCTGATTGGAGTAGTTGAAATAGGACTTTTAATACTTGCAGTTGAACTAGGTCCACCAGTCGCCAAGTCATCCATAATTGCTTCAAAAATATGCGGAATAACTAATTTTGGCACTTGTATGTTATATTTAAAAATATCTAATAAATTTGATTGATTTATTGTAGATAAATCATCACATATTGCTCCTCCCTTCATTTCTTTATACATCATTATTCCTCCTCTCCCTTTTTCCATGTTCCTTTGAGTATTTTTATAATTGTGGTTACGTTTTTTTCTATGTTTAATTGTTCTATTAGCATTTTTACCTTTTTTATACATATTTTTATTCATATTATTCTGTCTTATATATATTATAGAATAATATGCATTATTTATTTCTTATTTTATTCTTTATTCTATTTTGTATTTTAATATTTATACTAACAAGCTTTTGTGCCATGTTTTATAAAACAAACCAAAAATGTGTCTTGATAGAGGCACTAACTAACAAGAAAGATGATAATACAATTATATTAATTGGTGACAGTATTCTAAACAATACCAATTATATTTTAAATCAAGGCAAATCGGTACCTGATTTGATTAAAACGGAACATCCAAATACTTATCTTTTTGCTAAAGATGAAGCAGTAATTTCTGATTGTAATTCACAAATTGAACAAATATCAAATGAAAATAACACTGAGAAAACGTATATTTTTGTTAGTGCAGGAGGAAATAATATTCTAAATAACAGAAATAATATGAGTAAACCTATAATAGACTCTTTATTCCAGCAATATTCTACACTAATATATTCATTAAAGAACAAGTTACCCAAGGCCAAAATCGTCCTTCTTAGTTTGTATCACCCTTTTGACAGCCGTTTTAAGACAATGTATCCATTTATTGACCAATGGAATTCATTACTTTTTAAATTTGCCGAAACAAACAATTTGAAAGTCATACATACTAACAAATTACTATCAGTAGATTCTGATTTTACAAATGCAGTAGAACCATCTGAAATTGGTAGTAAAAAAATAGCTGATGCTATTTTGGAGTTACTCTAATTAACTTCTGTAATAAACCAACATCTGGTATCCTTTCGTAAAATTCCACGTCAGTTTGCGACCATTATCCTCCGACCCTTTAAATTGCCACTTGAAATCCGAATTTATATTTTGCTTCCAGTCCATATAAACAAGACGATGAAAACTCATACCATCATACGCCATCTCTTTTTTCTCACACGTCAATAGTGACGAAAAATGCTGCTTATTTGTATCTCTTATGACGCAACTATCTAACACATATTTGGCACCATTTAAATAGAAACTAGTAGCCTTGTTTGTTGTTGCGTTATCATCATCAAAGAATTCCAATATAATTATGTGAGGCAAATGGGTTGTTTTATCTGCATTCACTTGTTGAATAATTTTTGATTGCCATTTTTCATCACAGGTTGTTAAAAATAACACTTGTAAATCCTTGTTATTAAGATAATTAATTAAACTTAAATAATACCGCACAGGATTACCTGCTTCATCTATGTCCTTAATATATGTAAAACGGGATTTATATTCGTCTGGTATTGCGTCAAATATTTGCTTAATAATGACATTTGTATTCATAATATAAGCATATTTGGTGCCACTTAGACACGCATCAATTGCGTAATTTAATAGGGCAAAGCCATCTTTCAACCTTTCTGGTATTTGTTTTTGATTTTTTTGCTTACCTTCAATCATTAATTGACGGAAAAAATGGAAGAATTTGCGGCCCTTATCACTAACAAAAAGGGTAACAAACATTGTATTAAACCAGCAATTACCTAGTGCTTGAATTGGTGGTATAATTTTGTCTGGATTCACGTGTTTGTTAGCTCTTAACCCTTTTAGAAGGTATTTTTGGGCTTCTTGTGAATTGTATGGATAGCAATTATTACCATATATGTAGCCTGGTATGCCTATTTGTAGTGGGGCTTTTAATAAAAATGCCTCCTCATTATTACAGTTAAATACTTGCTCTCTTTTAACAGACTGTAACAATACTAATTCCTTGTTAATTGTTGGACTGTATGACTCTACTAATGACTCTGCTTTTTGATTACTGATTTCCTTATTAATATTGAAACTAATTTCATCTATATTTGCTGGCGTATTATTTGGTAGGATAAGTATATTGTTTTTTTGCTTCATAGTTTTCCTTTTTTGTTTGATATTGGTATGTTTTTTTGTCCTTGTCATTTATATTTTATTTAGATTATAAAAAATTTATTGTTAAAAATGTTAAATTTATTATAATAATTCATTATATTATATTATATTATGGGTGCTAGTATATTACCAATAACAGTTCATAATGGTAAAGTATTACTTCTATTTGGAAAAGAACGCGACATTGATGAAAATCCAGGTTGGTCTGATTTTGGAGGCGGGACTGACAAAGGTGAATCATTTATGCAGACTGCTGTAAGAGAAGGTAGTGAAGAAATGACAGGGTTTTTAGGGTCATCTGATGATATTATACGTTTGTTGAAACGTTTTGGCACATTTAACATTGATTTTAATTCCGATAATGGTTATGGTACCTACAGATGCCATATTTTTCCGATAGAATATGACGATTATTTGCCACATTATTACAACAACAATCAACGCTTCTTACAGAAAAAGCTACCTGCATCTGTTATTCGTGACACTAAGATATTTGAAAAGACACAAATCAAGTGGTTTGATATTAATGAATTGGCTAAAAGACGCAGCGAATTCCGCGGCTTCTATCGCAATATTATTGACCTTATTGTAGAAAACAAAACGGAGCTAGAAAAGTTCGCCAAAAAAAGTATTAAAAATAAGAAGGGTCTTAAGACAATACATAAACGTAATAAATTACATCTTACTAAGTCAAAGACTCGGTCTAAAAGGAACTAATAAAATACTTTTTAAATGTTAAAAAAACTGTAATAAAAATATCATTACTATATATTATAATAATGATGTTCTTATACCTTGTATTATTCTTACAGTTTTTTCAATTTTTGACATTGTCCACTGCGTTTAATCAACTGTCGCTTTCAGGAGGCGGCTCATTTGGTGCTGTTGAAATTGGTATTTTGAAGCGAATTATGGAAACTGATTACAAGACATATGATTTATACACCGGCATTTCTGCCGGAGCTTTAAATGCCGGATTTTTGTCTTACTATTCTGACCTAAAATCAGGTGTGAAATCCGCCGAGAAATTATATTCTGGGATGCATAATTTGTTAGTATATGAACTGGCACCATTTACTGGAGTATCGGTTCTGAATACGGAGCCACTTTTTAATACCTTAACAAAGGTTATTGATGGCATGCCTAGTAAAACGGCGGTTCCTACACTAATTGGCGCTACAAATTTATACAGTGGTAACTTGGATGTTTACTCATTTGAAGATAACGATGACGCAAATAAGGTTCTTTTGTTGATGTCATCTTCTGCTATCCCGGGTATATTTCCACCTATAAATTACAATGGCCAATTATATGCTGATGGAGGGACATTAAGCAATGAATTACTACAAGTGAAGGGGCAAACTGAATATTTAAATATTACTTACATTACACCCTATGAAGGGTATAAATATGACGATGAACCGATTACGTCTTTGAAAGATATGCTTAAAAGAGCTTGGAATATTGTTTCCGGGAATTTTAACAATCCTTTAGCCACACTGAATCAGAACTGTGCGCATCCGGTTGGCGAAATCAACAAATATTTTGTTAGTCCGGAATATTTAGAAGATTATAACTCGTTGAATTTTGACAATGGAAAGGAGTTGGTTGATATTGGCTACAAATATGTTACTAGTAGGAAATATAAGATTTGTTAGATTTTTTATTTTTTTTTATTATTATTAATTATATGTTACGACGCCCGGTATTGTCTCAAAAGGCATTTCAAAATGCTGTTATTGCTTCTACTCAGAAAAAAGCTGTTATGTCTAGTAAAATTCAACAGCATAATGCTATGGTTAGACAACAACGTATTGCAGAGGAACAACGTATTGCAGAGGAACAACGTATTGCAGAGGAAAAACGTATTGCAGAGGAACAACGTATTGCAGAGGAACAACGTATTGCAGAGGAACAACGTATTGCAGAGGAACAACTATGTATTGTAGTAGAAGAGCTACGTATTGCAGAGGAACAAGACCCTGAACAAATATTTATGAATTCTTTATTAGTTATGATGAATAATCAAAATTAAAGGTAAAAATAACATCTAAATATTTAGATTTTATTTTTTAAAAAATATGTGTAACCTTATGAAATAAATTAGAACACATTATTTATTGAAAGTAGCCAACACTGGGAAAAGTTATAGTTACTAGACCTTGTGTATTAGAAGCCATCAGAATAATTCCACCAACCGCATATGGAATATCTATTGTGAAAGCGAAGTCTTCGTTTCTGGCTGGCCAAGAAAATGTCCCTGAAAATGTGGTAGCAGCCACAGTAAGCGGCGTTTTATTTGAATCTAAAGGAGGAGCAATTACTGTCCAATTCTTTAATAAAGACCCGTTAGGAGTTACATTACACTGAAATCTACATTTGGATGCTCTAGCCCTTTCAGTAGGAGTAATTACTGTGCTACTTCCTAAATTATTGTTATTGGCATCATAATAATAAAGCAATCTTGAACCGGTAGATATTGATGGTGTAGAACTTGGTATTACCTGAATTACTGTTTCAGCACTTTGATAGATATTTCTAGTTGTGGTTGATGTACCATTTACCGTCGTAATTGTCGCATCATATACATGATTAACTAAAGAAAGATTTAATACTTGACCTGGAACAAGATTAGGAATATACATTATGTTAAGATTACCCACACTAACAAGGTCCCAATTATTGGCAGTGGGAGCAGTGGGAGTATAAGGTACAGAGGTACCAATTGAAGCAGTAGTATTTAGTGGGAACAGACGAGCAATTTGAGCAGCAGATAAAATAAAATCAACCCATGTACCGGCAGTATACGCGTTTCCTGAAGAGTTATAAGTTATAGTCAAAATTTTCCAACCAGAGCCGGCTGCTAGAGGTGGTAAGATTAAACCTGCGTTTGCACCTGTAGTCGGTGTTATATATGATATAAGACTTCTAGTATTGTACCATCTGTTGTTAGTACCACTATACAAATATACGAGATTTTGTCCACTCATCAATGACAGTTGCCCAGCAGCATTACCACTTGTGGTGGTAGCCGGATTAAATGAAGCATCATAGTAATATGCATTTAACGAATTAAGAGGAGTCGAAGCTGTAGGGAAGTCGGTTCTTGTGGTGAATGTACCATCTGTAAGTGTGTTCAATTGAAATGTGCCTGCGACGGGATACGAGTTTCCAGCATTCGTCGTATATTTCCAAATTAAATCCTTTGTATCCTGTAAATTGAAGTTAGATACAGAATATGTATATGGTGTTGAAGTCCAGTCAGAAAGAGAGTAGCTAGAACCTTGAGGAGGACTTATCAAATTATTGCTAATTGAAAGTAGTGAAGCTCCTTTTGCTGCAGAATAACTAGCGGGAGTGGAGGCAGCTATAGCACTTGCAACGGCGGCGCTTGAAGGAACGGTTCTTGCCGCTGTTGAATAATTAGGTGCGGAGAGAGAGGCCAAAATAGTATCGTTACTTTTACGTGTTGTTGAAGTTGTTGTGTCTGTTCCTTTAGTAGCAGTGGCACCTGTAGGCCAAACCTTTCCGTTTATAGCGGAATATGGTGTCGTGCCTGTAGCATTATTATAGTATGCACCTTGTGAAACCAAACTAGTAGCATAATCATTTGTACTTTGATCTCTAATTATTGTGCAAATATTGCTGTTAATCCATGACTTACTAGATAATGAATTAGTATCATAAGCAAATGTTGATGTTGATGTTACTTCAGATTCAATTGCTGTTCCGTTACTGGGGACATATTTATTAGTAGCATTAAAGTTTTGGCCACTTGGCATAGAGCCGTTTATCCATTTTACAGTAGCAGTATATTTACCAGCTTCATCAATTGGGCTAAAGACTATGTGGTTACTTGGAAAGGTTATGTCACTAATAAAATTAGCAATAAAATTGGTTTGATTTGATTGAGCAATGTCACCAACAACCCAATTAGCTTGATTCGTTTCATTTGCGTTAATTGCTGTAATAGCAGAAATAGCATATTTATAAGTTCCAATATTCAAAGGAGAACCATTTTGATTTACATTGATAATTTGTTTTACCTCAGATGCCGCAATAATATTTGGGTATGCCGAATATTGCCAGTTGCCAAAATTATCTTGAACAGCATAATAATATCTATATCCAACCAGTTTACCTCCAAATAGTCCCGCGTCTCCATTTTTATATGGTGGAAATGATAACCTCAAAACATTCTTATTCGCAAGTGAAGCAGTTTCAAGTAATACGTCACCAGATTTAAGTGCATCTGCAGGCATAAGCAAACTTTGCCCTGCGTTAAGATTAACCCAATTAGTTGTGGCATTATTACTAGTAATATTACCATTTTCATTAATGGTAAAAACTAAATTCAAACATAATTGAGTTATACCTACTTTACCATTTCCAGATGGTATAATTGGAATTGTAATTCCATTAATTAAATCATTTGTTGATAAAGTACTGGCTGTTGCTGTCGGATTGGTGGCTGATGCAGAAGTATTAAATGTTCCTGATAAAATAGTAGTAGTTAAAGAATTAGCATCAATAACTCTAAAATTAAAGGCACCTGTCGTTTGTAATGATACTGTAGTTGTTTGGGTTGAGTCTGATAAACTAGCACCATATGCAAGTAAATCTTCATTTAAATTGTAATTTAAAGCATTAGCTAAATTGACTGATAAATTTAATGAAGTGAATGTAGTAACAACTTTATTAACAGAAGCAGAATAAGCAAATTTTGAAGCGACATTACTATTTGAAATGAAAAAATTTCCACTAAGAGATACAGAGGTTGTCTCGGCGGCAGGAGAGTAACTGGTAGGGTCGTTAGTTATATCAGCCTTTACAACGATAGAAGCAATTACAGATTTGTTAATAAATGCTAATTGCGAGTCAGGTAATTGAAATTTTCTAGTAATACTGTAAACTCCAAAAGTTGGAGAAATAAGTACTGGTGGTTGAGAAGTATAATCATAAGTGGGTCTAAAATCTTCACTTAAAATAACAGTGCCAGTAGCGGCGTCTTTTATTTGAGTAGTAAAAATATATTTTACTAGACCATCTTGATTATAAATAAGAGCCGACTGACTGTCAAGATATGAGGTGGGTGTCTTTAAATATCTATAAGCGGCGGGAGTAATCACTGAGGCAGAAGTTAAATATTTTGTATTAGCAGGATATGCAACATCCAACGATTGATAACATTCAACTGGTACGGTAAATGTAACACTAAATTTACCAATAGCAGAAGTATCCACATCCAAATGGGCATCTGTAACAGATGGAATAACATCATCTAAATAAGTTGTAAAACAGTCTGATTGAGGACTGTAACCAGCAGTATTATGTGTTTGAACAATAATATCATATACCCCATTTGCGACTAAGCCAACAAGGTCTTGAACATTATAAAAACTAGGACCGTCTAATCTACTTGCGGTAGGGGGGGTAACAGTGATAACTCTTCTGCTAAACGATGAATCTGTTTTGTTTTTGTACGAAACAATTATTTTGGTTATAGGTGTGCCACGATATGCCCCCCATACAACATTGAAATTAATAGAGGTAGATGTGCCACCTATTTTTTGTATAGAAGGTTTTAAAGGAGCAGCAGTGGGAATAATCAACATAGGAGTTGGTGTAGTTACAGCATTAAGCTCAAATCCCTTACTACTATAAGTAATAGCAGACGCAGCTCCTGAACCTGTTGTAGTATAAGTTGAGCCAAATTGTTTATAAGCATTAGCACCATTAATTGAAACACTAGAGACTATCGCATCATCAGCAGTATCAATTATAACAATTTCAAGCATATAAGATTGACCATTTGTTAAACCAGTAAATTTTAATGTGCCTTTTGATTCGGAATTAACATTCCATGGGTCTGTAATAGTGGTAGAATGACTTGCGTTTACAGTGCAGACACCATTTTCTGTGGATAAGGCATAACCATTGCCGGAGGCGATATTATATGATCCAACACATCCCACAGGTGGATATAAATTTAAACCATCGGCAGTAGGAATAATACCTTGACCGTTTATAATATTAAATTGGGCAGCACTGGTGCTTGTCTGATAATCATCTAAGTAATAGAATAATGCGTATTTACCATTAGCACCAGAAGACAAATTATTGACAGTATATGTAAATGTTAATGCACTATCAGAAGATACACACGTAAGGCCAATCGACGTTGTTGTCATTTTATAATATACTAAAACATTTTATTTTATTACAAAATTTATAGTATAATTATTTTGTAATAAAATATAAAATAAATCTAATAATATTTCCTAAATATTTTTACTTGTTATATTTAATATGAACCTAACACATTCGCTTATTGTAATGATGATTGGTAGTTTCTTAATACAATTTGTAATAATGAGTCTAATAATGGCAAATACATTTACAAATACTCGCTCAAGTATTGGTAAATTCTATATTTCTATAATAATGGCACTATTAATGGGTATTTTAGAGGTATTGATGTATGACTATCATATGGGTTCAATTAGTGTTATGTATTATTTATTTTTAGGATTGTTACTGTGCACATTTAGTTATTTATATCGTGAACAAATGTACATTTATGATAAAGATTATCTAAATGAAATGATTGAGCATCATTCTATGGCACTTTTAACAAGTGAATCAATTCTGGAAAAAACTGAATCAGAGCGTGTAAAACGTTTGGCAGAAAATATTATTTCAACACAAAGGTCAGAAATTGAATATATGGGAAAATTGCTAAATACAATATCATAGATTATATTGGGATTGATAATATTTTAGTTTTTTGTTGTTATATTTTTCTAAATATTTTCTATAGTATTTTTATAAATGTTTATACAAATACCTTTTTTTCTATTTTTGTTTGTCTTTGTGTCTTCTAGTAACATATACACCGTGTCTAATGTAACTGTAACTAGTTCGTCTATTACAAGAGACCAAATTATGCAGAGGGCGCAAGTATGGGTTGATGAGAAGGTACCATACTCGCAAACTGCTACAACTGATGGCTATAGACAAGATTGTAGTGGGTATGTGTCTTATTGTTGGGCTTCATCTACATCAGGCGGAGGACATGTTACCAGTAATATGCAGGAAATATGTACAAAAATTGCTAAAGGTGATTTGAAGAAAGGGGATGCTATTTTGAAGCCAAGTCAACACGTGCTGCTATTCGGTGGTTGGATAGATTCAGATGCGTTCTATGAATACGCTGAGCATCAGTCAGGTGATGTTTGTCGCAAGTCAACTGGTTCTTATAATTACTTTGCTACAAATGGCTACTTCCCTTGCCGTTATAATTTGGTTACTGGTTAGAGTTTACTATTGGTTAGAAACACTATTAATAAACTCATCAATATCAGGACTACATATTAATGGTATAAATTTGTTTATCTTGTCATCATCCCAATCCCACCATTTTATAAATAATAGTTTTTCTATTTGTTCAGGTGTAAATCTATATTTAATATGTTTTGCTGGATTTCCTCCTACTATACTATATGGTTCTACATTCTTTACAACATGGCTATTATTTGCGATAACAGCACCATCTCCAATAGTTACACCAGACATAATTCTAACATTTTCACCAATCCATACATCATTACCAATAATTACATCACCTTTTGTATTGCGAGAATTATTTGTAACATTTGTAAATATATTATTATGAATATATCCAAATGGATATGTTGATACAAATGACATGTCGTGACCTATACCATTTCCTAAATAAATTGTAACATTTGCTGCTATTGAAGAGAAATTTCCTACTACCAATTTGACATTATCATTTTTATACATTATATTTGGGTTGCCATATGTATATTTTCCAAATGACATAATATAGTTTACTTATTGATTTTTATTTAACTTATTTATCTTATTTAAAATTAAACATATTTTTCACAACATTCCTTAATAGCAATTCTTATATCTAATGGATTGTAATTTGTTAGTTTATCTGATTGTAATCTAGTAAAGGAACGTTTGTTTTTTATATTATCGGATACCAATGTTAAATAGTTATCTAAGGGGTTTATTATAGGATTTAACTGTGATTTTGTTATTTCGTTATATATATTGATAATATCAAGTAGTTTAATTTGTCCTGGATTCGTGAAATTACAAATTCCTGATTCATTTTGTTCTATCATTTTAAACAAAATGGGGAACAAATTGTCTACATATGTTATAGATAATTCAACATTGTCAATAAATTTGTAACTTATTAGCTTTGTAAGCAGGTTTTTGTTAGATGGTTTACTGCTAATTGGGTAATTAATTCGTAAATATAATACATTATTATATTGTTTCACTATATTCTCCAATAATATCCGGCATTCGCCATAAAAATTACTCAAATTATTACCAGTATCTGTTTCCAAATATATTCTACCAGGTTCATTATTGAATATTCCACCGGACCCAAAAATGGTTAAATGTATACCATATTCTTTACAAATTGCCGCCATTGTTAGTTGATATGTAATATTGTTCTCAATGGTTTCTGTTTTGTGTTCATCGCACCAGAAAATATTTGGGGTTCCGGTTATTCCTGCACAATTAATAACATATTTGGGTTTATATAACAAGAATAAATCGCGTATTTTGCTAGTTTCATGTAATCTTAGACTAGAAGTAATAAAATTCTTATCTTCCAACTTCAATAAACTAACAATATTTGAACCAAGAAATCCATTTGGACCAAATACAATATAATCAATTGGTCTTACAAAATGTTTAATATCATCCTTTTCTGATACAATGATGTTGCTTTTATTGATTTCGGGCGGAAATACTATGTTAATAAATGGGTCTAAATAGTGAATATGGCTGGTTTCATTGTCAATAAACTCGCCTTCAAGATGATATACTAGTATGGAGTCTGGCTCTAAAGATAAAAAAGCATGTCCGTGTCCTTTTGGAACAAGTATTTCAAATAATTCGGTATTTGGGTCCAAATAATAATACTTGGGAACCAAGTAATCGTCTGCTGATTTATCAAAATTAATTACAATATCCAATATTTTACCCTGTATACAAGTGACTAACTTGGCAAAATTGTTTATGTGAATACCCCTAAAGACATATTGCTTGTTTACACTTACAGTACATTGCTTGAATGCTTGATTTTTAACAGGAAAAAATAGTTTGCCGCGGTTATCTAAATAGGTTTTATTCATGGTTTTATAATATTATTAATATAATATTATAAATGAGTTTAAATGACTGTTTAGAACTTATTACATGTTTGTGTTGTAAAACAGAAAATAAACTATTTTTAGACTTGGGACTACAACCTTTAGCAAACAATTACCATGAAAAGGATGAAAAATGTGATACATATCCTCTTAAGTTGAAATATTGTCCAAATTGTTTCCATTGCCAGTTATCTCATGCTGTAAATCCCGAATTATTGTTTAAAACCTACAAATATGTAAGTGGAACATCGCAAACTGGTATGACATTTTTTAAAGACAATGCCAAAATGGTTGATGATTATTATAGCAGCATAAATAGTAATACTACCGTTTTTACTAACGTTTTTACTAAAGGAAAAAACGTCCTAGACATTGCATCAAATGATGGGTCGCAATTGGACTGTTTTAAGGCGCTAGGTTGGACAACCTATGGTGTTGACCCTGCTACAAATTTGGTGCCAATTTCTATTAAAAAAGGCCACCAGGTCGTATGCGATTTTTGGAATGAAGCCGTAGCAAAACAGTTGCCTATTATGGATGTTATTACAGCTCAAAATGTGTTTGCTCACACTCAGTATCTAGACGAGTTTTTACAAGCTTGTAAAATAGTAATGAATGATAATACGCTACTTTTCATTCAAACCTCGCAAAAGAATATGATTGTAAATAATGAATTTGATACTACATATCATGAGCATATTTCATTTTATAATACCAAATCAATGAAGACCTTAGTAGAGCGTAATGGCCTGTTTTTAAACCGTGTTTTAGAGGCTGAAATTCACGGTCATAGCTACATTTTTGAGATAAGTAAGGTACCCATTTTGCAATCAAATTCAAATGTTGACAAATATTTGAAGGAAGAGGGAACCAAGGGGATTTACAATGAGAAAACATATCATGAATTCAATGAAAAAACACAGGTAATTGTCACCAATTTGAAACAAGAAATTGCTGATTTTAAAGCAAATGGTTACAAATGTATTGGTTTTGGTGCTGCTGCCAAAGGTCAAACTGTACTTTGTTATGGTGAAATTGGATTAGATTACATTATTGACGAAAATCCATTGAAAATTGGTCTACTTTCTCCAAAGATGGATATACCAATTGTTAGTATAGACCATTTTATAAATGATTTTACAGAAAATGATAAGGAAAACAAATACGTTATATTAATATTGGCATGGAATTTTGCCACAGAAATAAAGGAAAAGATACGAAAATACAAGGGTGACAAAAAATGCGTAGTTTTGGAAGCGTATTTTCCGGAAATTGTTATCCGCAAAATGGTTTAAGTTATATATTGGTTAAAAATATTAACAATCTTTTGATTTGGGAAACGCGCCTGCCTTTTCTCCATCAGAAATAATACCATATTTTCCATAATATAAGAAACGCGTTAAATAGTTTAACTCAGGACTTACTATGTTCTGATTTAAATAGGATATCATATATTTCCATTTTATTGCGAATGTATCAGGATTTTTCATCCATTTTTGAATATTGACTGGATTAAATACTGGACAATTCACATTGTTATTATTAAGCTCTTTGGATTTAACAACAGTATTCCATTTATACCCTAGACTTACCAAGTGTTTTGCAAATTTGACTTCTAATTTTAAAATATAGTCTATTTTGTTACTACATAATGGTATTTTATTTTGAATAAAATTCTTTACATCATTTATCATACTGTATTTAAATTCAATGGGTGTACCCACTATATGCCATTCTACCTCATTTGACTCCCAATGACCCCAGAAATCAGATGTAGCACGCATTTGTTGAATTGTTTTTCCAAAATTAAGTAAGCCGTTAACTGGCAAAACAATGCTGTCATTTAATAAGAATACATGTGAATAATTATTATTATTATTTAATAAATAATTACAACCGTGCAGCCAGATTTTCCAATCAGTTCCGGCTCCATCATTTTTAATATAAAATACATTACAAGGTAATACATCTACATTTTTTAGACTTTGCGATGCTGTGAAAAACAGAATATTGTATCCAAAATACCGAAATGTCTTGATGGTTTGTATTACATAATCTTTAACAATATTATCGGCATCATAATGGGCATAAATTACACAACCATTGAAATTTTCAGTAGGTTTATTATATAATATCATTTCCTCAGCTGCACCATATTTATTGTAAAAATCTTGCTTTGAGCTCCAATCAGGTCCATTTCCTACACCCTTACCAGTGGATTTAATATTCAACAAATTATAATTATAACAAATGTTATGTATATCATCTTGAAAAATAGGTTTTATATTAAGTTTTGAATAAACAAAGTTTTTACATTCATCATATAAAACAGGTAAACATACATAACTATTATCACCTCTCCATATATTTTTTATAAATATGGTATGAAATGGCACATTTTGACCATTAAATGACATATATCTATCTGGTTCTGCGTTGCCGTTAATCATCCAATTTGACGGATTGTGGCTGTTAAAATTGTCATCATATAATAAACTGGTTAGTCTATAGCCATTTTTTACAAGTATTCTAGATAACCCATATTCGCCTGTTAATATGGCATCTGCTTTATCGAATTTTGGCCCTAATACTGTATTTTGGTGGGTGCCAAATAATTCTATAAATTTTTGTTTAAAATGTGTATCTATTGAGGTTTCATCTGTACAAGATATTTGGACATTTGTTAGTAAATTTATAATTGTTTTAGTACATCTTATTAAGCTAAATATTGGCACAACTTTGGGTCCTGGGCCACTTGGATTCGTATTTGGTAAAAATGACATACATGGGCTACATATTACTGCGCTGTTTTTCACCATTTTTTCGTAAAATGGGATTAGCCAATGGTCTTGGTCTTCTGATTTTGGTTCATAAATGGGACCTATTGCCCCTGCATTTATTAAACATAGGTAGTCAAATTGCTCCCATATCTTTTTCTTCTGGGGATGGGTATTCTCAAAATACTTAATGCCATTACACCAGCCCTCCCAGTCACTACAGTTGTCTTCTTTTAACAAATACACATTTGGTTTTGATGTAGGTATTAACACTTCACATTGATGTCCATTAATAACAAATAGTGTTGATATGTTTAAATTGCCCCATAGTTTATCATTTAATCCATATTTTATGAAAAATGACAAATTTGTCTGGTTCTTCTGTTCATTCTTTCTCTCATAATAAACATATATTATAGCAATTCTTGCGTCTCTAATATTAGGCAAGGTCTGCATAATTGTATTATTTAATGTTATTTTAATTTGTTTAATTTATCTTAAATTGTATTTGTATTTGTTATTTTTTCATAGATATTTTTTGCCTCCCCGTCCTCCAATATTAATTCCGGTGATACAATCCACTCGGTATATGCTTTGGCTTTTGTCGTCGGTCGTTCCATTTTCAACAGCATATTTACAGCCACAAGCCGCCGCTCCAACGGCAGCATTTTGGCAGGCAATTTGCGACTAATTTGCTTCCAACGCCACTCAAATTGAAGTGCGGCTTGCCAGTCGGGAAAGTTTTTAACGTGGGCGGCTCTTAACCATGTCTCCCCCTTTTCTACCTTGGCACCAGTGGCATGTGCGCCGCCCTTTATTTCCTTGTTATGCTGCCTTAGACGCCTATCTAGGTCCACTGTGGCTCCAACATAGGTTGCGTTATCGCTAGATAATAATAAATAAACGAACGATGCTTCACTTTTAGACATATTTGTATTTATATAAAATATAGTATTTATTATATTTGATAAATATAAGATAATACTTTTATAATGGGTGCCTTTTTTTCATCACCTGTTGCACCTGCTCCTATTACTACTGCTCCTACATATGATACTTCTTGGCAGGGGGAAAGCAATTATTTTAATAATATGTCTTCTTCTGCTAGAGCTAATAGAGAAGCGGCTGCTACTACTAATACTAATACTAATACTGCTACTAATGAATATGAGGCAAAACAACGCCAACTATTAAAATATAATCTTGGAAGACCTAGTCAAAAAGACCTGAAAACTCCATATAACTGTCTTATTGTATCTCATAATAATAGAATTCAATGTTTGGTCAAAAAAATTTACAGGTTAATAGGTCCACAAAATTGTAATATAAACCAACAAATAAATTCAGAATGTGAAAAAATACGATTCCAAAATGCGGCTATTTTAAAACTAACAATATATAATCAGGGAAAAAAGGATGAAAAACAAACAACCTATGCCGAGCTGACATTATTTTATCAAGGTGAACTTGAAGACGCAGAAACCAACACAAATCCATACTTTGTAAGTGATATTGAATCCAATATAAGAAGACCTAGACATTTTTTTAAAGTGGCAATTAATTCAGAACAAGACCAAATACAATTTGCTGATTTTTTTGGTCAAGACATTTTCAAATTGCTTGATACGATAGGTAGTGGATATGACGGTTTAACTTTTTATATAGTACGACATGGTCGTGCTTGGCATAATGTTACTGTTAAGGAACAATTTTCAAAAGGGTTTGGAATTGAACATCATGGAGGCAGAGTTTTACAAAAAGGTGGATGGACAACATTAGACACTGATTTGACGCCAAAAGGAGTAAAACAAGCTGTAAATGCTAGCAATATTTTAAAAATTTTGCTTGGAAATTTTGACAATCCAAATCGTATTCAATATGTATTTGTTTCAGATTTGGCAAGGACATTTCAAACAGCGTTTTATATTTCTAAAGTTTTAGAAGGGTTTATAGTAAACCCAAAATTTATTGTTTTGCCTTGTTCTAACGAAACTCAAAATGATGGTAAATTAAATCGTAATGATAATATTGATTGTGATACCCCTTCAACTATAACTGGAAAAACTAAAAATTTATTTAACCAAGAGAATTTTCCTGGTTGTAAAGTTGAAAATGGAAAAACTAATTGCGAAACATATAAAAAGACATTAAAGCTTCCACAACGCGATGACCCGAATCCAAATGATAAGTCAAATATATCAGATGTATCTGTTGAATTAGATTGGACACATTATTTGCGTTTTTATAATAATCAGATGCGTACTGGGTCAAATACTGGTGATTGTAATAACACAAATATGTTTCAAGAGGCTATAAAAATATTAAGAACTATTATTGTAATTGGTACTAATACATATGATAGTAATAGTGCTGGTGCTGGAGGTCCAAGTCAAGGTGGCAGACGCCGTTCTCGCAAAAACAAGAAAATGAGTAACAAACGTATAAGTAAGAAACGTTTAAATAAACGTATAAGTAAGAAACGTAAATAAAATAATTATTTAGTTGTCGTCAAAATAACTAAATAATTATATAAAAAGATTTCATAAAATGGGCAATATGATTTGCGGTGCAACTAACAATACTAATAAACCATCTAATTTAGAAGAAATTATAAAGACAAATCCTGAAAGGGAAGTTCTGAAAGATGAAATTATGAAGGAAGAAGTGAAAGTAGATGAAGTTTTAAAGGAAGAACTAATAAAAATAGATGAAATTATGAAGGAAGAACCCATAAAATTAGATGAAATTATGAAGGAAGAACCAGTAATTAAAGAGGAACCAATAAAAGAGGAAGATTTGAAGGAAGAAGAACCAGTAATTAAAGAGGAAGAAGTGAAAGTAGAAGAACCAATAAAAGAGGAAGAAATGAAGGAAGAAGAACCAATAAAAGAGGAAGAATTGAAGGAAGAAGAAGTAAAAGAGGAATATGTTAGAGAAGAGACTTTAGATGAATTAGTTGGAATTGATTCTTCATCTTTGAACGACGTTATACAAGTGGCTATCATTGAGAAAATAGAGGAACCTATTAAGAAGAAACGTGGTCGCAAAAAGAAGGAAATAGTCAAATAATATATATTACAAGAGAACTTAAAGCCGCTTTAAGTGGCAAATAATATATATTATTTAGTGTATTAAAGACATCAAATATTGTTACTAATATGGAAGACAAAGTGGACTATTCAAATACAATTATTTATAAAATTAGTTGTAAAGATACTAGTGTAACAGATTTATATGTAGGACATACTATTAATTTTGTTCAAAGACAACTGGCTCACAAATATAGCTGTACAAATGATAAATCATCTAATCATAGTTGTAAATTGTATCAAACTATAAGACAAAATGGTGGCTGGAATAATTGGACCATGAATATTGTTAACTTTTTTAATTGTGCCAGTAAAACTGAAGCAAGAGAAAAGGAACAAGAATATTATAAATCATTGGGTGCAAACTTAAACAGTGTAGAGCCCTTGTCAATAAAGCCCAAGATTAAATGTAAAAATAAAATTGTCATGAAGGAACCAACATCACAAAAATATACATGTAATATTTGTAAATATTCAACAAGTAGGAAAAGCCAATATGACAGACATTTATCTACATCAAAGCACAAATCAAAAATAACTTTATTGAATAATATATCTAATACTAAAACCAAGGAATATAAATGTGTTTGTGGAAAAATATATAGATACGACAGTGGTTATTATCGTCATAAAAGAACATGTAATAAGAAAAATGTATGTGAAAATAAAGAAGTTAATCTGGTTTCAATGTATAATGAATTAAAACAAGTAATGTGTGACATTCTTAAAAATGTAAAACAAATTAAAACTGAATCTTCAAACGACACTGAGAAAAACGCAATTTTTAATAATGATAATATTTGAACCTATTATGTTCATATAAAATATATGTGTATTTTTCTTATATTTTACAATAACAAATTTTTTCCAAAAAGTAAAAAGGAAAATGGTTTTTGGACATTTTTAAAAATGTCCAAAAAGAGAGGACAGAAATGTTTCTGGAAAATGATGAAAAGTCACGTTGTGACTGACTTGGTCACATGTTTATTTTAGACTGTAAAAAAACGTGACCATAATTTTTCGTTAAAAATGACATTTTTTAATGTCTCCTTATAAAAAGGATGACGGAGGATGACAAAAATGTAGCCAAAAGTAGCGAATTTTTTTACTGTAAAATTTGTGACTATAAAACGTATAAACAATCTAACTATGACAAACATTTATTGACATCAAAACATAAGAAGAGTTACACAGAGTTACACAAAGTTTCGGATATTGAGGAAAATAGCCAGACTTTTAAATGTGAATGTGGACGAATATATAAATATCGTCAGGGATTATGGAAACATAAAAAGAATTGTGAGATTGCAAATGCTGTGGACAAAGAAGAAAAGGAATCAGAGAAAGACAAAGAATTGGACACCCATTTAGAGAACCATTTAGAGAAAGATTTAGAGAAGGATTTAGAGAATGACTTAGACAAGACAACTGAAAAGGAAATTCTACTCATGTTTATGAAGGAGATGAAGTCTACAATGATAGAAATGTTTAAGCATATGCAACCAGTGAATAACAATACAATGAGTAATAATATTCATAATAATTCGCACAACAAGACATTTAATTTGCAATTTTTCTTGAACGAACAGTGCAAAGATGCTCTAAATATCAATGAATTTGTTAATTCCATTAAAATCCAGTTGTCAGATTTAGAAGACACAGGGCGGCTAGGATATGTAGATGGTATTTCTAAAATTATAATGAAAAACCTACAAGATGTGGATAAATTTAAACGCCCAATACATTGCAGTGATTTGAAGCGTGAAGTAATTTACATTAAAACAAATGATACATGGACAAAGGATGATGAAAATAATGAGCAAATGAAGAACGCGATTCGGCAAGTTACAAATAAAAATATACGAGAAATTGCTGCTTGGGCGGCAGCACATCCGAATTGTAGAGACCCGAGGTCACGAAAGAATGACCAATATTTACAAATTGTGTCAAATTCAATGTCGGGTATTTCAAGCGAAGAACAAAGTAAAAATATTATGCAAATTATCCGAAATGTGGCACGAGAAGTTGTTATTGAAAAATAAATTGATTATTTTTTGTTAGTTCATTGTTGTTTTTAAACCATCCAAATTTATAATTAAAAGGTATAAATACAAATTTACAATATATTATATAAAGTTTAAAAATGAGTAATTATTTCAGCATTAGTGAGGATTATGAAGAGGATGCTTGTCAAATATTACAGTATTTCCATTCGTGTTCCAGCATAAGACAAACAGCTTGGAATTATGATATGGAAATGGAGGAATTATATGAATTGATACCTCAGTGGGATGGTTGTAGAGAGGGGCTACGAAGCGCGGATGATTATGATGAGTGTCGTATGGAAGTAATTGGCCGTTATGAATATGATGAAGAACGTGAATGTAATATGGAACCAGAAGAATTAGAAAACAGATTGAGAACACCTGAATGTCATGAAATAACAAAAATAATAGCAGATTATAATAATAGCATTTTATCTCTTTACGAAGTGGCAGATAGATATGAGTTAAAAATAACTAATTTGTTTCGGCTACTTAAAGAAAACAAGGTTATTGATAAGGAAACAGATGTTAAAAATTACTCATCATTTTACATAGAACATAATGGCGCGGGCACTGAATGGGATGGAAACAGTGAATTTGGCCTTATTGATGCGTTTTATTCCGAGACCAATTAAAAAATTGAATAATTAAATACACACAAAGTATTTAATTATAAATATAAGAAAATGAATAACAGCAACGTTGAAGAGATGCATAAAATGGTGTTTGAAGCGATGGACAAATACACCTTTATAGAGGACTATTTGTCAGAGCCGGACGTCAATACTGGTAATAAAATGCCATTATTAATAAAATTTATGACAACCGTTCTATATTTAAGACGTCGCATAGGGTTTCTAGTAGAGTCAAATGAGACGTTTTATGACGGTATAGAGAGAAACAATTACGCACAATTTGAAGAAATTAGTGACAAAATAGAGTTATATAAGGTATTGGTATGTTTTGTAACAATGGCGTGTAGTTATGTAAATGCTTCAGTTGAGGATGTGGAGTCAAGAGAGAATATTGTAAACACGCTTCGGCAATATTACTACAAGAATAAGGATTTTGTTGCGGAGCTGATTTAAGTTAATAATTCTTAACTTAACTAATACCTACGCATATTGTAAAGTGTATTCACGGGCAATGCGGTTAAATTCTGCCTTGTTAGATTTGTAAATATTGGCAATTTCGGGCGCCAATGGGTCGTCGGGGTTGGGGTCAGATAGAAGTGAACAGATGGATAATAGAACTTTAGTAATGCTTAAAGCAGGGCTCCATTGGTCTTTCAATATGTCTAAACAAATGCCACCAGTGCTGTTGATATTGGGGTGATAAATGCGCGTTTCAAATGTGATTTTAGGCGGTTTGAATGGGTAATCAGCGGGGAATAAGATTTTAAGGTTAAACATACCGCCTTCATAGGGTGTTTCAGTTGGTCCAATGATGGTGGCTTGCCATGTAAAAAGGTCATTTTGATTGACTAATCCAGCCGAACAATTGGCAGGAGTATCTTTTTCTATTTCAAGAAGCTCTCTTTGAAGACGTTTAATGGACATTTATAGTTGATATAATATAAATAGAGATAGTTTTTAAGTGGATTTGTTAGTTTGTTTTGTTTTTAGGATGATAAAAAATATTTATATAATATATAAATATGACTACAAAATATCAACCGCCAATTGAGTTGACTCAAGAGCAATGGAAAGAAGGATTAAATAATGCTTTAACCAAGGCAACTCCAGCAGCAGTAGCGGCATTTGAGGCCCGAAAGAAAAAGGCGGAAGCCGATAAACTTGCACTAGCTAATTATGCAGAAGAATCTAAGAATAAACTATTAATAGGTAAACCCCCGGGTCCACCTCCGATTCTTACTGCAGCTCCTTCAGCTCCACCAGCCAGCACAGAACTTAAATGGGCACCAGCAAAACCCCCTAGGACCCAAACATCTAAGATTACCCCTACCCCTAACCCGAATCAAACTAATCCATTTGCCGATGACTATGACTTTAAACCAAATGGTGGCAGAAAAAGTAGGAGAGGTAGAAGAGTTAGAAAGAGTAGAAAAAGTAGAAGGGTTAAAAAGAGTAAGAAAAGTAGAAAAAGTAGAAGATAATTTGTTAGTTTGTTTTGTTTTTAAGAAGTAAAATTGAATGAGGAAATAAGATACAAACAAGCATAAAGGTAATTTATTAGTATATTTATAAATGTCATTACGAATTATAAATATAACAATACCGGCAGACGAGGTTGTGCCAGATATTATAAGCACATTTACACCAGAAGAGAACTTATTAATGTTAAAAATTGGCAGCAATTGTTTAAAAGAGGGTAGACAAGCAGTGGCAGGGTTAACTCAAAAGGAAATTTATAATAAAATAAGGAATGAAAGTAAGTCAGAAATTGAAAAACTGGAGCTAAATTTGTTAGTTGAGAAAGAATTAAAGAGTAAACTTTCGGATGAAATAACAAAGATATATCAAAAACAGTTAGATGATATGAAGAAACAAATAGATACATTTAAAACCCAAATAAACAATTATGAGTCAGAAAATAGGGATTTTGTGAAGGCAGAGGTTGATAAAGAGCGGGAAAAATATAAAATTGTGTTAGATGAAAAAGATAAACAGTTAAACAGAATGACAGAAAATTATGAAAGATTTTTGAAGCAAAATGAAGTAAAATCAAGTAAAAAAATAGGTGATGAAGGCGAAGATACATTTGTGCTATTATCAGACACATTCAAGGATTTTCCTGGTTACAAATTAGAGAAAAAAGCACATCAGGCACATAAAGGAGATATTCATCTTTTTTTTAAGGATTTTAATGTGTTAGTTGATTTAAAGAATTATTCAAGCTCAGTTCAGAAGAAGGAATTGGAAAAAATAGAGCATGATTTAAGTATAAATAATACAATGGATTTTGCTTGGTTGATTTCATATGATTCAAATGTCTCGGATTGGAACCGATTTCCAATAATGTATAAATGGATTGTTACTGAAACTGGATTAAAGTGCGTTGTAATAGTAAATAATTTGAATTCAAATAAAAATCCAGTAGATGTACTAAGAAATCTATGGAGTATTACAAATGAATTGCATAAGATGATGAATAAAACAAAAGTGGAAGAGAAAGATGTTCAAGATATGCAAGAAAGAGATTATAATGTGGTCCAAAAAATAAAAACAGCACAGAAACGGTTAAGCGAATTGAGACGAAGTGTAATGAGTATGTCTCAAATAACAAAAGATATAGAAAATGATATAGTTGATGCGTTATCTTTACTGTCAAATGAAATAGTAAAAAATGAGTCTGAAAAGAATGAAAAAATAAAAGAATGGTGGGATTTAAATATAGAAGTTGACAATAATGATGAAAATAAACTAACATCTACAGAAATATGGACACGATTTAAGAAAGATAATAAAGAATATGTTGATGAAAATAAGTTATTAATAGATGATTTTAAAAACTATGTTAAAATTTTTATTGATGTTGACAAATACAATGAAAAAAGCAAAAAGGGTTCAATAGAGTTTATTGGTTTTAAATTTAAAGAAGTTTTGTTAGTTAGTCAGCCAATTGAGATAGAAATAAATATCCCAACTGTAGTGCAACCAAAAAAGAAGGTTGTAAATAAGAAGAATGATACATAAACAATTTAAAACAAAATTTTATTATTACATAAATGGCATATATTATTCCATTAAGTATTTTAGATAAAATTATAAATATAGATAATATAGACTTAACACGAAGTTATGTATATGTATTAGAGCTAGAAGATAAACGTTATTATGTAGGTAGAACAAGTAATTTTATACAACGAATGAATGAACATTTTACAGAAAATGGCGCATTATATACAAAAAAGTATAAGCCAATAAAAATAAAAGAAGTAGTTGAGGAAAAAACATGTTACGACGAAAGGGATAAAACATTAGAATATATGGAAACATATGGTTGGGAAAATGTTAGAGGATATGCTTGGTGTCGTGAAACTTTAACAAAAAAGCCAAAATTTAAAAATACAAAAGAAAGTAAACAAATTAAAGAATATGTAATTTGTGATAATGATATTGTAATAAGAGATATGTATTTATTAGAAAACAAAGATGTAATAGAAATAGGAAATTATTTAAACATAAGTCCAGGTTCAATTGCATACACTTTGGAAAAAATGAAAATAGTAAATCGTCGTCAATTATGTAGAGGATATTTTGATTATGTATTTAGTGATTTATATGAACAAAATAAGAAGGATAAGATAGCAATGAAAGATAAAATTAAGTATCAAGAATTTGATAATTTAGAAAATAAATCTGAAAACTCAAAATTAACAAAGGATAAATTAAAAAATATTAAATCTAAATTGCACAATCTTTTAAATACTTACAAAGATGACTCCTAATACGCTCCAATTATATTTAGGAAACGGGCAAGCCCTTAACCGAAGGTGTTTCCTAAATATAATTATGTTTTTTTGCATTTTATCACAATTTTACGTCACATTTTATTTTTTACATGTGTTTATTGCAATTATATATCTATTAAAATCAATTTGTAATTATATCATAAGACAAAATAGTGTTATTATATAACTAATTTCCGGCAAATATGCTGTCAAAATGTGGCGACAAAATAAAAATATTTATGGTCACAAATTATGGTCACAAAATAATATGTAAATATAAAAA
>Ga0214919_10001843_pt1 | contig 34082 bp, 32 predicted proteins | sample LL1503_MetaG_FD_177994 | JGI IMG/M metagenome (GOLD analysis project Ga0214919, IMG submission 177994) | Freshwater microbial communities from Lake Lanier, Atlanta, Georgia, United States - LL-1503 | ecosystem: Environmental > Aquatic > Freshwater > Lake | place: USA: Georgia | collected...
CACCAGCGCGACCATCACGACCTTGGACTCTAGCCCGAAGCCGAACCACACGATGATCAGCGGGGCCAGTGCGACCTTGGGCATCGACTGCAGGGCTACGACGTACGGCAGCAGTGTCTGCTCCACGGCGCGCGATTCCGCGAACAGGCACCCGAGCATGAAGGCCAGCGTGCAGCCCAGGATGTAGCCGAAGGTCATCGACTGGAGCGTGAAGAAGAAGTGCTTCCAGAAAAGGCCTTCGATGTAGCCGCGCTGCAGGGCTTCCAGCACGGCGTAGGGCGTCGGCAGGATGAAGTTCGGCACCTTGAAGATGCGGATCGACATTTCCCAGACGGTGACCAGCACGACGAATGCGATGGCCGGGTAGAGGACGCTCTTGAGCTTTTCGTTCATCGCGGGGTTCTCAGTCGAACTTCACGAGGTCGGTGAACAGCGCGCGCAGCGCGTTGCAGTGCTCGGCAAAAGGCTTTTCGGCCATCGTTTCGAGCGTGCGCGGGCGCGGCAGGTCGACTTCGAATTCCCGGATCGTGCGCCCGGGCCGGGCCGACAGCACGACGATCCGGTCGGAGAGGAACACCGCCTCGGGAATGGAGTGCGTGATGAACATGACCGACTTGCCGGCGGCCATCCAGATGCGCTGGAGCTCCATCATCATGTGCTCGCGCGTCATCGCATCGAGGGCCGCGAAGGGCTCGTCCATGAGGAGCAGGGCCGGGTCGTGGATCAGGCCCCGCGCGATGCCGACGCGCTGCTGCATGCCGCCGGACAGTTCGCCCGGATAGTGGCTGGAAAATTTCGCGAGCCCCACCAGCTTGAGGAGTTCGAGCGCCTTCGCGCGGCCGGCCTCCAGGTCGAGGCCGAGGGTGCGGATCGGGAGCAGCACGTTTTCCAGCGTGGTCTGCCACGGGAGCAGGGTCGGTTGCTGGAACACGATGCCCACGTCCGGGCGCGGGCCGGTGATGGGGGTGCCACGCAGCGTGACCGAGCCCCCGGAAGGCTTGAGCAGTCCGGACACGACCTTGAGCAGGGTCGATTTGCCGCAACCGGAGGGGCCGAGCACGGAAAGGAACTCGCCCTGTCCGAGCGTGGCGCTGAGGCCTTCCAGTGCCGTGACGGGACCCCGCGATGACGAATAGGTGACGGCCAGGTTGTCGGCGCTGAAGATTGAGTCTGTCACTGCGGCTGTATGCCCAGTTGTTTGGCCAGCGCACCGAAGCGCTCGATGTCCTTCTGGATCGCGGCGGCGAACTGCTCCGGCGTGGAGCCCATGGGGTCGAGGCTGCGCGCGGCGAATTCCTTCCTGCCTTCGGCGCTTTGCACGTACTTCGCCGTCTCCTGCTGGATGCGGTCGACGATCGCCTTGGGCGTGCCGGCCGGGGCGACGAGGCCGTACCAGAAGGTGGAGTCGAACCCCTTCAGCCCTACGGACGCACCCGCGTCAGTGAAGAGCGGGACCGAGGGCATGGACGGCGTAGGGCTCGTGACCCCGTAGCCCTTGAGCCGGCCTGAATTCACCAGTGGCGTCGAGGCGCCCGGATTGTCGAGGAACAGCGTCACCTGGTTGCCGATGAGGTCCGGGTAGACCTGCGAGGCGCCCTTGTAGTTGATGTCCGCCATCGAGGTCCCGGTCAGGGCCTTGAGTTGCAGCGTGAGCAGGTAGCCGATCGTCGAGGTGCCCACGTTGGCGAAGTTGAGCTTGCCGGGATTCGCCTTGGCGTAGGCCACCATCTCCGCGATCGAGTTCGCGGGCAGCGCCGGGCTGCCGAGCAGCACGAAGGAGGTGTTCCCGATCATCGTGATCGGGGCGAAGCTCTTCAGCGGGTCGTAGGGCACGTTCTTCTGCAGCACGAGCGCCCCGGGATGGGTGCTGGAGGTGGCAATGCCGATGGTGTAGCCGTCGGGCGCGGCCTTCGCCACGGCATCCGAGCCTATGGTGCCGCCCGCGCCGCCGCGGTTCTCGACCACGACCGGCTGGCCAAGCGCCTCGGCGAGCTTCGCCGCGACCGAGCGCGCGGTCAGGTCGGTGCCGCCGCCCGGGGGGAAAGGGACCACCATCTTGAGGGCGTGCGAGGGCCAGGCTTGTGCGTGTGCGACGCCGGCCGAGGCGGCCAGCAGCAGGGCTGCGAGGATGCGATTCACTTTTTCACCTGCGGGTACATGACGGCGTCGCCGTGGCGGTACATCTCTTGCATTTCCGCCTTGGATATCCGGTCGACCTGGGTGCCGCGGATTGCGGCAAGCTGTTCGGCGAGGATGTTGCGCTTCACTTCGGCAGCGAGGATGTTCACGCGGCCGTAGCATTCGGACACATTGCGCCCGAGCACGGTGATGCCGTGGCGCTTCATCAGGATGCAGTTGGTGTCCTGGATGAACGTCTTGATCGGCTCGACGTCCTCCTCCACATTGATGTGCGCCGGCAGGAAATGCACGGGCTTCTGCATCAGGTAGGAGAACGTGAGGCCCACCGGGCGGAAATCGTCGACACCCGAGGCGAGGTAGGCGATGGTCTCGTCGTGGTGCAGGTGGATCACGCAGTTGGTGTCGGGACGCAGGCGGAGCATTTCGCGGTTCATCTGGTGGCCGACGGTGGTGGCCCGGTCGCCGTGGAGGATGCGTCCGTAAGGCACGTCGGTGATCACGACGTCGTCCACGCCCATTTCCTCGAGCGAGACGCCCTGGCACTTTACGTAGCACACCCCCTGCGGGTAGTCCGGGTGCGGCACGCGCATCACCATGTTGCCGACGGCCGCCTGCACGTAGCCGCGTTGCGCGAGCCTGTGTGCGTACAGCACGTATTGCTCCGCGATCTTGCGGTCGAACTTGACCGCAGGATCGGGTGCGAGCTGGTTGACCTGGTAACGGGGTTCGGGCGCGTTCATGGGGCCTCCGTAGGGCTAGGGCAGCTTTCGCGCATCGGCGATCACGGCCGCAGGATCGAAATTGTTCATCGCCGGCACGAGGGCGTTCGTGTACAGCGAATTCAGGTCGATGGCGGTGGTCTGGATCTGGCCGCCGTCGGCCATGACCTGCACCATGTTCTTCCATGCGCCTTCGGGATACTCGCCCCAGCGCGGGCGTTCACCCTTGGGGAAGGCGAGGTACTTGTCGTAGCGGGCGTTGAGCAGCGCGACGCTGTCGGCCAGGATCTTCGCCTCGTTCGTGCCAGGGGGCTTGAGCGAGGGATCTTCCTTCCACGCAGCCTTCACGCACCCGGGCCGGTTCACATTGCAGGCGAGCGTGGCCTTGGCGAGCGCCCGGCCGAACGCGGCCAGCAGTTTCGGGTTGGTGCGGATGGTGTCCTCGTGGGCGATGATCCCGTTGGAGAAGAGGTCGAGGTATTTCTGCGGCATCTTCAGGCGGCGCACCGCGGTGCCCTGGGTCTCAAGCTGCGTGTGCATCGTCTCGAAGAGATTCAGCGCATCGACGCGCCCGTCCTTGAGGGCGAGGAAGGCAGGTGCACCAAGGCCCGTGGGCACGAGCTCCAGGTCGCGCCCGACCTCGATGCCCATCTCCTTGAACATGGCGCGGGTCAGCGGGATGTTGCCGAACGCGAGGGCGCCCACCGCGATCTTCTTTCCCTTGAGGTCCGCCAGCGTTTTCACCGGGGAATTCGCGAGCACGGCGAACTCCCACACGTTCTCGCGGATCACGTTGTAGACGTACTTGAGGGGCAGCGGATCCTTGCCGGGCTGGCGTGAAATGACCAGCGGATCCGGGTTCGGGAAGCCGACCGTGACGCGCTTGGTGACGATCTGGGGCAGCAGCACCGCGCTGCCGTTGAATACGACGGTCTCAACCTCTATGCCTTCCTCGGCCAGGTAGCCGAGGTGCTTGGCCACCAGCAACTGGCCGTTGACCACGGTGAGCGGGCTGACCAGGCCGAAGACGATCTTTTGCTGCGCGCCCGCCGCTGCGCACCAGAGCCCGAGGGCCAGCAGCAGGAGGCGCGCTTTCATTGCGCGGCCTTGGCGCGCGCGATGATCGCGGCCGTATCGAAGCGGTTGATTTCCGGCACCAGCGCGTTGGTGTAGCAGGTCTCCACGGCGATGTCCTTGGTGGAGAGCTGGCCGCCCTCGAAGAGCGTCGTGGCGAAGTCTTTCCAGGCCTGCGCGGGGAACTCGCCCCAGCGACGCTGCTTCTGGTTGTCGAAGTCCAGGTACTTGTCGAAGCGCGCGGCCATGATCTTGATGCCGTTGCGGATATTGGTCGCTTCGTCGCCGCTCGTGGGCTTCTGGTTCGGGTAGAGGGTCCAGAAGGCCTTCACGCAGGCGGCGCGGTTGGCTTCGCAGAACACCGAGGTCTTGGCGATGGCCCGGCCGAAGGCGGCCAGCGTCTTCGGGTCGTCGCGGATCATGTCCTCGTGCGCGACAAAGCCGTTGGAGAAGAGGTCCTTGTATTTTTTCGGCATCTCGAGGCGCCGGATCGCGGTGCCCTGCACTTCCATGGTGGCGTGCTGCGAATCGAAGAGGTTCAGCGCGTCGACTTTCTTCTCGCGGAAGGCGAGGAAGGCGGGTGCGCCCACGCCGACGGGCAGGAGTTCCGCCTCGAAGCCGAACTCCTTGAACATTGCCTTGGTGATGGGGATGTTGCCGAACGACAGCGCGCCGACGCCGATCTTCTTGCCCTTGAGGTCCTTGAGGTCCTTGATCGGGGAGTCCGCGGGCACGATGAACTCCCAGGCCGATTCACGCGTGGCGTTGTAGAAGTACTTGATCGGCAGCGGATCCCTGCCCGGCTGGCGGGAGATCATCAGCACGTCCGGGTTCGGGTAGCCGATGTGCACGCGCTTGGCGGTCATCTGCGGCAGCAGCGTGCCGGTGCCGTTGAACTCGACAATCTCAAGCTCGATTCCCTCTTCCTTGAAGAAGCCCAGCGCCTTGGCGGCGATGATCACGCCTTGCGAGAGCGTCACCGAAGTGACGTTGCCGTAGACCAGCTTGGTCTGGGCCTGCGCCGGGCCGGCTGCAATGGCCACGGCGGCAAAAAAGGACAATCCCCACGACACTGAACGATTCATATGCTGCTCCGACGAATTGACGATGTTTTCCCCGGCGCAAGAGCCGGGCCGATACCCTAGGCCGTGAAGGCTGGGGGAGGAGTGTACCCAGCGTAATCCTGCTCCAGCAGCCTGGCGAAGCCGATGGTGGACAGGTCGCCCAGGTACGGGCCCACCACCTGTACCGAGACCGGCAGTCCCGCGGGCGTTTGCCCGATGGGTGCGACCGTCGCCGGCAGGTAGCTGACGGTGGCGATGCCCTGCCAGAATCCCTGGGCGTTGTAAGGGACCTGGCGGCCGTCGATGTCGAGCTTGCGCGCCTCACGCACGGGGGATTCGTCGAACGGGAATGCCGGGACGGGCGTGCCTGGGATCAGCAGCAGGTCATGGTCCTTGAAATAGTCGGCCCACATCGCGCGCAACTGCATGCGGGCTTCGTGCGCTGCGCACCAGTCCCGGTGATATTGGGCGAGCCCGCGGGCCGCGAGCGCGGGCGGACTCATGTCGTCGGCGGCGAATCTGGCGGCATCTGCCAGCGTTTGCTGGAACACGGCGTCGTTCATCCGGGCGGCGGCGACGCCGCGAACGAAGCGCATGAACATGGCCTGGTGCTTCGCTGCGTCGATCGGCAGGGTCGCGGGGGTGACCTTCGCCCCTTTCTTGCGCAGCCAGGCGGCCAACGACTCCAGTCCGGTGCGCACCGAATTCGCAATGGGACTCATCTCGATGTCGGTCAGCAGCCCGATGCGCAGGCCCTTGACCGACTTCGCACGAGAGGCGGGGAGCTTGAGGACCCAGCCGGGGGCGTCCTCTTCCAGAGGTCCGGCCACGGCGCGCAGGAACGGCTCGAGGTCGCGCGCGCTGCGCGTGATCGGACCGAGCACCGAGAGGTCCGGGATGGAGAGGGCCGGCGTCAGCGAGTGGCCGCGGGTCGGGACAATGCCGAAACTCGGCTTGTGCGCATAGAGGCCGCAGAAACTGGAGGGAACGCGGATCGAGCCGGCGAGGTCGCTGCCGAAGTCTGCGGCGGACAGGCCGGCTGCGACGGCGGCAGCGCCTCCGCCCGAGGAGCCGCCGGGCGTGCGCGCGAGGTCATACGGATTGCGGGTGGTGCCGTAGACGGCGTTATAGGTCTGCAGGTCCTGCAGCAGCAGCGGCACGTTGGTCTTGCCGAACACCACCGCACCAGCCGCCTGCAGGCGCTCGATGGCGACCGAGGTGTAGTTGGCGACGCTGTCCTTAAAAACCGGGTTGCCCCAGGTGGTCTTGAGGCCCTCGACGTTGAAGGACTCCTTCACCGTCATCGGGACGCCATGCAGCGGGCCCCAGGCCCCGCCTTTCTTCAGCGCACGGTCAGCGGCTTTCGCACGCTTTCTCGCGCGCTCGAAGTCGCGCACGACCACCGAGTTCAGCGCACCGTCGTGTTTTTCGACGCGGGCGATGTAGTGGTCGAGCAATTCGAGCGCGGAGATCTTCCCCGAGCGCAGCTTCGCGGCGAGGGCCGTGGCGGAAGAAAAGGCGATGTCTGCGGGCATGGCGGGCCTCAGGCGGCTTGGGGCGAGTAGGTGCCGCGGCCGACGGCGCAGAGCTTGCCGTCCGGGCCGAACACGTCGATGTCGATCACAGCGGCCGACTTGCCCGCACGGCGCACGACGGCCGTCGCGTCAAGGTAATCGCCCACGGAGGGGCGCAGGTAGTCGATCCGCAGGTTGATCGTCGGCACGCCGCCGCCGGCCAGCATGCCGATCGCGAAGTCGCCCACCGTGTCGATGAACGAAGCAATCGGCCCGCCGTGGAACTGCTTGGTGCCGGCGCGACGCTCGAGTTCGGGCCGCAGCGGCATCCGCGCCGAGAAGGTGCTCGTGGCGTGGTCGAGGCCGAGGACCTTCAGGCCGAGGAAGCTGATGAAGGGCGAGCGGTCGAAAATCGCCTGGATGTCGGCGATTTCGAGTTTTTTCGGCTCAGCTTTTGCGGTGCCCTCGCTCATGGCTTCACCACGACCTTGCCGAACACCTCGCGGTCTTCGAGCATGCGGAAGGCCTCGTTGGCCTCGTCCAGCTTGAACTCCTTGTCGATGACGGGCTTCAGCTTGCCGGTCTTGATCATGTCGATCAGGGTGTGCAGGTCTTCGCGCATCCAGCCGTTGGAGCCGAGCACCTGCAGCTCGAAGGTCCAGATGAAGCGCAGGTCTTCCTGCGGGTCGTAGCCGGCCGTCGCGCCGCAGGTGAGCAGGCGCCCGCCGCGGTGCAGGACGCGCATCGACTTCACCCAGGTGTCGCCGCCGGTGAAGTTGACCACCACGTCCACGCCGTCCTCGAACTTGCGGCGATGCGGCTTGCCGAACTTCTCGAACACCCACTTCATGAAGTCGTGCTTCTTGTAGTCGAGCAGGTGGTCTGCGCCGAGTTCGCCGAGGCGCCTCAGCTTGTCTTCCGTGGAGGCCGCTGCGATGACTTCCGCGCCCGCGAGCTTGGCCAGCTGCACGCAGCAGGTGCCTACCCCACCCGAGGCGCCGAGGATCAGGACCTTTTCCTTCGCCGCGATCTTGCCGATCGTGACCATCATGCGCAGCGCGGTGCCGTAGGCCACAGGCAGGCAGGCCGCAGCCTCATAAGAGACTTCCGGCGGCAGCTTGACGAGGTGGTGGTCCGGCACGGCGCAGAACTCGGCCAGCCCGCCGGGACGCATTTCGCCGAGCAGGCCGCCCGGGCCCTTGCGGTCCACTGGGTCGACCATCACGCGGTCGCCGACCTTCCATTCCTTGACGTCGGGGCCGACCTCGACGATCTCGCCGGCGAAGTCCAGGCCCGGGATGCAGGGCATCGGCACCTTGATGCCGGGCATGCCCTTGCGCGTGAAGACATCGTGGTAGTTGAGCGTCGCCGCACCGACCTTGATGATGACCTCGTCGGCCGCGGGCTTGGGGTCCGGGTAGTTGGACTCGTACTTGATCGAGCCGGGACCGCCGTGTTCGTATATGACTGCTGCTTTCATCGTCTATTTCTCCGCTTGCATGAACTGGATTGCCGCGCCGCAGGCGTGCTCCGGCGCGACCCAAAGTTGCGAGGCGCTCATCCCGGCCTGCATCGGGACGCCGTTCGCCTCAAGGTATTTCCGCGTGGCATCGATCGACGCCACGCGGATGCCGAATCCCGCCGGCGAGGGCACCGGCGGCACAAAACTGCCGGGTACTCGCGTGCGCCACTCGGCTTCCTGCGTCAGCCACATCGTGCCGCGGTCGAGCTCGAGCTTGACCACGCCCGGAAACCGCTCGATCCGGTCGGAGAACAGCGGCGCGAATTTCTGCACGGTCGCTTCGGGGTCGGCGACGACGAAGTACACCGCGTCGATCCCGAGTGCGCCGTTGGGGTGGTCCAGCAGGTGGGGTTGCCAGAGCACGTCGCGCGTGAGGTGCTCGATGAAGATGAACCGGCCCTCGGTGAACTTCGCCCGCTCGACATACATGTTGCGGAATTTCGCACGGCGGGTTTCCTTGTCGCCCGGGCCGAACGCGGCATCGCGCTCAAGGGCCCGCGGCGCTTCCACCGGGGCGCCCGCTTTCTGGAACTCTGCGTACGCCGCATCCGCCTCCCCGCTGCCGATGGCGACGATGTGCAGGCCCTCGTAGATCGCGACCATGTCCTTGACCGTGCTGTACATGCTTGCGTCGGTGAGGCCGATGATTTCGAGGTACCCGTCGCGGAACATGGCGCAGTGGTTGCCGGACCCCCAGGGCTCGACCGGACCGCCCTTGGAGCGCGAACCGGAGTGGAAGCTCCTGGCCGTCAGTTGGAAGCCCAGTCGCGCATAGGCATCGCGGCCGCGGTCCAGGCTCTTTACGGCAACGCCGCAGTGATCGAGTTCGCGTTTCATTGGGCCAGCCTCAGGATGAAACCGTTGGTGAACTGCGGTGCGACGAACCACTCGGCACCGCTCTTTTGCACGGGAACGCCATTTTCGCTCATCAGCGCGACGGCGCGGGCACGGTCTGCGAACCGCACTTCGAGGCCCGCAAAAGCCGGCAGCGCCTGTGGGCGCCATCCGTACCGCGTTTCGAAAGCGTCGGCGCCATGCACTTCGATCGAGCCGCCCTGGGGCGGGCGCAATCGGAGCACGCCGTCGGCGCCTTGCGCAGCCGGGACGCCGAGCACCGTCTCGAGGCGGCTGGCCTCTGCGGCGACGTCATCGGCGCAGACGAGGGCGGCTTCCAGCGCCAGCGCCCCGTTGGGGTGCGACTGGTAGCGCGGCTGCCAGAGGAAGTCCGGGGTCTGGTGCTCGAGGAGGATGTAGCGTCCTTCCGGGTAGGACTCGTCGCGGCTGAAGATATTGCGAAAGCGCATCGTCTCCTCGGCGCCGTTGACGTCGAGCTTGCGTTCGCGCTGCACCGGGGCATTCAGGGTGTCAGTGCGCTTGGCGAGCTCCGCATAGGCCGAATCGGCGTTCGGGACGCGAAAGGCGAGCAGGTGCAGGCCTTCGAAGCGGTCGAGGAATTTTGTCCACGGGTTGAAGGCGGTCGCGTCGACGATGCCGATGAGCTCGAGATAGCCTTGCGCCAGGATCGCGCAGCGGTTGGCGGTCGCCCAGGGGCTGTCCTCGTCCCGGCCGGGCATCTTGCCCCGCTGGCGGCTCAATGGAGAGAGCTGGAACCCGAGCTTCTCCCAGCGGGCTGCGCCGGCCGCGAGGTCGCGGACGATGGTCCCGAGGTGGTCGAGCGACGCCATTCAGGCGCCGGCCTTTTCGGGGTCGCGCCAGAGTTCGCGGGCGCGCGCCTTGAGGAGTTTGCGGTCGATCTTGTTCGGGCCGGCGAGCGGCAGCACGTCCATGAATTCGACCTGGCGCGGATGCTGGTAGGCCGGGGCATTGGCGAGGGCGTACTGCTTGATCTCGTCCTCGCCGAGTTTGGAGCCCGCGCGACGCACGATGAATGCGAAAGGCTTCTCGCCCTTGAGCTCGTCGGGCACCGGGACGACACAGGACTGCGCGATGTCCGGGTGCTTCTCGAGCACGTGTTCGACCTCGCCGGGATAGATGTTCTCCCCGCCGCAGTTGAACATGTCGTCCGCGCGGCCGATGAAGTAGTAGGCGCCCTGCGCGTCCCTGCGGAAGACGTCGCCGGAGATGTACCAGCCGTCCGGGGTCAGGGCTTCGCGCGATTTCTCGGGGAGGTTGAGGTAGCCGGTCATCGTCGCGGGGGTGTGCTGCACCAGCACGCCTTCGTCGGTGTCGCGGCCTTCGCTGTCGATGAGGCGCGCCTGCACGTCCGGGAGCGGCCAGCCGAGCGCCATGTCGGGCCGTGGCCGGCCATCGGGGTGCGGGCCGAACACGACCGGGCCGGCTTCGGTGGTCCCGTAGGCGTTCATGATGGTCGCCTTGGGGAACAGGCTGCGCAGATCGTCAATGAGCTTTTGTGTCGTGGGCGCCGAGCCCATCCGCACCGTGCGCACCGAGGACAGGTCGGTTTTCGCGATCGTGTCCTTCTCGCGCACCATCATTGCGAGCATCGTGGGGACCGAGGTCAGCCAGGTCACGCCGAAGCGCCCGACGGCCTCGACATATTTCTTCGCGTCGAACTGCGGCATCAGCACCATGCTCGCGTGCGCCGCGAACACGAACTTGGAGGTGCCCAGGCCGTTCATATGAAAGAGCGGCGCGGCAACGATCAGCCGGTGGTCTCCCGGCGGGATGGTCTTCAGGCGCGATTCCACCGCCCACAGGTGTCCCTGGTGCGAGAGAGGCACGCCTTTGGGCCTTCCGGTGGACCCGGAGGTGTACAGCACCATCGCGACTTCGCCCTGGCGGGGGACGACGGTCTCGAACGGCCCGCGATCGAGCAGCGCCTCGAACTCCGGGCCGAACTCGACGATAGCGAGGTCGGCAGCCACGGCCGGCCTGCGCTCAGCGTCGCACAGCACGAGCTTCACGCTCGAATCGCGCATCACGAAGTCGATCGTGTCGCGCGGGAACTTGTGGTTCACGGGCACGGCCACGAGGCCGGCGCGCATGGTCCCGAAGTACGCGATGAGGAACTCGGCGCGGTTGGCCGACAGGATGGCCACCGAATCGCCGCGGACGAGGCCGCGCTTGAGCAGGCCCCGCGCGCAGGCATCCGCCAGGGCATCGACTTCGCCGTGGGTGTATTCGCGGGGATGCGTCCAATCGAGGCAGTCGATCAGCGCGAGCTTGGAGGAGTCTTTGTTGCGATCCAGGAGATCGCCGAGGTTGGTCAGCATGGTGTCGGGAAGATAGCGGAAAAGGGCGCGTGCGTCCGCCTCAGGAGCGAACCGATTGCCGGTGGCCGGCGGCCTGTTTGTACTGGCCAAGGATCGCGGTGAGTTCCTCGCGCGGCACCACGTCCTCCAGGCGGTTGAACCCCTGCGGCGCCCGTTCCTCGACGATGTCGAGGATCACGTCGGGGCCGAGTTGGCGGTTGAGGCGCACGATGCTGGCGGCCTGCGCAAGGCGGCGCGCTTCGTAGTCCTGCAGGGCGGCGACGGGGTCGGGCAACGTGCCGAGGCTCTGTGCCAGCGCCTCGGCATCCATGATCGCCTGCCCGGCGCCGTTGGAGCTGACCGGCGTCATGGGATGCGCCGCGTCGCCGAGCAAAGTAACCCGCCCGAAACTCCAGCGATCCACCGGGTCGCGGTCGACCATGGGAAATTCATAAACGGCTTCGGCGCCCCGGATCAGCGCAGGCACATCGAGGAACGGGAACTTCCAGTGCTCGAATTTCGGCAGGAAGTCCTCCAGCCGCCCGGCGCGGTTCCAATCCTCGCGTGCCGGGATGTCGGCCGGCGGCCGGCGCAGGTTGCAGATCCAGTTGATCAGTACGCGGCCTTCGCCGGCCAGCGTCCTCGAGATCGGGTAGACGATGAATTTCTGGTCCTTGAACCCTGCCTTGACGATGCTCGCGCCGCTGAGGAAAGGCGCGCCCGCGGTGACGCCGCGCCAGAGGGTGACGCCGTTCCACTTGGGGGCCCCTTCGCCAGGGTAGAACTGGGCGCGCACGGCCGAGTGGATGCCGTCTGCGCCGACGAGCACGTCGGCGTCGTGCGTTCCCGCAGGGTTGCCGTAGCGATCGACGAAGGTCGCACGCACACGGTCGCCGAGGTCCTCGAACCGGGCGAGCCTGCACCCGGTACGCACACGGTCGGCGCCTAGCGCCCGCTTCACGGCGTCCAGAAGCACCATCTGGAGTTCGCCGCGATGAATGGAGACCTGCGGGTGGGCATAGCCGGCCGCGAGGCCGCGCGGGTCGGACAGGATTGCCTGTCCATGGCGGTTCATGAAGATGTATTCAGTGGCTTCAATGCCGGCCGCCGCGACCGAGTCGCCGATGCCAAGTTGTTCGAGGACGCCCATGGCGTGCGGGAGCAGGTTGATGCCCACGCCGAGTGCGTTCAGGTTCGACACCTGCTCGAACACAGTGACGTCTAGGCCCTTGCGGTGCAGTGCGAGGGCGGCAGTGAGGCCGCCGATGCCGCCGCCGGCGATCGTCACCTTCACTGCGCCTCCTCCCGGTAGAGGCCGAGCGAGCGCATGACCGGGGTGTCGTTCATCGAGAAGAGGACGGCGGCTTCGCTGCCGGTGTTTTCGTGGCTGTGCCACTGCCAGAGGGGGATGACGAAGGTGTCGCCGCGCTCCCAGTCGAGGACTTCCTCGCCGACCCGGGTGCGGCCCTGCCCGGCGAACACGTGGTACAGCGCCACGCTGGCGTGCCGGTGCGCACGGGTCTTGCGTCCCGGCAGTAGGCGCGAGGCTTCGCAGGCAAGGGTCGGCAGCGAAGGGTAGGCCAGGCGGGCGCCATCGAACGGGTCTTCATCCTTTTCCGCAATGGCCTCGAGCCGGGACCGGGCCTCGCTCCAGGGGTAGCGCAGGGCCTTGTCTGCTTCACGCTGCACGGGTTGGATGGGTTCCGGGCGGTTTTCGAAGAAGGCGGCATTCAGCGCCTGCACCAGAGGACCGTCGAGGCCGTCGAGCCAGATCATGGGGCCGGCGGAGTCGTTGGTGTGGTCGTGCCAACTCCCGGCCGGGGTAAGGATCAGGTCGCCGGGCGACATCGCGCAGCGTGCGCCGTCCACCGTCGTGTACGCGCCTTGCCCTTCGACCACGAAGCGGATCGCTGAAATGCTGTGACGATGCGCGCGGGCCGTCTCACCCGGATTGACGATGGAGAAATTGAACTGGAGGGTGCGCGAGGCGGCTTTCGAGGGCAGGTGCGGGTTGACCGGTTTGATCACCCTGCGCTCGGCCAGTTCGATGCCTATCGTGTCCTTGGCGTGCATGAGTGCTGCGCGAACCGATGCCCATTTCCAGAGAAACGGCTTTTCCGCGGTATGGGAAGGCACGCGCGCGGTCCAGAAACCCGCCAGGTCACGGGCCTCCAGTTCGCGGTCGAACGCGCTTGTGTCCATCGTGCGGGGAGCTCAGTCCAGTTTGACGCCGGTGCGGCGGATGACCTCGCCCCAGCGCTCGTAATTTTCTCGCAGGATGCGCCCGTGCTCCTCGGCCGAAGTGGCGAGGAATTCGAACCCGTTCTTGCGGTACATGTCGGCGATTTCGGGCGACCGGATGGCCTTCATGAACTCGGCGTTGACCTTGGCCACCAGGGCGGGGGGCATGCCGGGCGGCCCGAGCAGTTGTTCCAGGCCGGGGACGTCGAAGCCCTTGTAGCCGGCTTCCTCCATCGTGGGCACCGAATCGATGCCCGCGATGCGCCTCGGCCCGACGATGGCGAGGAGCTTGACCTTGCCTCCCCTGGCGCTGCTGATCGCGGTCACCGGCGCGTCGAAGAGGATCTGCACTTCGCCCGTGAGGATCGCTCGCGCCGCGTCCGAGCCGCCCTTGTAGGGCACGTGGGTCATGCCGATCCCGGCGGCCTTGTTGAGTTGCTCGCTGACGATGTGCGGGAAGGAGCCGTTGCCGAACGAGGCGTAATTGATCTTGCCCGGGTTGGCGCGGGCGTATTCGACAAGATCGCGAACTGAATCGTACGGCGCGCCTGCGGCGGCAACGAGGATCAGGCGGTTGTAGGCCGCCAATCCCAGGGGCGTGAAGTCAGTGAACGGGTCGTAGGGTGGCTTTGCGTAGAGGTGGGGCAACTGGCTGGTCGTGCCGGTCACGGTGTACAGGATCGTGTGCCCGTCCGGTGCCGAACGCCGCAGTTCGTTGACGGCGACCAACGTCGAGCCGCCGGGCCGGTTCTCGACGACCACTGGAACGCCCAGCTGCGGCGTGAGTTTGGCCGCAATCGCGCGCGACAGGGTGTCGGCCGTCCCGCCCGGCGGAAACGGGTTCATCAGGCGGATCGTGCGTCCGGGTTGCGGGAAGTCCTGCGCGAATGTCGCCAGGGTGAAGAGGCCCAGTCCTGCCAGCAGGAGGGCGCGCAGGGGGGCACGCAGCGGGCCGGCCGCTTTCACGCGAGCAGGACCCGGTTCACGCCGTCGCCGATGTGATCGGGGGCGACGCCGTAGATGTGCAGCGACATGGCGAAGCCGGGGGAGCGGTTGGCGAGGCGGTGGACGAACCTGCCGTCGCTTGCATCGCACTCCGTTTCGCCCGCGGTCAGCGATCGGGTGGCGAGGAGCGCGCCGGGTTCCGACTCGCCTTCGCGCCATGCGACGAAGGTTTCCTCTTCGAGTACGCCCGTGTGCATTCCCAGCGCGCACCAGGCGAGGTGGGCATGGACCGGGGTGATGCAACCGGGGGGCCAGACCAGCCCGAGCACGCAGAACCGGCCTTCAGGGTCGGCATGCAATAGCACCCGGCTGTATCCGGTGCAGCACATGACGTAGCGCATGCCGTCCAGCAAGGCCGTATTCTCGATGTGCGCGTCGATGGCGGCCTGGGCGGCCCTCGCTGAGGCTGCCCAGTCGCCCGTGCGGACGGCGACAAAGTTTTGCTCGAGGCTCGCGACCAGCGCCGAAAACCCGTCAGGGGTCGAGCCGGCCTGCCAATTGTCAATGGGGGTAGCGGTACCCGTGACGGTCACGGAACGAGCGGGGTGCATGGAAGGTCCTTGCGGCGAAGTCATAGTGGTCAGCTGGGGTCAGTTGAGCGAGCGGCACCAGCCTGCCATCAGCTCGCAGCATTGAGCTTTGAGTTCCGGCTGGTCACTGAGGTAGTGCTTGCCGCCGTTGATGGGGGTCAGGAGGCGGTTTGCATGCGGGACGGCGTCGAAGAGCATCTGCGCGTAGCCCGGGTAGCAGCCCGGGTCGGCGGTCCCGTAGATCACGTGCACCGGCACGCTCACGCCGCGCAGGCGGTCCGGGCCGAATCCGTGCGACAGGCGCTGGCTCCATTGCGACAGCCACGACCGAAGCGTCGTGAAATGTCCGATCGACCCGGGAATCAGGTTGGCTACGTAGGGTTCGCCCCACTGCGTGGTCGCCGTGCGGTCGGACGGGTCGAGCGAGAGGTCCAGGTTGCGCGGGTCGGCCATCGTCCCATGGACGACAAAGGGCAGGTCGTTGACCTTCCCGCCGGTGCGCTCCTTGAGTTCGGCTAGCTTTGCGAGCGCCCACAGGGTGATCCGCTCGTTGCGTGCGACCTGCGCGGCGCGGTAGCGGACAAGGAACGCGGGCGAATACGGCGGCCCGTTCTCCGGGTTGAACATGTCGAGCGCCGGGTCGCGGTCGAGCGGGTCGTTCTCGTCGCGGATCGCCGGGTCGAGCTTCTCGGTGAGTACGATGTTGCGGCCCGGGTGCGCCATCAGCAGGATCAGGCCGTCCGCAGGCGGAAGGTCGGCCTTGGTCAGGTCGGGGCCGCCGCCCGCCGGGGTGGTCGTGATCGAGGGGTGCTCGGCCTGCTCCTGGTACAGCGCGACGAGCCCGCCGCCGCCGGAATTGCCGATCAGCACCACGCGCAGGTAGCCCTCGGTCCGCAGGTGCCGCACGACCGAGCCGATGTCGAGCACGCAGTCTTCGAGCAACAGTGTGGCTTCGTTGCCGATGTAGCGCGTGGTCATGCCGATGGCGTCGACGCCGTTGTCCGCCAGCGACTGGAGGGCGTAGTGGCCCATGAAGTTCGACGAAGGATGGATGACGACGACCGCCGTGTCGGACTTGTCCCTGGCGCGATGCCGCGTGCACCAGAGCACGCCAGCGCGGCGTGCCACGCCCGACTGGATGCCGGCGCCGGCCGCCGACTGCATCGGGACGGCGAGAAGTTCCCGGCTCATTTGCGGTTCCAGGACAGCACGTAGTCGGTCCTCTCGGTGGCGAGCGCCGCCGGGCCGAGCGCCAGCGGCTTGTAGGTATCGAGCATTACCGCGGTTTCTTCGGTCCTCTGCCCGACGCGCGAGGGTGCGGCTTCCCAGGCGGCCGGATGGGGGCCGTGGATGTGCCCCGCCGGGTGGAGCGAGATCGCGCCGCGGTCGATGCCGCTGCCTTTGCGGGAGAAGAAGTTGCCCTCAGCGTAGAAGATGAATTCGTCCGAATCCACGTTCGAGTGGTAGGACGGCAACGGCATGGCGCGCGGGTCGTAGTCGAGCATCCGCGGGACGAAATTGCAGAACACGCAGCCGGGTGCTTCGAACACCTGGTGGGTCGGCGGGGGGCGATGAAAGCTGCCCGTGATCGGCGAGAAGTCGGCGATGTTGAGCGCGTACGGGTAGTTGCAGCCGAACCAACCGGCCACGTCGAACGGGTGCGTCTGGTAGGTATAGCGGGTCAGCCCGGCGGCCGTCCGTACCAGCACCTCGACGTCGCTGCCTTCTGCCAGCAGCGGGCCCTGCGGACGCCGCAGGTCGAGTTCCGAATAGGGGGCTTCCTGGTGGTACTGGCCGTATTGCGTCAGGTAGCGACGCGGCGGGCGCACATGCCCCACGGTCTCGAAGATCAGCGCGTTGAGCGGGCCTTCCGCGCCCGGCAGCCAGCGGTGAGTGGTTGCTTTCGGCATGACCACGTAGTCGCCTTTGACGACATCGATGACGCCGAATACGGTTTCGAGGCGTGCGCTGCCGTCGTGGACGAAGACCAGTTCATCGCCTGCGGCATTGCGGTAGTACGGGGAAGGGGCGTCGGCTGAAACGAAAGACACGAGGACGTCGCTGTTGCCGCAAAGCAGCTGGCGCGAGCCCACCATGTCCCCGCCGCGCGCAAGTCCCGCCGTGTTGAACAGGCGGGGCGAGAGAGGGTGGTTGGGGGTAAGCGCCGCTGGACTGCAAGCGGCCGCTTCCAGTTTGAGCACGGCTGCGGGCGGCTCGCGGTGATAGAGCAGGGACATGTCGGAGGAGAACCCCTCCTCGCCCATGACCTCGGCCGCGTACAGGCGCCCGTCGGCGCGGCGGTGTTGCGAGAATCGCTTGCGGGGGATGTCCCCGACCTCCATGAAATACGGCATCCCGGCCTCCAGGGCGGTGCGTTATGCGGTGCTGAGAATCATTGCAGGGGTTTCTTACCAATATTCGCGAAACGCCAGCATAAAATTACCACAAATGAGAATTGCTTAGTATATTATTTACCAATACTCAGCCGCCAGCCACCGTCCCCCGGGCAACCATGGAAATCACTTTCGGCGAATATTTTCCCTATGTCCACCATGCTGCGCGCCTGCCGGACGGGATCGCCTCCGGCCTGGAGGCGAAGCGCCACAAGGTGGCAATCGTGGGCGGCGGGCCGACCGGCCTGGCGATGGCGCTGGACCTGGCCAACCACGGCATAGCCTCGGTCGTGCTCGAGGCGGACGACACCGTCTGCTCTGGCAGCCGCGCCGGCGCCTTCACCCGCCGGACCCTGGAAATCCTCGAGCGCCTCGGGATCATCGACGAGGTCATGCGTACCGGCCACGGGTGGTCCACCGGCTGGACGTATTACCAGGACAAGGAAGTCTTCCGGCTCGAGATGCCGAACGATGCCAGCCAGAAGTACCCTCCCGCCATCAGTCACCTGCAGAACTACATCGAGCACGTCATGGTCGAGCGGGCCGCCGCAACGGGACTCGTGGAGATCCGCTGGCAGTCGCAGGTGACCGGCATCAAGGTGTCGGCGGACGGGGTGCGCCTCGATGTGACCACCCCGGAGGGCCGTTACGCCCTTGACGCGGACTGGGTCGTGGCCTGCGACGGCGCGCGCTCCGGCGTGCGCAGCCTGATGGACCTGCGCATGCAGGGCACGCGCTACGAGGGACGCTACGTGATCATCGATGTCCGCATCGATACGGAAGGCCTGCCCGTGGGCCGGCGCTGCTGGTTCGACCCACCCTCCAAACCCGGCGGCACCTTGCTGATGTACAAGAAGCCGGGCGGCATGCTGCGCTTCGACTACCAGCTCGGCGAGGACGAGGACGAGAACGAGGCGATGAAGCCGGAGAAGGTGTTCGCCGCGGTCGACAACCACTTGAAGATGCTTGGCATCGAACGCAAGTGGGAGCCGGTGTGGATGAGCCTCTACCGGGCCAGCGCGCTCACACTGGACAGCTACCTGCACGGGCGGGTCCTGTTTGCCGGCGATGCGGCGCACCTGATCCCGATCTTCGGCGTACGCGGCATGAATTCCGCGGTCGACGATACACACAACCTTGGATGGAAGCTGGCTTACGTGGTCAAGGGGCTCGCGACGCGCGAACTGCTGGAAACCTACAGCGCTGAGCGCGTTTACGCAGCCAAGGAGAACCACCGCTTTGCGATGAAGGGCGCGGAATTCATGTCGCCGCCATCGAAGCCTTTTCGCCTGATGCGCGACGCGGTGCTGTCCCTGTCCGAGAAGCACCCGTGGTTCACCAGTCTGATGAACCCGCGCCAGCATTCGGCCATTCCCCTGGTGAACTCCGCGCTCAATGCATTTGCGGAGCGATCGGCAGCCTTCGAGGCGGGGCCGGCCCCCGGCATCATCCTGCCGGAGTGCCCGCTGACTTCGGGTGGGGTCGCTACCCATATCACCAGCCTGCTGGGCGATCGCTTCACGCTGTTCGTCTTCGGGGAAACGGCCCAGGTGCCGCCCGGCGTTGCCGCCTCGGCCGCTGCGCTTGCGAAGCGCGTGCCGCTGGATGTGCGCGCCATTGCCCGCGCCGACGACCACACCGGCAAGCTGTTCCCGATGTATGGCGCCCAGCCGGGTACGGCCTATCTTGTGCGCCCGGACGGTCATGTGATGGCGCGCTGGCTCAGCCTTGCGCCGGGGGAGCTCGCGGCTGCGCTACCGCCCATGTTTGCATCACCACCCAACGCGCTGCAGGGGAGCCCGGCATGAACGCGCAGGAACTAGACGATGTGTATACCAAGCTCGGCTATGCCCTTACCGAAGTGGGCGAGGAGAAGACGCCGATGGTGCTTGCACGGCTGGTGCTCCTGCTGATGCAGCGGGTGGATGACGCCGGCAAGGTGAGCGCAGCGATCGACGCCGCCGTGGAAGGGTTTCGCGCGCAGTGACCGTGCTGCGCGCGATTGCAGCGGGGCTGCTCTGGTTCGCCTGCGGTGCAGCGCAGGCGCAAACATGGCCTGCGCGTCCCGTCCGGCTGGTGATCGCATTTCCTCCCGGTGGGCCCGCGGACATCGTAGGCCGGGCGATTGCGCAACGGCTCGGGGACGCCCTCGGCCAGCCCCTGGTGATCGACAACCGACCGGGCGGCAGCGCCAATATCGGCGCGGAAGCCGCAGCCCGATCGCCCGCCGACGGCTATACGCTGTTCCTGGCCACGTCGACGCACGCGACCAATGCGAGCCTCTTTCGCACGCTGCGCTATGACCTGGTGCGTGATTTCACGCCGGTGGCGCGGTTGGCCGTATTTCCCCTCGTGCTGGTCACCAATCCATCGCTTAAAGTCGCCACCACCCACGAGCTCATTGCGTTGGCCAAGGCCCGACCCGGAACGCTCAGCTATGCATCCGCGGGCAGCGGGGGCGGCGCACACCTGGCGGCCGAGTCCTTCAAGGCGGTTGCCGGCGTGGACATGGTGCACGTGCCTTACAAGGGGACGGGGCCCGCAGTCATCGACGTACTGTCCGGCCAGGTGGGAGTCATGTTTGCCAGCGTTCCCTCGGTGATCGGCCACATCAAGGCCGGCAAACTGGTCGCGCTGGGCGTGACCAGCGCGAAACGGTCGACCGCGTTGCCCGAAGTCCCTGCCATCGCGGAGGCGGGGCTGGCACACTACGACCTTGCGTCCTGGTTCGGGTTGATGGCGCCCGCGGGCGTGCCTTCCCCGGTGGTCGCGCGCCTCAACCAGGCAACCAACCGGATCCTTGCAACACCAGAGTTTGCAAAGCGGCTTGAGGCGGAAGGCGGTGACGCAGCCCCGGCGTCGCCGGAAGAGTTCGGCCGCTTTGTGCGGGGCGAAATCGAGCGCTGGGCGGCCATCGTGCGCCGCAGCGGCGCGCAGGCAGAATGAACGGACCATGACTGGAGCAAAGGCAATGAACGAGAATTTCCGCGGATTCCTCGAGCGGCTGCGCGCAGCGGACGAGCTTATCGATGTGCGCCAGCCTGTGGATATCCGCCACATCGCGACCCTTGTCGATCAATGCGACAAGGGCCTGGTGTTCCACAACGTGATCGGGTACGACATGCCCGTGGTGTCGGGGATCATCCGCACGCCCAAGCGCGCCATCATGTCCATGGGCGCAAGCAACTACGCTGATATCGAGGCGATGCTCGAGAAGGGCATCAACAACCCGATCCCGCCGAAGCGGGTCAAGGATTCGCCGACCAAGGAGGTTATCCAGAAAGGGGATGCGGTCGACCTTTTCAAGTTGCCGATCCCGATGTCCTCGATCTTCGACGGCGGGCCGATGATCACGGCGGGCGTGGTGATCGCAAGAGATCCAGAGCACGGCATGAACTGCGGCATCTACCGCTTCATGGTCAAGGAGAAGAACCTCACCGGGATCGACATCGTCACGCCGAACAACATGCGCCTCTTCGCGCAGCGCGCGTTCAAGGCGGGCAAGCCCTGCCCGATCTCGATCTCGATCGGCACGCACCCGTTCGAGATCATGGGGGCGGGCTACCGTGCGCCGATCGGCATGGACGAGATGGCCATCGCCGGCGGCATCCGTGGCGTGCCTGTGGAACTTGCCCAGTGCGAAACCATCGACCTGCCTTACATCGCAGACTCCGAGCTGGTGCTGGAGGGCGAAATCCTGCCCACCGGATGGACGCAGCCCGAAGGGCGGTTCGGCGAATTCACCGGACTCATGGGCGGGCTGCACTGGAACCCCGAAGTGCGGATCACCGCCGTCCTGCATCGCAAGGACGCGATGTACTACGCGCTGCACATGCCTTGGGAAAACACCTGGCTCGCAGCACCGACGCGTTACCAGGCGATCCGCCGCGCGCTGCGCACTGCCGGCGTGCAGGTGAAGGATATCAACGTGACGCTGGGCGGGCGGGCTTTCTGGCACGCGATCATCTCGATCAAGAAGCAGGCGGGCGAGGGCAAGAATGCGCTGCTCGCGGCGCTGTCGGTCATGGACCTGAAGCACGTTGTGGTGGTCGATGACGACATCGACGTCTTCAATCCGGTGGAGGTGGAGTGGGCGATTGCGACGCGGGTGCAGGGCGATCGCGACGTGCTGATCATCCCGGGGGCGCGCGCCAAGCCGCTCGACCCTAGCCTGCCCATCTCGCCTCCCGGGATCGTGCCGACTGGCGCCAAGGTCGGCATCGACGCCACCATCGGCGAGGGGATCCCGCTCGAGCGCTTCGAGCGCATCAGCTATGCCTATGCCGATCGGGCGAAGATTGCCGACTACCTCGGCGGCAAGGCCGATCCGGATGTGGTGGCGGGTGCGGACAAGGTCGCGGAAGCCGCGGGAAAAATCCTGGAGGCCATAGACAAAGAGCCGCTCTACTACCAGGACATTGCCGACCGCTTCTCGGCCTATGACTTCCAGACGATCGCCCGCGCGCTCGGCATGCTGCACGAAGAGCAGAAGCTCTGGCAGACGACCGAGGGTCGCATGTGCGTCAAAGGGTCTAAGTTCGCTGCGAAACTCCCAGGCAGCGGCGCCGCATGACCGGGGCTGCACCAATGACCGGCGGCCAGGCGCTCGCCGGCCAGCTCGTGCGCGAAGGCGTGACCGATGTGTTCGGCGTGCCCGGGGTGCAGTTGGACTGGGCCGTCGACGCGCTGTGCGAGCGGTCGGCCGAGATCCGTTTCGTGGTGCCCCGCCACGAGCAGGCCGTGACGTACATGGCCGATGGCTACGCGCGGTCCAGCGGACGGGTGGGCGTAGGCATGGTGGTCCCGGGGCCGGGCATGCTCAATGCGCTGGCCGGGCTCGCAACGGCTTACGCCTGCAATTCCCGCTTGCTGTTCCTCGCTGCGCAAATCCCCTCGAACCAGATCGGCAAGGGCCTGGGGATGCTGCACGAGATCCGGGGGCAGAGCGAAATACTGCCGTTGCTGACCAAATGGCACCGCATGGCGAAAAATCCCGGCGAGGTCGCCGGCATTCTCAACCAGGCCTTCGGGCAACTGCATGGCGGCCGGCCACAACCGGTCGCAGTCGAAATCCCGCAGGATGTGTTGCAGAAGTCCGGTGAGGTGCACCTTGTGGGGCCGCTCGTCCCCGAGGCGGATCTTCCCGGGCAGAAGGAGATCGAGGTGGCCGCCGGCCTGCTGAAGGGGGCGCGGTTGCCTGTGATTATTGCGGGAGGTGGTGTGCTTGCGTCGCGGGCCTCCGCCCAGCTCGCGCGTCTGGCGGAGTCGCTGCAGGCACCAGTGCTGATGACGGAAAACGGGACCAGCGCCCTGCCGTCGCACCACCCGATGGCGCTGACCTGGCTGGCGTCGCGCGCGCTGCTGCCGCATGCGGATGTGGTGGTCGTACTTGGCACCCGGATGATCGAAGGCGGAGCGCCGGCGAAGATTGCCCCAGGCGCCCAGGTCATCCATATCAACGCCGAGGAGGCGGACATGGGGCCACCCCGACCCGAGGGGGTGCGCATCCGGGCCGATGCCCGTGTGGCGCTCGAACACCTCTCGGGCGCGCTGGGACCTTTCGCAGGCCCCGACCGCAAGGCCGAGGTGCTGGCCTTGCGCGGCTGGTGCGATGCCCAGCTTGCCGAGATAGCGCCGCAGCTAGAGTGGCTCCAAGCCCTGCGCTCTGGCATGCCGGACGACGCTTTTTTCGTGCCTGACCTGACGCAGATGGGCTATCCCTCCTCTCTGGCCTTCCCGGTCCGTACGCCGGGCACGTTCATTACGGCCGGTTATCAGGGGACGCTCGGGTTTGCCTACCCCACGGCACTGGGCGTGGCGGCAGCCCACCCGGGCCGGGCCGTGGTTTCGATCTCCGGGGATGGCGGCTTCGGCTGGTCGCTGCAGGAACTCGCTACCGCCAAGCGCTACGGGCTCGCCGTGGTGGCGGTCGTGTTCACGGACGGCTTCTTCGGCAACGTAAAGCTCCTGCAGAAGCGGCAGTTCGGGCGAGCCTATGGGGCGGAATTGCAGAATCCGGATTTTGTGCGCCTCGCGCAGGCGTTCGGCGTGGACGCCGTGCGCGCGGGCAGTCCCGGCGAACTCACTGGAGCATTGGCAAGCGCGCTTGCAGCGCACCGGCCCGCGCTGATCGAGGTTCCGGTGGGCGAATTCCCGAGCCCCTGGCACCTGGTGCGCAACTATGCGCCCGGCAAGATCCCACCACCACCCAACCCGCTCGGCGAACCCAGGAAATGACGATGAATCGAACCCCCCGGCCACTCTTGCAGGTATCGCTTGCCGGCCTGTGCCTTGCAATGTGTTCTGCCTTTGCTTCGGCGCAGGACTGGCCGGCCGGCAAGCCGGTGCGTATCCTGAACGGCTTCCCGCCGGGCGGCGCTTCTGATATCCAGGCTCGCGCGATTGCGGCGCGCCTGTCGCAGAATCTGGGTGCGCCCTTCGTTGTTGAAAACAAGCCGGGCGCTTCCACCGCGATTGCGGCGCGCGAACTGATCAAGTCGCCGGCGGATGGCAGCACGCTGATGTACACGATCACAAGCACCACCAGCAATGTGCCGCACTTTTTCGCCAAGCCGCCCTACGACATCTTCAAGGACTTCACCCCGCTTGGCCTGGGGTCGTATACGCGGACCATCCTGGTCGCTACGGCCAAGGCGCCGTATGGCACGGTGAAGGAACTGATCGACTATGCCAAGGCAAACCCGGGCAAGGTCAATTACGGATCGTTCGGCCTCGGCTCCACGGCCCATATCAACGGGGAGGTGCTGGGAGCGAATGCCGGCATCAACATCGTCCATGTACCCTATAAAGGCAGCGCGGACGCGATCAGGGACCTCTTTGCCGGGCAGATCCAGCTTGCGTTCGACGGGCCGACCACGGCTGTGGCGAACGCGCGCGCGGGCAAGGTGAAGATCCTGGCGATTGCCGATGCGCAGCGCCTGCCCGCCGTGCCCGAAGTGCCGACCATGACGGAGGCGGGGGTGCCGGGGATGGATACGCCCGGCCTGGAGCAGTTGCTCGGGCCACCGGGCATGTCCAGGGAACTCGCAGCAAGGATCAACGCCGAGTTCGTCAAGGCGGTGCGATCGCCGGAAGTCACCGACTTGCTCGTGAAGGGGGGCTCCACCGTGGTCGCCAGCACTGTGGAGGAGCACGCCCGCATCATGAAGGACAACTACGAAGCCTGGGGCGCAGTGATCCGCAAGTTCGGGATCCGGCTGGATTGAGGAGGCCAAGCGGAGGCTGCATGGATACCATCGACAAGAAAATCCTCGCGCTACTGCAGGAGGACGCGACGCTCACGGTGAACGAACTTGCGGGCCGGGTGGGGCTTTCGCCCAACCCGTGCTGGCGGCGTGTCCAGCGCCTCGAGGCGGACGGGGTGATTCGTAAGCGGGTGACCCTGCTGAACGCGGCCGCACTCAACGCCGGCGTCACCGTGTTCGTGGCCATCAAGACCAGCCAGCACAGCGCGGCCTGGTTCAAGAGCTTCTCGAAGAACGTGAACGCCATTCCCGAGGTGATGGAGTTCTACCGGATGAGCGGCGAAGTGGATTACCTGCTGCGCGTGGTGGTGCCGGATATTGCGGCCTATGACGCGGTCTACAAGCAGCTGATCAGGACGCCGGGTCTGTCCGACGTAAGCTCCAGCTTTGCCATGGAGCAGATCAAGTACACGACTGCGCTCCCGCTGCAGTTCATCGAGTGAAGAAAATTCAGGAAAGGAAATCTGCCATGACCGACCTGTCGGTGTTCTCTTCGACCTATCCAGAGGCGCGCTGGAAGTTTCTCGACGCGGCCCGCGCCGCCGGCGCGCAGGTTGCGCACTACCTTCACCCCGGGCAGAAGGGACCGGACGGCGAGGCGCTCTACCTGGATGTTGCTGTGCTCGGCCGCCCGGATGCGCCGAACAGGATGGTTGTCGGCTGTGGAACCCACGGCATCGAGGGCTTTTCAGGGTCTGCCGCGCAGACTGCCTGGATCAAGGGCGGGGGCGCGAAGCGGATAGGACCTGACAGTGCTGTGGTGATGCTCCACGCACATAACCCCTGGGGTTTCGCTCACCTGCAACGCGTCACGGAGGAGAACGTCGACCTCAACCGCAACTTTGTCGACCATGCGCAACCTTATCCGGCCAACCCCGGCTACGCAGTCCTGCACCCGGGAATCTCGCCTTCACGCTGGGACGAAGGCGCCATCCACGGGGTATTCGCGGCGCTCGAAGCGTTCCGTGAAAAGAACGGGGAGCAGGCATTTTCGGATGCCTACAACGGTGGCCAGTACAGCCACGCCGACGGCGTGTTCTTCGGCGGTCATCGCCCGCAGTGGTCGAACGAGGCTTTCCGCCAGGCCGTGAGGGAGCACGTGGCCGGGGCGAAGCGTGCGGGGATCATCGACCTGCACACCGGAATCGGACCGTACCTCGATCACGTATTCCTTTGCTTTCACGCGGCAGGTTCGCCGGCCTACGAGCGGGCGCGAGCCTGGTGGGGCGAGCGGGCGGTCAACCGGCAAGGGTCGACGCACAAGGCGCTGGCGGTCTACAAGGGGCTGCTGATCGATGCCTTCCAGGCTGAATTGCCCGATGCCGAAACGACGGCGGTCGTGATCGAGTTTGGTACGCGCTCGCGCCAGGAGATGCAGCGCGCCAACATGGCCCTGCGCTGGCTGCGTTGCCATGGCAAGGAGGATGCGGACCTCGCCAGGCCAGTTCACGCAGATTACGTCGAGGCGTTCTATCCCAGTGACCCGGCCTGGCGCGAGGCGGTGCTCGCCCAGTCAAGGGTGTTCCTCGACCAGGCCGCCGCCGGGATCGGCGCGCCCTAGGCCGCCCTTTTCAGCACGCCGTCCAGGGCGGCGCTGAAGGCTTCCGGCTGCTCCAGGTTCGACAGGTGTGCTGCCGGCGAGAGGACGGCGAGCGTCGACCCCGGCGCGTTGGTGTGCATTTCCTGGGCCATGGCCAGCGGAGTGGCCATATCCTGCTCCCCGGCAATCACGAGGATGGGGCAGTTGATCTCCCCCAGGCGCTTGGTCACGTCGATCTGAGGGATCGCCGCGCAGCAGCCGGCATAGCCGGCCGCCGGCGTGGCCACGATCTGCGCGCCGATTGATTTCATGATGTCGGGCCGCGCCTCACGGAACGCTGGCGTAAACCAGCGCCCCAGGGTGGGTTCGAGCAGCGGTTGCATGCCCTGCGATTCCACGATCCGGATGCGGTCTGCCCACGTGGATTGCGCTTCAGCGGGATACCTGCTCGTCGTGTTGGCGAGCGTGAAGCTGCTGAACACTCCGGGATACTTGAGCGCAAAGGTCTGGCCGATCATGCCTCCCATGGACAATCCACAGAAGTGCGTGTGCTGGATGCCCAATTGCGCCAGGAGTCCGGCAAGGTCGTCTGCAAGTTGCTCCAAGGTGTAAGGGCCTTGTGGCGCGTCGCTCCGGCCGTGGCCCCGTGTATCGAATGCGAGCACCCGGAAGCGCTTCGAGAATTCGGCGATCTGTGGCGTCCACATGGCCGAGCTGCATCCGAGGGAATGGCTCAGCGTGAGCCAGGGACCCTCGGTGCCGTGGGTTTCGTAGTAGAGGTTGATGCCGTTCACGTTCGCTTTCATTGCTTTCTCCGCTAGGCCCGCGCTACCACGAGCGGGATATACATTTCGTCGACGGACATCCCGCCATGGTTGCCGATATGGAGGTGCCGCGGCTCCCCGGGCAGCCAGTCCTTGACCGTGTAAGGCTCGTGCATCATCAGCACGAAGTCGCCTGCCCGCGAAGCGATGTGCGGGTGCAGGTCGCCGCCGCCGAACCAGCCCGCATCGAGCGGCAGGCTTCCAGGGAGGATATCGGCCTTGCCGTCCAGCCACTCGGCGGCGCGCGCAGCGAACTCGTCGTGTCTGCCGGGCAGCACATGGCAGAACGCCACGCGCCGCTCGCCGGTAAGAGGGCGGGCGAGCAACGTGGCGAGTCCGGGGCAATCCGACAGGTCAAGCGCGTTTTCTGCAGGACAGTCGATGAATCCATGGTCCGCCGTGAGGACGATTGCGGTGTCCGTGCCCGAGAGTCGATTGAGCAGCGTCGAGAATGCTGCATCGATCTGGGAAAAGACCGCAGCGGTTTGCCCGCTCGAAACGCCGAATCGATGCGAACTGGTGTCGAATTCCGGGTAGTAGGCGTAGATGAATTTCCGGTGGTTGCCGGATTTTACGGCGGCTTCAGTCTGGGAGACGAACCCGTCGAGATTGTCGTACGCAAGGCGCGTGGAGCGGCCGCAGAAATTGCGGTTGTAGTGCGAGTCGACGATCGGGCGGTAAGACACAACGTACGATTCAGTAGACAGCGTATCGAAAAGCGGTGCGCCGCGGTAAAGGCTCGTCGGCGCTATGCCGCGCTGCTCCAGCGTGTCGCCAGCCGCGCGCGGCTTGAACGGCAGGGCTGCGGCGATCGTATCGGCCTCGGGAAACCAGGTGAACCATCCGGTAAGCCCGTGCTCGGCAGGCGACAGGCCGGTAAACGTGGTGGTGATGGCGCTCGCCGTGGTGGACGGGAAGACCGAAGTCATCCGGTCCACGAGGTGGGATGCAAGGGTGCTGCCGGCAGCGCGGCTGGCAAGGTAGTTGTACCCAAGGCCGTCGATGATGATAAGAACGACGTTCTTTGCGCCGGCAAGTTCTTCGGGAGGCAAGGCATCGAGGGACGGATGCAGCGGCCGGCCACCCCGCGATGCGGCGCAGCTCGCGATCAGGTTCAGCAGTCCGCCGCCGGTGTAATCCGGGTGGATGCGATTAGTGTGCATGGGCGCGTTCAAGGCGGGGGCAATGCTAACCGAAAAAGCGCCCCTTCCCGACCTTTGTGGCGCGGAAGCCCGCGCGACCCGGCTGCCTAGTGAAGCACTATCCGGTTGGTGAGAAGCGCTTCGTAGTGCCCGAGGAATTCATCGACCGATTCGACGGAGGGATCGTCAGAGAACAAGTGCTCCAATGAGGCGCGCAATTTATGCGCCACATCGCCTTCGAGGTACCCGCCCCGGCCGGTGGATTTGTCGACAAGCTCGATGCCCTCGCTGCCTGAAAATTCCGCCATGTAAAACTGTGGACTGTCATAGAGGACGTTCATTTCGCTCATGGTGGCGCTGCCTTGTGGGGTTTTTGTGGGTCAAAGCAATCTTTGTGCCGCATTTCCAGAATTCAAGGGCCGCGTCGGCTCCTTTTCCTTTAACGGCCGCGGGTGCGGGGAAGTTGACCCCGGCGCTGGCCGGCAGGGGGTGCATGATAGAATTTGAGCCCTCTTCCCTCCATACGAGGATCCCTGCCATGCGGATGGAAGTCCACGTACACGCAGACATTCCCATACTCGAAGGCGTCGCCCGAAAGCAGCTCGAAGTCGCCCTTTCGCCTTGGCTCGACTACCTTGACGCCGACAGCATGGATGACGTCAAGAGCCTCGAACCCGAGGAGCCAGGCATCGAGTATGACGAGCCGAACCGGATGCTCTACCTCTGCTGGACCGGCGAGATCGGTCGCAGCTTCCAGAAAGTGCTCGAAACCGCCCTTGACACGCTCGGTCCGTATGCCGAGGAGGCCGTGGAGGTGGATGTCACCATCTACCAGGACAGCGGCGAGCAGGAAGGACAATTGCTGTTCGTCGGCCCGACCGCCCAGGCGATCCATGAGGCGCAGCGGCGCTGCATGCTCGAGGACGTCACGGCCATGCTGGCGCGCCAGTTCGACAAGCCGAAGGTCGATGAAGTGCTTGCGGTAGTCAACGACCTGTTCGACCGCGACTGGAAAGACAAGGCGAACCAGCCGAGGAAACCGGAGCGTGCGTTTGAAACGTACACCCGCACGCCGAACAGGAAGAACCTGCACTAGACATCAAGGCTTTTTGACGCCCCCGTCCGGGGGCGTTTTTGTTTGGGGGATCCGATGGCAGGCCCGAAATTTCCCGGTTTTGACACCCTATCGCTGCATGCGGGGCAGTCGCCCGACCCCGCAACCGGCAGCCGCGCGGTGCCGATTTACCAGACTACGTCCTACGTATTCCGCGATTCGGATCACGCAGCCTCGCTGTTCAACATGGAACGAGCGGGGCATGTCTACTCGCGGATCTCGAACCCGACGGTAGCTGTGCTCGAGGAGCGCGTCGCGGCGCTTGAAGGCGGCGTCGGCGCCATCGCGGTGGCGAGCGGGCAGGCGGCGCTGCACCTTGCCGTATCCACGATCCTCGATGCAGGCCATCACGTGGTCGCGTCGAACTCCCTGTATGGCGGCTCACACAACCTGCTGGGCTACACGCTGAAAAGGTTCGGGATCGAGACGACGTTCGTCGACCCGAGAGACCTGGGCGCCTGGGAAAAGGCCCTGCAACCGAACACCCGATTGCTCTTCGGCGAGACCCTGGGCAACCCGGGCCTCGACGTGCTCGACATCCCGGCGGTGTCGAAGATCGCACACGGGCACGGAGTGCCGCTGCTCGTGGACTCGACGTTCACGACGCCCTACCTGATGCAGCCATTCGCTCTGGGTGCTGACCTGCTTTACCACTCGGCGACCAAGTTTCTCGGCGGCCATGGCGTCGCCATTGGAGGCGTGCTGGTCGATTCCGGGCGGTTCGACTGGGAGGCCTCGGGCAAGTTTGCGCAGCTCACCGCACCTTATGCGGGATTCCACAACATGGACTTCGAGGAAGAGTCCGGCACGCGGGCTTTCCTGTTGCGTGCGCGCCGCGAAGGCCTGCGTGATTTCGGCGCTTGCATGGCGCCAATGAATGCGTTCCAGATCCTGCAGGGCATCGAAACGCTGCATCTGCGGATGCCGCGCCACGTGGAGAACACTCGTAAGATCGTCGCCTTCCTCGCCTCGAACGCAATGGTCGAGTCGGTGGGGTACCCTGAGCTGCCCAGCCATCCGGACCATGCACTTGCCCTGAGATTGCTGCCCAAAGGCTGCGGGGCCGTGTTTTCGTTCAACCTGAAAGGCGGCCGCGAAGCGGGCAAGAAGTTCATCGAAAGCCTGCGGATCTTTTCTCACCTCGCCAACGTCGGCGATGCGAAGTCGCTCGTCATCCATCCCGCGTCCACGACGCATTACCGCATGGACGACGAAGCGCTGCGGCGCGCGGGGATCGCCGCTGGCACAGTGCGGCTTTCGATCGGGCTGGAGGATGCGGACGACCTGATTGACGATTTGGCGCGTGCGCTCAAAGATGCGCAACGCACGATGAAATAGGCCGGGGCCATGGATTTCACAGTCGACGCGAAGAATGCCTACGCCTACACGGCGGCACATGACCTCGATCCGGCAAAGCCCGCGATCGTGTTCGTTCATGGGGCCGGGCTGGACCACAGCTGGTGGGGGCTCCAGAGCCGCTATTTCGGGTACCACGGGTGGAACGTCCTCGCTTGCGACCTGCCCGGGCATGGGCGCTCGGCGGGGCCGCCGCTCGCGAGCATCGAGGCGGCAGCCGACTGGGTGATGAGGCTCCTTGATGCGGCGAAGATCGAAAAGGCGGGCGTCGTGGGGCACAGCATGGGGTCGCTGGTCGCGCTCGAGTGCGCGGCGCGGCACCCGGCTCGAGTAGAGCGCATTGCATTGCTGGGCACGGCATTTCCCATGAACGTTTCGGACGCATTCCTGGATGCTGCGCGCAATAACGACCAGAGCGCGTACGACATGGAAACCATCTGGGGTCACGCGCCACAGGTCCCGTTTGCGAGCAATCCGAACCCGGGGATGTGGATGTATGGAGATACGCTGGCACGCCTTTCGCGACTGGCGCCCGGCGTGCTCTACAACGACCTCAACGCATGCAAGGACTACACGTCGGGGCTGCTGAGCGCCGCAAAAGTAGCGTGTCCTGCGATGGTCGTGTCGGGCTCGAGGGACATGATGACCCCGCCAAAGGCGGCGGAGAGCCTTACCCTCGCACTTTCCGGTGCGGTGCGGGTGTCGATCCGGCCCTCGGGCCATTCGCTGATGGCCGAGGCCCCCGACGCGACCCTGGATGCGCTGGGCAGCTTTTTCCGGGGCTGAATCCAGAAGCCTCGAGTGGCGGGCAAGCGCTTGATCGAATGTGAATTTTGTTCAATTCGGACGAAGAATCGGTGGATTGGGGGATAATTCCTGCTGGGTGCGGAGCCGCTTGGGCGGACCGTGTTCGGGGGATTTGTTGAATGGCTGTCGCGCAACCGCAAGCCGCTGCACTCCAGGGGATGCCGGCCGGCGCACGTCCACCCGAGAAGCCCGGGGTTCCCAAGCTCAGGCAGGACATCAAGCTGTATTCCAGCGCCCGGCATCGCGACGGTTCGCCTAGTTGGCGCATCCTGGATCCTGTACGCAACCGATTTTTCGAGATCGGCTGGCTCGAATTTGAACTGCTCTCGCGCTGGGCCGAGCACGGGACCATAGACACGCTGATCGCCCAGGTCGAGGCCGAGACGCCCTTGCGTCCCACAGAGGACGAGGTGACGCAGTTCATCCAGTTCCTCGAGTCAGGCCAGTTGATTGTGCCGACGGAAAAAGAGGGGCGCGGCCGCCTGCGCAATCGCTGGATGAGCGGGGTGAAGCCCTGGTACGAGCAATTGTTCCACAACTACCTCTTCTTTCGCATTCCGCTGGTGCGGCCGGACAAGTTCCTGCAGCGGACCCTGCCGTTTGCCGAGTTGTTCTTCACCCGGAGTTTCCTGACCATACTTCTGGTGGTCCTGTGTGCGGACCTGTACCTGATCACACGCGAATGGGATGAATTGCGCCGGACCTTCGCCTACTTCTTCAACCTGCAGGGAGGGATGTATTTCGCGATCGCGGCGACTTTCTCCAAGGTGCTCCACGAACTCGGCCACGCGTACGCGGCCAAGCGCTACGGGGTGCGGGTCCCGGCCATGGGCGTTGCATTTCTCGTGCTGTGGCCGTTCCTCTACACGGACGTGGGCGAGACCTGGAAACTGGCCGACAGGCAGAAGCAACTGGTCATAGCCTCGGCAGGAATGGCGGTCGAACTTGCGCTGGCGTGTTTTGCCACCTTGTTGTGGACGATCACGCCGGAGGGCGCCACCAAGCACGTCCTGTTCATCCTGGCGACCACGACCTGGGTCATGACACTGGCCGTGAACGCCAGCCCATTCATGCGCTTTGACGGCTACTTCGTGGTGTCTGACGCTCTGGACTTCCCGAACCTGCATGAACGCAGCGGTGCCTGCGCGCGCTGGTGGCTGCGACGCACGTTCTTCGGCCTGCATGAGCCCCTGCCCGAGCCCACCTTCTCGGCATGGCAGCGGGTGGGGCTGGTCGCCTTTGCAGGCATGACTTGGACGTATCGCCTCATCGTGTTCTTCGGCATTGCGCTGATGGTGTACCACCTGTTCTTCAAGATCCTCGGCATCGTGATGATGATGATGGAGCTCATCTGGTTCATCTTCCGGCCGGTGTGGTCCGAGGTCGCCTATTTGTGGAAAAAGCGACAGCAGGTACGCCTGCAGGTCACGCCGATTTCTGCCGTTTTCGGCGGGTTGCTGCTTTTGATCTGGATGATTCCGGTCACGAACCAGATGACCGCTCCCGCGGTGCTGCGCGTGGCCCAGGAGCAACCGGTGTTTGCGCCGTTTGCGGCACACATCAAGTCGGTTGAGGTGCGGCCGGGCCAGGTGGTCGAGCCCGAGCAGGTGCTTGTCCAGCTCGACTCGCCGGACCTCCAGCTGCGCGGACAAAAGGCCGCCATCTCGCTGGCGAGCGCGCGCGCGGAGTCCCTGACCTCGGCCGCCAGCGGCAAGCTGCAGGAACGGCGCCTAGTGCTCCTCGAGCAGATCGCCGAAGCTCTTGCCGAGCAGAAGTCGGTTGAGGAGGAGTCCGAGCGTCTCACCATCAGGGCCACCATCCGGGGCGCAGTCCGGGACATGTCGCCGCATATCGTTGCCGGCCGATCGATCGGGACGCGTGAGTTGATGATGCGTATTGCCTCCCCTGCGCCCACGGTGATCGAGGCCTACGTCAGTGAATCAACGATCGAGTCGGTGCAGGTCGGGCAGAACGTGAAATTCGTGTCTTCGCGCGCCGACGCCCCGTCGGTGCAGGGCATCGTCAAGTCGATCGATACGACCGGCAGCAAGCAGATCAGCCGGCCGCTCCTGGTGGCGCCTCACGGCGGGGATATCCCGGCGGTTCTCGACCGGCGGGGCGGGGCGCAGGCCCAGGACCCCGTCTACCGCGTGTTGATCGAACCCATTGGCGAGGTCGGCCCCTTGTCGTCAATCGAAAGGGGGACGGTCCGCATCGAAACGAGCCTGGTGCTGGTGGCCCAGAACTTCGTGTCCAAGGCGTTGTCGATCCTGATGCGCGAAAGCGGTTTCTGACGCTTGCGGCGGGGCTGTCCGGCCCGATCTACGGTCCGGATGCCGCAATCGGCCAAAAAACGGCTCGTTCGGGCCTCTTTTCCTGACGATGTTTTGCGAATTTGTGCCAACAATTTCCTCTTGCGGCAATCCCCGTGCTTGGATAGAGGGATAAGTCGCATCTACAATGGGGAGAGGTTCGCTATAGGCGGCGTAACCTTTTGAAATTGATACTGTTTGTTGTAAATGACAGGTAACGGTGCGATATGAGCGAAAACGACAAGCCGCAGGGTTCGGGCGAGGGTGCCGGTAAGGCGCCCTCCAAGGCCAAGCGAACGCGCAAGACGCTGGTTCGAAAGACGCGGTATCTCGCGCTCGAGCCGCGGA
>Ga0214919_10001844_pt1 | contig 34071 bp, 32 predicted proteins | sample LL1503_MetaG_FD_177994 | JGI IMG/M metagenome (GOLD analysis project Ga0214919, IMG submission 177994) | Freshwater microbial communities from Lake Lanier, Atlanta, Georgia, United States - LL-1503 | ecosystem: Environmental > Aquatic > Freshwater > Lake | place: USA: Georgia | collected...
CTGGGTTCATTCCTAAGTGGCGGCTATGACTCCACCATCGTCACGGCATATATGGCTAAGTTAATGAGCGAGAAAGTACAAACCTATTCAATTGGTTTCGATGACGCCCAATACAACGAGGCTCACCACGCTAAAGAAGTAGCTAACTATCTAGGCACTAACCACCATGAAGAGATCCTTAGCCCAGATCCAGCACTGGTAGTTGAAAAGATCTCGCATGTTCTGGACCAACCCTTTGCCGATTCCTCAATCGTGCCAACGTATTTGCTTGCTAAATTCGCCCGTGAAAACCTGATCGTTGCCCTCGGCGGCGATGGCGGCGACGAAGTCTTTGGTGGTTACGACCGATACCTTGCTACTCCAATTCTGCAAGGACTAAATCCAATTCTAGGTCTTGCACGCTCTGCATTAATTATTGCCGGCAAATCATCTTTTGGCAATACTCGAAAGATAAACCGCGTCGGCTCGCAACTCTCGCCCAAGTCATCTTTAGCTGCCCGTTACAGCTCGATTCTCTCCCTTGCTCAGCCAAACGACTTGTCATTATTAATTAATTCCAGCCTGCGCACTAATGCGGCAGAGTCTGCTTTCATAAATCAATTCTCCGCCGGTGACTTAACCTCATTTGATCGCATGATCAGATCGGATTTTGCTGTATATCTTCCGGGGGATCTCTTAGTAAAAGTAGATATTGCAACTATGGCTAACAGTTTAGAGCTGCGATCCCCAATGCTCGATGTCAATCTTGTCGAATGGGGAGTATCACTGCCTCGTAAATACAAGATTAAAGGCTTTGAAACTAAGCACATACTTAAAGATGTAGCTCGATCACTTGTACCTGCCAACTTAATTGATCGCCCCAAGATGGGCTTTGGTATTCCTCGTGCACAGTGGCTACGCACAGGTATGAAGGAGATGGTTATCGATACTCTTACAGATGCAACAGCTACACAACGTGGTTGGTTTAATCAGGTAGAAGTGAAAAAGGTAATCGATATTCATATGGCTGGTGAAGATAAAGATAATTTGCTATGGCCTATGTTGATGCTAGAACTCTGGGCTAGGACTTGGCTCGACTAGCTAAGAGTTTTTTGTAAAGCTCTTCATGATCGTGCACCAAACGTTTAACCCCAAAGTTGGCCAAGGTGAACTCTTGTGCCGCAACCCCCATTTGAGCGCGCAATTGGCTTTCATTGGCTAACTTTTCAAGGGCATCGGCAATCGCATTAACCTCTAAGCCAGTAATAATTCCAGTGGTGCCATCTAGAACAACCTCAGGCACGGAACCCACGCGAGTTGTTACAACAGGTAATCCCGCCATGCCTGCTTGAATCAAACTAAGCGGAGTTCCCTCGTTATCACTTGTCAGTACCACCATATCGGCTGCCGATAAAACTTTTTCAATATCACTTTGCCAACCTAAGACAGTTACAAGCAAATCTTCGCGCGCTATTCTTTCTCTACAAGTATCTAATAACTCACCATCTCCAGCCATAAAGAATTCAAGGTGAACTCCACGTTTCTTTATTTCACTAACCACATCTAGGAATCTATCTGGACGCTTAATCTGTGTGACGCGTCCGATAAATGCACATTGTAATGTGGTTGTTGAGAGACCGTATGATTCTTGAGACTCGCCCTTATTTGGCAATTGGCCAATTTCTAAACCTGGAGGCATCAACCCAAATTTCTTTGAGTTACCAATTTCCACCGCCAATAAATCCTTACGAACTTTATCGCCAACAGCTAAAAGTTCATGTGTAAATATCGCCAATACTTTTTCTGCGATTATGACCAATCTTCGCTTAAACGCCCCAAAGTAGCCATTTAGTAAATGCCCATGGAATGTGTGAACGCGAATAGATGGTTGAAGGGAAACAATCGAGGCGATGCGTCCTAAGAAGCCAGCCTTAGCGGTATGCGTATGGATGACGTGTGGTTTGTAACCTCTAATCTCCTTAACAAGTGAAACAAAAGCCTTTACATCCCCACCCAGACTTACTCGTCGTCCAAAACCCTCAATGCGAATCGCGTGTACATCGGTTGCAACCGTATCTAAGTAGTCGGCCTCATCGGCGGCACAAAAACCCGTATATAAACGGTGATCAAAATCGTGTGAATCAAACCCTCGCATCAGCCCCGAAACCTGTACGGCCGGCCCACCCACATTCATACGGGCGATAATTCGCATGACCCTTATTGGGGTCGTTTTATCTTGGCTCACTCAGCAATCCTCCCTTAAATTCCCACCAAGATAGCCACAAATGCCCGAAGCTCCCGTGTGTACGTAAAGCCATACTGAGAGGTTAAGATTCCAACCGTGAGCGCACAAAAGCCCCAAATACTGGCGATTATCGGCCAAGGTTACGTTGGCCTGCCTCTGGCTATGGCGGCAGTTGACGCTGGCTGGACGGTTATTGGCGTCGATAATTTTGATGCCAAGGTGGCTCAGATCAACGGGGGCTCAAGTCCAGTTGAAGACATCTCCGATGCCCAACTTCAGGCAGCGATTTCAAAAGGTGTCTACGAAGCAACCACTGATTATTCTGTAGTTTCGCAAGCCTCAGTGATAACTATCTGTGTTCCTACTCCTTTGGATGAAAAACGAGAACCAGATCTAGCTTTATTGCGCAGTGCAGCAACAGGTATTGCGCCATTTGTTTCAAATGAAACCTTAGTCGTCAGTGAATCGACTTCATACCCAGGCACTCTACGAGACATTATTATTCCAATTGTTAACTCTCTTAAACCAACTGAAACTTCATCGGTTTACTATGCAAGTGCGCCAGAGCGCGTTAACCCGGGTGACCCAGTTTGGAATCAAAAGAATACCCCTCGTCTGGTGGGGGCAATCGATGAAGAGTCGCAAATTCGAGCGCTCGCATTCTACGAATCCATCTGTGATGCAGCTGTTTCGGTTTCAACACCTGAGGTGGCCGAAGCGGCCAAGCTTCTAGAGAATACTTTTCGCTTGGTCAATATTGCGCTCATCAACGAATTCACTCAATTATGTTCTGCAAGTGGAATCAACGTTCACGAAGTCATTGATGTCGCATCCTCCAAGCCATATGGCTTTATGCCATTTCGACCAGGCGTTGGTGTAGGTGGACACTGCATTCCAGTCGATCCGCTTTACTTAACATGGTGGGCACGCCAAAATGGTGGCAAAGCAGCATTTGTTGAATTGGCTGACTCAATTAATCATGCAATGCCAAAATATGTGGCAGAGCGTGCATTAAGCATGGTCGATTCGAATATTAAGAATCCAAAAGTTCTCATTCTCGGTGTTGCGTATAAGCCTGGCGTTGGAGATGTTCGTGAGACTCCAGTTTCAGAGTTACGAGATTACTTGAAGGCACAAGGTGCCGATGTTGCGTGGCACGATCCTTTGGTACCAGTTTGGGAGGGCTCAAAACCTGTTGATCTGGACTGGCATTGTGATGTTGCCATCCTTGCCACAAAGCAGCCAGGAATGGATCTAACTCAACTAATTGCTAGGGGAATTCCGATTCTTGACTGTACAAACTCACTTGCAGACCAAGTGGGAGTTAGCTCTCTTTAAGAACCCTTTTTCATCTCTGTCGAAATATCAGTAATCATGGTTGACAAATCACGCTTAGGCTTCCAACCAACGAGGTGATTAATCAAATCGATATTTGGCACTCGCCGTTCCATATCTTCAAAGCCATCGCCATATGCTTCTTCGTAAGGAACATAAACAATTTCACTCTTGGAACCAGTTTCTTCGATGATCTTTTTTGCCAGCCCGTTAATTGAAATCTCAAAATCATTTCCTATATTGATTACTTTACCAATCGTATTACCTGCAAGAGCGATAGCCATGACGGCATCAACGACATCATAAACATGGGCAAAACAACGCGTTTGGTTGCCATCACCATAAATTGTAATTGGTTCATTAGTCAGTGCAGCCTTAACAAAGCGAGGGACAACCATTCCATAGGCACCTAGTTGACGTGGACCGACCGTATTGAAGAATCTGACAATCCGTGTCTCCAACTGTTTTTCGACAAAATAAGCGTACGCAAGCGATTCATCGATTGCTTTTGCCTCACTATATGACCATCGCAATGTCACTGGACTTCCAAGAATTCGATCATCACTCTCTCTAAGAGAGTCCGAAATATTCTTGCCATACACCTCACTGCTACTTGTTAGGAAGACTGGCGTTTTAGTTGCATGTGCAGCCTCTAGAACATTTTCCGTTCCACGAATGTTTGTTAACAAACTTGCTAGTGGATTATTTACAATATTAAATACTCCGACTGCTGCAGCTAAGTGGAAGACGTATTCTGCGTCGTTAATCAAAGGGGTCAAAATATTGTTATCTAGAATTGAACCCTCTACTAAGGTGAAATTGATGGAGCCTTTAAGGTCTGTTAAATTTGATGCCCTGCCAGTAGAAAAATTGTCAATAGCTGTGACTGTATGCCCATCACTTATTAGTCGTTCGCAAAGATGGGAGCCGATAAAACCAGCCCCACCAGTTACCAAAATTCGCATGTGAGGGAGTCTACTTTAAAACATCTAGGGTATTTGCCTACAAACCCATTAATTTGGCTTGGCGATCGAAGTCCGGAACAGTGTTACGCACCTCATCGAAAGTTCCCGTTGCCAACACTTTACCTTCAGATAAATACACAACTATGTCTGCATTTCGAACTGTAGACAATCGGTGGGCAATCATCACAACAGTCGTTGATCCGCGTAGGGCATGAATAGCATCAGAAATACTCGCCTCAGTTTCCCCATCGAGAGAGCTTGTCGCCTCGTCAAGTACTAACAAATGGGGGTGCGTAAACATTGCACGAGCAATTCCAAGGCGTTGGCGCTGACCACCACTGATTTTAGCTCCACGTTCGCCGACTTGTGTATCTAGGCCTTCAGGTAAATTTGAAACAAAATCATCCAGATGCGCAACTTTTAAAGCGCTCATTACTAATTCGTCGGTGGCTTCTTCTGCTGGATACCCTAAGGCAACATTCTCACGTATCGTACCAGCGGAAATAACAACATCTTGAGGGACATAGGAGACTGCTCCCGGCCACTTTGCAACCGCCGATAGAGGTGATAATCCCGAAATTAACACATTTCCTTTGTCAGGATTCAGTACCCCTAATAAAACATCGAGAATTGTTGTCTTGCCTGCACCCGAAGGCCCAACAAATGCAACTGACGTACCTGATGGGATCGTGAGCGTGATATCAGAAATGGCTGGAATAGGTTTGTTTGGATAAGTCAGAGTAACGTCTACAACTTTAATTTCAGATTGAAAGCCTTCATGAACAATATCTACAGTGTCATCAACATTCTCAATCATCGGGGAATTACCAAGGACGTCAATAAGGTCGAGCGTTGGGAATGCTTGGCCAAGGCTCCCACGGATCATGATTGACCCTTGTTGGACTCTTAATACGGCAGGTGCAATGCGTGTACCGGCAGCCAAGAAGATTGCCAGCGTGGCAACTGCGTGCGTTGCGTCTTGCAAAATGAACTGCGCAGCACCAATTAAAAGTGCGCCTAATACGACTGTCGTTTCTATGACATATTTACTTACATAGGGCAAGAAACTAATTTCAGCCGATGTATCCGCTAAAGCAAATCGCAACTTACCGATTTCCCGCGCATAGTAATCACGGCGATTTCGGACAACTGATTCCCTGTATGACCCAAACACTTCAACGATCTTCTCATTACTAGTGATATTTAACTCTGAACTTTTGGCCCCTAGAGCGCCTGCTCGAACGTGCATAAAACGATATAAGAAGTATCCAATTAAAGAAAAAACGGCAAAGGTACCAATTGCGGTGGTGGGGTCAACTACAAAGAGACCAATAGCCATGATTAGAAGAAGAGACAGATCAGAAACTAAGACGACTGCCGTAGCGAGGACTTGCAAAACTATTAATTCCACACCTCTGGTTACGGCGTAAAGTGTTTCTTGTGTAGTTTTGGCTTGAACCGTGAGCAAAGGCTGGGCAAGTAAGCGAGAGATAAGATTTGCAGAAATCAGTGCTCCGCGACGACTTAAAAAAAACAAAATACGACGTGTAAAGAAGATAGATAAAACAGTTCTTCCAACCAAAAGAAGTACTGCGCCAACTCCAAGGATTGTGGCTTGTGTTTGAAATGGTGATTCAGAAATATGCAAGATCCGTAGAGCCGAACTAACTCTGTCACCTGGTTGATTTGATTGCAGGCCCGTTACCGATAACGCACCCAATAACCCAATCGCGACTACCCCCAAAAGGTCAAGAGCGGCCATGCAGATTTGCACAATTGCGACAGCTATTACTTTCCTTTGGTCGCTTCTGGAAAGAACCTGCATCGATCTAACGATTGCGCTCTGTCGCCAACGGCCGAGAAGCTCAGTCAAAGTAGTTCGATCCAAGTGCGTTGGATTGTGGGCATGACGCAAACCTTATCAAATCGCTCGCACCTCGTGATTATAAAGTTGAAGGCACTAGTCTTATTACATGCGCCTATACATTGCCGGGATCAACGGAATGGTTGGTTCTGCCATTGCCTTTGAGGCTAATGCCCAAGGCTTCGAAGTCAGCGGGAAATCTTCAAAAGAACTTGACCTAACTGATCGAAAAGTTGTTTTTGAAGAAATTCAAAGCAACAAACCCGATGCTCTAATAATTGCTGCAGCTAAAGTCGGCGGCATCGGTGCAAATTCATCTATGCCAGTTGATTTTCTATCAATAAATCTTCAAATCCAAACAAATTTGTTGGATGCCGCGCATAAGGCAAATATCAATAAGGTTCTTTTTCTTGGTTCCTCCTGCATCTATCCAAAATTAACACCTCAACCCATCACTGAATCTGCACTCTTAACTGGTGAACTAGAACCCACAAATGAATCGTATGCAATTGCAAAGATTGCAGGCCTGAAACTGGTTGAAGCCTATCGACGACAATTCGAGCACCATTGGATATCTGCAATGCCAACAAACCTATATGGCCCGAGAGACAATTTTGATTTAGAGACCGCCCACGTATTACCAGCACTCATTCACCGCTTTCATGACGCTAAAGTAAATAATGCAAACGAAGTTGAGATATGGGGTGATGGATCTCCAGTTCGAGAGTTCTTGTACGTAGATGACTTGGCTCGAGCTTGTTTAGTTTTATTGAATCAATATGATGACTCTGTAGCAATAAATATAGGAAGTGGCCAAGAAATATCAATCGGGCAACTCGCTAAGTTGATTTCTAAAGTTGTCGACTACTCGGGGGAGATTGTTTTTAATGAGAACCGTCCAAACGGAACCCCCCGAAAACTCCTTGATAGTTCAAAAATTGCACAATTAGGTTGGTCGCCGCAAGTCAAACTAGAAGATGGAATAGTTTCAACCTATGATTGGTTTTTAAAGCATCACGTAAAGGAGCCAATGCTATGAAACGTGCCTTGATTACGGGGGTTACCGGGCAGGATGGCTCCTATCTTGCTGAATTACTTCTTGAAAAAGGTTACGAAGTGCATGGCGTAATCCGTCGCAGTTCGACCTTTAATACTTCGCGTATTGATCATATTTATAAAGATCCACACGAAACAGATAGTAGATTTCATCTACATTATGGTGATGTCACCGATGGAGTTGGCATTTCTAATCTCGTACGCGAAATTGAGCCACATGAGATTTACAACCTAGCCGCACAAAGCCACGTTAAGGTTTCTTTTGAGATGCCTGATTACACGGCTCAAGTCGATGCAGTTGGAACCATCCGATTACTCGAGGCTGTCCGTGCGGCAAAGATTGACACAAAATTTTATCAAGCCTCTACGTCAGAACTTTATGGAAGCACTCCGCCACCTCAGTCAGAAATATCCCCTTTCGCACCGCAAAGCCCATATGCCGCTGCCAAGCTGTACTCATATTGGGTAGTTCGTAACTACCGTGATGCATATGGTCTGCACGCTACAAACGGAATTCTGTTTAACCATGAATCCCCTCGTCGCGGCGAAACCTTTGTAACTCGCAAGATTACAATTGCAGCAGCAAAAATTAAATTGGGTCTTGAATCTAAACTTTACTTAGGCAATCTCAACGCTATTCGTGACTGGGGATTTGCTCCGGAGTATGTGGAAAGCATGTGGTTAATGCTTCAAGAAGAAATACCCAACGATTATGTAGTTGCTACAGGCATTGGTGCGACAGTGCGTGATTTTTGTGAAGCCTCGTTCCTTGCCGTTGGTTTAAATTATGAGGATTACGTACAAACAGAAACACGATACACACGCCCAACAGAGGTTGATGCTTTAATTGGTGATCCATCGAAAGCTAAAAAAATGCTTGGGTGGGAAGCAAAGACTCACTGGGAAGAGCTTGCGCAAATTATGGTTGAAAGCGATTTAAAAAAGTTTTCCAAATAAAATATTAAAAGGAGCTGAAGACTCAAATCTTTTTTGACACAACAACCTGATTAAATATTTATCATTTGCCTTAAAATAATTTTCATTCTAGCAAGTGCTGTCCAAAGAGAGCTGGCAAGAAATACGACTGGTCCACCTAAGAGATTTTTTCGTATCTGATGTTTCTGATTGTGGACTAAGAATATCCCCTGGTCAGCGCGCCCTCCAGGTTCAATCGAGGCATAAACTTCTGAAACCCGACTTGCTTTGGACTTCTGGATAACTTTAAGAACTAAATCAAAGTCCGCTGCAAGTGAGTACGAAGTATTAAAAGCACCAAGATCTTTTAAGATATTTGTTCGAAAAATCATGGCCTGGTGGCAACCACCTCGGCGAGTGAATGCGAAACTCAAACTCGTAATGTTACGAGGGGAATAACCGTAGGTTTTGTTCTGGCTAGAACTTTCAATGCGGTAACCGCCAATTATGGCCCCTGCTTTACTTTGAGATATGCAACCGACGGCATGAGCCAAGGTAGATGTAGAGGCGAATTTGTCTCCAGCATTCATAAACCAAGTGAATTCTCCCGAAGCCGCAGCAAGTCCCTCATTCATAGCTTGGTAAATACCCGAATCACTTTGTTCTAAAAGTAGAATTCTCGATTCAATTCGCTGCAGATCTTGAGCAACAGCAAGGGTGGCATCACTAGATAAACCAACAACAATTATCATCTCCCAATCATTAAATGACTGTTCGAGAAGACTTTGGTGGGTAGCTTCAAGCCCTGCTGCGTGGTTCTTCACAATAGTTATGACCGATACACGAGGCACGAGGCACCTTCCCTTTAGCAAAAATCACTCCACCGCAGTTTAACAGGACTACGATTCCTCTATGTGGCGCGTGATGATAGTTACAAACTCGCTTTCCGGGGGCGGGGCCGAAAGATCTATGAATTTGCTCGCTAATGAGCTCACAAAACGCGGTTGGCCCGTTTCTTTAGTTCCGATTAATTCAGGTAAGCCGGATCAAGTCGTTCCAGTTTGCTCAGTATTTCCATTGAATCGCATATGGAATGGTTCCTTTTTGAATACGGTAGTTGCTTTTTGGAATTTCAACAAGGTTGTTAATTCATGGAAACCAGACATTATTGTTTTAAACTGTGATTTACCGGAGTTATTTGGCGCTTTGCTATTTGGTACACACAAACTTGTCGCCGTGGAACATTCTAGTCAGCCTTGGGGGCGACGGAAACTTCTTGGGAGAATTGTTCGCAGAATTTTAAGATCCCGAAAAACACATTGGGCTGCCGTATCAACTCACCTAAGCATTTGGCCATTAAGGGATAAACCTAATGCCGTATTACAAAACTCAATCTTACTTCCAAGGGAATATAAGTTGAGAGTCACTGATAGCGCAATCAAGCGCCTCGTTTTTATAGGAAGATTAAGTCAAGAAAAAAGGCCAGATTTAGCTATCGAAATAGCAAAACTCACAAATTTGGAGTTAACCATCATCGGCGATGGTTTGATGAAAAAGGAATTGGAGAAAAAAGTCCAATATGAATCAATACAGGCCTCTTTCTTAGGATGGGTTGAAGATCCTTGGGGAGAAATTCAACCCGGGGATTTACTTATAGTAACTTCCTCGTTCGAGGGTGATGGTCTTATTGTGGTTGAAGGCCTGGCACATGGAATACCAATGCTGCTGTCAGACATATCGGATTTACGGCGCTTCAACTTCCCTGAAAGAAATTATGGAAAGGATCTCAATGGTTTTGTAGCACTATGCGAGAACTTTCGGTATAAGTTGCATGATTTGCGCGTGGCTGAGGAAATCTCAAATAATATTCTTGATAGTCGATCAATAGAAATTGTCAGTACAGCATGGGAGAATTTTCTTAAGGAAAGATAATACGGATAAAGTAGGGCTTATTAAAGCAAGAAAGAATCAGCGAATTTTAAAGTCAAGTTGGAAGGATGTGGAATCTTATGGGAACCCAGACAAATAATTTTAAAAATGCTCTCGTTGTTGGCACAGCCCGTAACGCATCCGTAAATGTGGCCGCAGATTTACTCCGAATTTTAAATGCCTTGGAAGAAATACTCCCAACTAAAGCATACGTAGTCGAATCCGATTCGTCGGATGACACCGTGGCAAGATTGACCAAATTGGCCGACAAGGATTCACGAATTCGATTTACCTCATTAGGAGTTGTCGCAAACACAATCCCGGACCGTATTCAAAGAATTAGACATTGCCGTAATAGATATGTTAACGAGATCCGGACCAATCCCTTGTACAACGATATTGACTTGATAATCGTTGCTGATCTTGATGGAATAAATACAAAGATAGATTCTGCCGCATTTAAATTGGCGTTTGATTTAGAAATTCCATGGGATGCCTTAGCTGCGAATCAAAGTGCTAGGTACTATGACATCTTTGCCCTACGACACCCACTTTGGTCACCGAATGACTGGTCGCTGGAAGCCGATTGGCTTGAACCATTTCTTGGAAAAAAGATCGCAAAAAGACATGCAATGACGGATCGTATGATTCAAATCCCTACCGCCATGCCACCAATACCTGTTGACTCAGCCTTTGGAGGCTTGTGCATTTATCGCAGATGGGTATTTGATCAATTCGACTACTTAGAGGAATCAGCTGAACCTCTTAATGAAAATGAACATGTGACCATTCATCGAAAAGTTCGAGCTGTGGGCGGTGGAATATACATTCTTCCTGGTTTGGTTAACTCCAAATGGACAACGCATAGCCTTGGTGCGAGACCCATAATTAAAGTCCTAAATTCTGTTGCTCAAGTCTTTCCATTTAGCCTTCTTTTACCAATCTTAAGGAAAGTGCTTCTGTTGTCTGCCAAACATTCTTAAATCCAGTAGGAGTAATCCGTTGTCATCGCTTGAATTAAACTAGCAGTGCTTGCGTAATTCTCTAAGACGTATCAAGTAGGATATCCACATGACTCGATATTCTGTCAAAGATTTCTATGACAATGAAGGTTGGGAATTTTATAACTCCAACAGTCACGATGCCGTTATTAATGAAAATCTTTCAGGGGTTGCCTCTACTTATGTAAGCAAGGTCAGATTGCGGATAAAGGAACATTTAGGATTTGGCGAAAATCTACTAGATATCGGATGTGGTCCCATCCAATACAAAGAGTATGCCGAATACTCTGAAATGTTCAAGCTGCGCATTTGCGTGGATTTATCCAAGAAAGCCCTTGAAGTAGCAGAGCAAAGAATTGGAATAAAAGGAAAATATTTTGTAGGTGATTATCTTTCTCTCCCTCCTCTTGATTTCTCACCATATGATGGAGCTACCCTAATAAATGTTTTATACCACGTTGATAAAGAACTTCAGCCCACTTTGGTAAGGAAGATATTATCTGAGCTCAATCCAGGAAAGAAACTTGTAATCGTATATTCGAATCCCAACACTCTTTCTGCGGCGGTAACACAAACAGCTGTAATTTTTAAGCATCTATTGCTACGGATTTTCGGTAAGCAGAAGGCAAGAGATCTTGATAATCCGATTTACTTCTATAGACATAAGCCAAATTTTTGGAAACAATTTTCCGATTCGGCATCGATAGAAATTATCTCTTGGCGCACCTTTTCGCCTGCGCTAGAGAAGCTAATTTTCAGAAAATTACTCCTGGGAAAATTAGGATTACGTATGCTTTTTAGGTTAGAACAACATTCTTTTTGGGCAAAATTTTCTGAATATCCAATGATCGTTCTTACTAAAAAACAGAGAGATTAATAGGCATAAACTTTAGACATGGAAGACAAACTAGAAACCCTCAAAGACAGACCACTTTTAAGTATCATTTTTCCTAACCGCGGGCATTTTGATTATGCCCAAGAAACAATTCGCAATATTCTTGAAATAGAGGATAGTAGATTTGAATTAATCATCAACGATAATTCGTCGCCCGAGAAATTTGACTATTCGCCCTTTCTTCCTGATAAACGTGTCTCTCTTTATGTCGAGGAGAACGTCCTTTCAATGAACAAAAATTGGTGGAACGGTCTATCACGTGCCCGTGGCAAATGGGTTACTTTTATAGGAGCAGACGATGGAGTTGTTTCTCAGAACTTTCCAGAATTTCTAAATAATTTGGAAGTAACCGAATCGGAAGTGGTAACCACGCGGCAAAGTGTCTTTTCCTACTCGCTGGACGGGCACCCACCACAATTACAGTTACCAATAAGTGAGCCAAAAGGAGATTCAAGAGTTATCTCGTACCCCTTTCGTGCCGCAGCTCTTTTTCCAAAATTAAGAAATACAGTACTTCCGATCCCATACAACGGCACAGTAGTCAAACTTTCCGTACTTAGTGACATATTAGTTAGTTACTCCCAAATCCCAGGCGTGGCACCTGATGACTTTATGGGTCAGTATGTTGCACAAAATCGCAAAAAAGGGATCTTCTTAGATTTACTGGTGTTTATCCAAGGAACTTCCGAACGATCAAATGGGCGACAGATTATGAGCGATATAAATACTTCCTACAGCACAGAATTTGAATCTGATTCAATGAAAACGATGGGTCCACTGACAAAAAGATTTGGTCTAGATTGTTTGCCGGCGCTGGCGCTCGAGCATTATTTTATAGTTTGGCAAGAACTGCATGAAAGAAATAATCATCTGTTAAAAACCATTTCTAATTTTTGGTGTATATTTACCTGCCAAGAAAGTCGACATAACCACGGGCGCAAATCTAAACGCCTTGCTTGGTTCACCACAAATCTCACAAATATGTGTACTTCAGCAATACAGAAATCTTGGCTCGCAAAGAATTTTGGATTAAAAATTCCTTTCAGGACAAGCTCAAGAGAATTAAAATCTGATTCAACCGTCCGAACAGCTTCAAGAATACTGTCAACTTACTAAGCTAGATGTAACATCCGTGTGAATTACGTGCTGTCGTACACTATCAAGGGAGTAGATACATGAAGAAAATCCAAATTACGTTGTAAAATTCCAAACGGGTATATCGACTTTTTAGAGAGAACGAGGCTTCGTGAACTATTTGGTAATAGGTGGGGGAGTCATCGGCTTGAGTATCGGTACTGCTTTACTTGAGCATAATTCTATGAACAAAGTTACTATCGTTGAAAAAGAATCTACCCTTGGCGCGCACGCAAGTGGAAGGAATTCTGGCGTTATTCATGCTGGCTTCTACTACTCACCCGAGTCACTCAAGGCTAAATTTTGTTCAGACGGAAATAAGGAATTGAAGACTCTTTGCAGGAAACATGGAATTGGAATGGTGGAAGTTGGAAAAGTTGTTGTCACAAAAAATGAATCCGAATTAGGACAGCTTGAAAAGCTATTTCAGCGAGGGGTAGCGAATGGTATTGATTTAGAATTGAAGTCTTTTCAAGAATTGGTGAGAATTGAACCAGCCGCATCAACGGTTGGTAAATTTCTCTGGTCACCGACTACAGCCATTGCAGATTCAGCAGCTGTGATTAATCAGCTCGCTGAAAATTTCAAGAACTTGGGAGGTCAAATATTCCTTGGCAACCAAGTCTCCTTAGTAAATTCGGGTGGAGAAATTCATGGAATCATTGATGGGGAACGTTTCCATTCAGATTTTATAGTAAACGCTGCTGGCGTCCATGCTGATCAACTGGCCAGAAGTGTTGACGTGGGCTTGGAATTTGCCTGCCTCCCATTTATGGGTATCTACAGAGTGTCAAAACGAACTGAGTATAGTTCCAAAACTCTAATCTACCCTGTGCCCCACCCACTAAACCCATTCTTAGGAGCGCACTTAACTATTACATTGAGTGGTGACATCAAAATTGGTCCAACGGCCATTCCTCTATTAGGTAGGGAGCAATATTCGCTTAAGTCAAAAATTTCAATAGCCGAGATTAAAGATGCAATTGCATCTGCTCAGGCTTTAATCCGCGGCAAGGAGTATGACTTTCTAGAAATTGTGAAGTCTGAATTACCAAAATTTTTGACTCAACTTCTTGTTAAAAAAGTCGCGGAAATAGTTCCCGACTTGCGGAAGGTAGACCAATGGACGAAACTCCCACCAGGGATTCGAGCTCAATTAGTCAACCTGAAAACTGGGGTAATGGAGCAGGATTTCATTGTTCGAAAACATGCTAATTCAATTCATATTCTTAATGCTGTGTCTCCTGGATGGACTAGTGCTCTACCTTTTGGACGTTATGTCGCAGGATTAACCTCTAATGGGGAATCAATTCAAAAAATCTGAAAACTCAAAACCTACCAACATCTCATAGCCAGATGGTGATACGGAAATAATCTTCATTTCTAGGTTTCGAGAACTGGCCCATTGACAAACAAATGAATACATACCCGTAGTAGGAAAATGGTCTTCAACAATGGTAACCGTTTTAAATTGAGTTATCTGTTGATCAAGGAAATAAAAACTCTCTCTCCCCAACTCCTCGAGTAATACCAGTGGCATACCCTTACTATGGGCGTATTCCAATCCGTATTTACTTGCTGAACCGTAAGATATAACCACATTGTCAGTATTACTCAAGTTAATTTGTAAATCAGATTCTTGAACACCATCACCTTTAGGAATTCTCACATATGATGGAGACAAATCCTGTGTCACCTTTAGGAAAATATTTTCGGCGGAGAGTTTGTTTTTTGGCGCGTAAATCTTTATTTTTGGCAAATTGGATATTACACCCCAATCTTCGAGCATATGATGGGTAGGGCCTAAAGCGCCGTTATCGTAACCCGTAGACGTGCCAATAAGAACCACCGGTAAATTATGCAGAACAATGTCATTGCGAATCTGCTCAAAACACCGATGAATGAGGAAATTCGAAATTGTATAGACATACGGTCTCATACCAGATTCAGCTAATCCGCTTGCTACGCCAATCAAGTTCTGCTCAGCTATTCCAACATTTAAGAATCGATCTGGATATTTCTCTTCAAATCTTTCTACAAGATTGATTCCCATATCAGCAGTTAGAAAGAAAATAGTTTCGTCAATTTCCATCTGGTCATAAAGTTTATTTAAGAATACACTTCTCATTGAAGTCCTTCTAAGGCTTGCTTGTAAGCTTCATCATTAAGGGATCGGTAATGCCAGATAGCCTCACCTTCTGCAAAAGACACCCCTTTACCCTTAATTGTTTGGCAAAGTATAACCAAAGGCTCTGGCTTGTCTTGAGACGTAAAAATTGCTTCGCGAATTGCAGTCACGTCATGTCCATCGACTTCTGCAACACGCAAGCCGAAACCTTCAAATCTTCTTCTAAGCTCTCCAGTGCTAATTATTTCTTCCGTCCTTTTGATGCTACTAATGCCATTCACATCCACTAGTAAAACCAAGCCATTTAATTTCCTAGTTGAGGCCAGCATTAGCGCCTCCCAAATAGAACCTTCCTGAATCTCGCCGTCGCCGCAAAGCACCATAGTTTTTGAATTAAAATCTCGACTCTTTAGAAAAATTGCATGCCCCACGCCGACGGAAAGACCGTGCCCAAGCGCACCAGTCGAGTGCTCGACATACCTCACGCCATGTGAGACATGTCCTTGAAGTTTTGAACCTTTCTGATGGTAGGTAAGTAGATCTTGGCGATCCATCAGACCAAACTCGTGCATGACTGCATATGTTGCGGCCGCTGCGTGGCCCTTGCTAACGATAATTCGGTCGCGATCATCGGTATGGGCAATGATTTTGTCAATATTCGCGACAGAGTACATTGCCGTGAGAATTTCGACAATTGACATAGAACTTCCAAGATGGCTTGCCTGAGCATTATGCAAGATCTCTAAAATATTTCTACGTATATTAAGTACGTTTTCTATATACAATCGTTGTTTCAACTCCTCTGGCACGGGTTGAGCCTATATTATAGTGCCTTGAAGTCAAGTACTACATTCACAATTTAGCACGAAGGTTTAAGGAGAGCTAAAGATGCCGAGATACTTTGACTACCTCAAGAAATTAATAGATTCGATGGAGCTGGATGTAGAGATTATTACAGATGAAATCTTCAGATGCATAGAGAACGGAAACTCAATTTGGATTATGGGTAATGGCGGCAGCGCTAGCACAGCAGAGCATTTTGAGACAGATTTATCTTATGTAAGAATGGGAAGTGATTTTCCGAAGGTGAGAGTAGCGGCGTTATCTTCAAATAGTGCGGTAATTACCGCAATTGCCAATGATATCGGGTATGAAAATATTTTTTCCCATCAACTCCATCGAAAGGCGAGTTCCGGCGACGTTTGTATCTTTATTTCAGCTTCGGGAAACTCTCCAAATCTATTAAAGGCAGCCCAAACTGCGAAAGATTTAGGTTTGGTCTCGATAGGAATTTTGGGATTCGATGGAGGTAAACTCGCTCGGGATGTTGATCATTTAGCAATTGTTAGAACTGAAATTGGAAAATACGGGCCTGTAGAAGATATGCATTTAGCAATTTGCCATGAATTGGCAGGCCTGTTAGCACAAAGACTCCTAACTAGGGGTGAGAGATAGTCAGATGAAAATTCTAGTAACGGGAAACCAGGGCTACATCGGGACGCATGCCACCGCTCATTTGGTAAAACAAGGCTATGAAGTTGTTGGAATGGACAGCGGATTCTATAAGGATTGCAATCTATCAGTCATTACATCTGAAGTCTTTACTAATCAAAAAGACATCCGGGATGTTGAAATACAGGATTTCAGTGGTGTTGATGCCGTTGTTCATCTTGCCGCACTTTCGAATGACCCGCTAGGTGAACTGGATTCAAGTTTAACGTTTGACATTAACTATAAAGCTGCGGTGCGTGTTGCGGAACTTTCAAAAGCTGCTGGAGTTTCCCGTTTTGTTTTTGTTTCGAGTCAAAGTATGTATGGTATTTCTACTTCCACCGAAGAATTGGATGAAATTGATTCTACGAAGAATCCTCAAACAGCATACGCAGAGAGTAAGTGGAGAGCTGAGCAAGAGATTATGGGAATGCGCGACTCCAGTTTTTCCCCAGTAGCCTTAAGACCTTCTACGGTTTTTGGTTGGAGTTCTCGTCTTCGCTCAGACATTATTTTCAATAACCTTCTCCTAACCGGGCTCGAAAAAGGACGAATTGAAGTTCATTCCGACGGGACACCATGGCGCCCTGTGGTTCACATTCATGATGTAGCTCTTGCAATTCAAACCTGCATTGAAATTGATCTGGATAAGGTATCTGGAAAAGCATTTAATGTTGGTGTATTAGATGGAAACTTCACCGTTAGGGAGATTGCTGAAGCCGCGCAAATATGCCTTGGAGGCATTCCTGTTGCTTATAAAACAGAGAATATAGTCGATCCGAGAAGTTACAAAGTTTCTTTCAAAAGGATGCTCAGAGAGCTAGGTTTCCAAGCGCAGGTTGATTTGCAAACCGGTGGGAATGAACTTGTATTTGAAGCAAAGAAGTTATTAGTTTCTAATGTTCAGCTCTTGGGCCGTAAGTCCAATAGACTCCTTCAAATCAAGTATCTACTGGGAAATGGATTAATAGATGACTCTCTTAGAAGTAAGTGAAGATTACTCAATAATTTCCAATTGTCGCATCTGCAAGTCTTCTGAGTTACAAGAGATCCTTGATTTAGGAATTCAGCCTCTGGCAAATGCGCTCCGCGTTATTGGTGATGATTCGCCGGAGAAGAGATTCCCGCTCGTTCTAATAAGATGTAAAGAATGTACGTCGATACAACTTTCCGTAAACGTGAATCCAGAATTGATGTTTCAAGAGTACTTATGGGTGACAGGAACTACCGATACTGCTAGGACCCATTGTGAGCGTATTTCATTAGAGATATGTAATAGATCTAGCAGTAACCCATCTATCCTTGAGATAGGGAGCAACGACGGCACATTATTAAAGGCTTTCAAGGGAGTAACTACCGGTGCCCTTTTTGGTGTAGATCCGGCAAGAGAGATATCAAACTCTGTTCAAGAAACAGATATTCAAATATATCCGGATTTCTTCACATCTGAATTTGGCAGGATATTTAAGCGAGATTCCGGAAGCGTAGATGTTGTGGTTGCTAGAAATGTTCTATCCCATGTTCCAGATTTACTTGATGTAATGGATGGTATCGACACCATTTTGGCTCCTGATGGTATTTTTGTCGTTGAATTCCATGAAGCGTCTAAAATCTTAAAAGAGATTCACTATGATTCCATTTATCACGAGCATACTTTCTATCATTCAATCCGCAGTATGACAGAGGCACAAAAGCAAGTAGGTTTGATTCCCTTTGACCTACTTGAAAGCCCAATCAGCGGAGGGTCCTTCATTCTCATATCATCTAGAGAGATTCGAGAGGAAAGTTTAAGTCTGCAAAACGCTAGGGAAAAGGAAAAACTACTAGAGGTAGAAAGTGAAGAAGCCTGGTTGAAATTTTCGGACCTAGCCCGGCAAAATTTGGATTCAATACGGAAGTTCTTGAGCGAAAATCAGACCAGCAAGATTAGGGCTTTTGGTGCTTCAGCAAGAAGTTCAACATTATTAAATGCCATCGGCGACGAGGCACGGAATTTACATAGTATTGCTGATAATAATCCGCTTAAATGGGGAAAACTCTCGCCCGGGCATTTGTTACCGATAGATTCGCCAAGCCGTGTAATTGATGATTCCGTTGAGATTGTTTTCATCTGCCCGTTCAATTTTGAAGAGGAAATTGTTACTTATCTTCAATTGAATTTGGGTTGGACTGGAAAAGTCTATTTACCGCTCCCTGGAGAACCAAGAATATACACAATTTAGTCAAAGGAATCTTAAATGCATGAATATGAGATTGAAGGCTTGAAACTGATAGAGACGAAAACGTTCCACGACGAAAGAGGGTCATTTACACGCCTATATGATTGCGAGCAGTTACAAAACGAATCACTCATACCAAAGCAATTGAACATCTCTCGAAACCCATTTGTAGGGACCCTGAGAGGAATGCACTATCAAGTGAGCGGCGACCCAGAGCATAAGATTATGACTATTCTGAGTGGAAGTGCATTCCTTGTGCTTATTGATATGAGGAAAGACAAATCAAGTTTTCTAAAAGTAGCGAGTCGAACAATCTCTGCAGCTGACGGTATATCTATATTCATTCCAGCGGGATGTGCAGCCGGATGGTTATCATTATCTCCAAATACGGATATTCACTATGTCATGTATTCAAGGTATGAGGACAATTCTTACGAAGGTCTTCGGTATAACGATCCACACTTTAATATTTCTTGGCCAAGTGAGCCTAAAATTATTTCAGAGCAGGACAAAAGTTGGCCTCCGTTTACTTTAGAGACGTAAGGCAATGCGAACACTTGTTACTGGCGCTTCTGGTTTCATCGGACAAAGTTTACTTTCTCAAGGCTTACCGGGTGAGATACATTCACTATCAAATCGCAGAATTCCAGTGGCAATGTCAAATCTAATACAACACACCGGCGATCTTGGAAACAGAGAGTTAATCAAGAAACTTTCTAATCTAAAGTTTGATCGTGTCATTCACCTCGCTTGGCAAGGTCTCCCAGATCTTTCGGACGCAAATAATAAATTGAATCTCTTAATGTCCAAGAATTTTGTAAATGCGATGATTGATTCAGGAGTTTCGGAAATCAACCTTTTCGGGTCATGCCTAGAGTATGGTGACTTGGACACCAAAGTAGATGAGTCAAGTATTGGAACGAATATAGGTGAGTTTGGAGAAGCCAAATTAGATTTGCTTGATTTTGTCTCATCTCAAAAAGTTGATTTTAGATGGTTTCGAGTCTTCTATGCATATGGTCCTAACCAACATCGGCAATCGTTATTGTCTGCGGCTTATGAGAGTCTTCTAAATGGTGCGCCATTTACGATTCGCGACCCGAAATTGGCAAGAGATTTCATATTTGTTGATGATGTATCTCGCGCAATCAGGATGCTCCTCGACTCGCCACTTTCCTATGGAGTATTTAATGTAGGAAGTGGCAGTTCAACCGGTGTAGGCGAACTGGTAGATACACTTCAAAAACAGATGAAGCTTCCATCAATGAATATGAAAGAATACGAATTATCTCTCAGGGCTAATTATCAGAAGATTAAATTAGCTTGTGGTTGGAAACCTCAGGTAGGCATTGAACAAGGAGTGTCTAAATACATTCAATGGCGTGAGCAAGCGTGAAGACGAGCAGAGCGGTCATTCTGGCTGGTGGCCGCGGGGAAAGAATGATGCCCGTTACGGAAATTATGCCAAAACCGCTAATTCCAATTAATGGTCAGCCGATACTTGCTCAACAGTTATGGCAACTAGAAAGACTTGGAATTACAGAAGTACTAATACTAACTGGATACTTAGCGAGCAGTGTTGAAAGATATGTAGAGAATTTCTCAACCTCAATGAAAATTACCTGTATAGAAAGTGAACCAACTGACTCTCCAGCAATAAGATTACTTAAAAGTAGGACCGTTATTGGTGATGAATTTCTTTTAGTATATTGTGACAATTATATTTTGTCAGATACGGATATAGTTCAAGTTCTGAATAATTCCAAAGACTTAACATTCCTTATTGAAGCTCGCCCTGAAGGAAATATAGAGATTAAAACAAATGGCCTAGCTACCTATGACGACGGTCCACGATCAAATAAACTCAAATATGTTGAACTTGGTAATATCAATATTCGTTCTAAATTCTTTTATGAAATTTTAGAAAGACTAGAAGATTTACCAAAAACTCTTAGCGAATTTAGTAGAACGTTTGAATGTAGTTATGTAGTGGTTTCTGGTGGTGTGTGGAGTATTTCCAACTTTGAGCGTTTTTTAAAACTCCAAAAGGAGAGACCAATATTGCTATTAGATAGAGATGGCGTACTAGTGGAGAAGATGACGAAAAGGAAATATGTTACAAGCTTTCGGGAATATCAACCTCTTAGAGGAAATTGGCTAGGACTGCGGGAGCTTGCAGAAATGGGATACGACTTTATTATTGCAACAAATCAACCTGGAATTGCCCTCGGAGAAGTTGATCCATTATTTCTTGCTCAGCTGCATCAAAGAATCGTGGCAGATCTACTTGAATATGGAATCATTATTCTCGCAGTGTATGTGTGCCCGCATCACTGGGATGAAAACTGTGAATGCCGAAAGCCAAGACCAGGCATGCTATTGAATGCTTTGAGTGATTTTCAGTTAAAGAATGAAGAGACGCTATATATTGGAGATGATGATCGAGATTTAGCAGCGGCCCGAAGTGCAAATATCTCTGGGGTCCTCATAGGGCACGATCACAATGAAAAGAATTTATTTTCCAATGTATCGGCGGCGATTGGCACAATCCAGTCCTTACTTTTCAAGTAGAGTGCCGTTGTGAAATACCAAAGCGTTCTAAGTATGGCGCCTCTCAGGGTTAGTTTTCTTGGAGGAGGGTCCGATATGTCGAATTTCTATTCATCAAATAAGGGTGCTGTTGTATCAGCGGCTATAAATAAGTATGTATATGTACACATAAAGCGTCATGATTCACTGTTTCAAGAAAGATATAGAATTTCGTATTCAGAAATTGAGCATACACAAGAACGAAGCGAGATTAAGAACGGCATAGTTCGTGCCTGTCTCGAAATTTTGGATATTGACGAGCCACTGCATATTTCAACCTCGGCTGATCTACCCGCAAATTCTGGCCTTGGCTCTTCAAGTAGTTTTGCTGTCTCTTTAATTTTAGGTCTGCATGCAATTCGAGGAGAAGAAGTAAGTCCTGTCCAAGTCGCTGAAGAAGCCTGTCAGGTTGAGATTGATGTTTTAGGATCTCCTATCGGGAAACAAGATCAATATGCCGCAGCATTTGGAGGACTTAACTATTTTGAATTTTTGCCTGATGGGAAAGTCAAGATCGAACCCATCTACCTTTCAAATGTTGATACTGGTCGCCTCCTTGAGCGTTCTATTCTTATTTGGACAGGGCAAAGCAGAAAGGCCAACTCGATTCTTGAAGATCAAGCTTCAAGAGCAGAGCAGAATGTTCAACAGCTAATTGAGATTGTAGAATTGGCTGATAATTTTAAAACTGAATTAGTGAAGCCAATTCTAAACTGGTCAGAACTTGGACGATTAATTTCAGAGGGATGGGAACTCAAACAGTCTTTCAGCCAGAAAATTTCAACTGCTGAAGTCAGAGCCATAACAGCTCAGCTAGAAACAATAAAGTGCTACGGATATAAACTATTAGGTGCCGGGGGTGGCGGTTTTATCTTTGCCCTAATGGAAGAGCTAGGAAGTTCCACAATGAAGCGTTTGGAAGGTTGGCAAACGTTTAAACCTGAGTTGGATCACCTCGGAGCAAGGATTGTGTCACTTAGATGAAACAAATGAAAGAGCAATCAAACAGAACTCTTGTAATCACGGGCTCATCTGGGTTTGTTGGAGAGAAATTAGCAACCTCAGCCCTAGCAAAAGGTTTTGAAGTCATTGGCATAGATAGTCGTAAATCCTCAGTTCTAGATTGCCAACAAATCATATTAGATCTGATTAATGAGGATTTCTACCACTTGATTCCGAAGGGCTCGACAGTAATTCATCTAGCGTCCCTCTCGACAGACTCGTCATGTCGTGAAAATCCAGCTCTCGCAGTTGATGCAAACCTCAAAGCAACAATACTCGTGCTAAACAACTCCAAGAAGGCTGAAGCAGAGCACTTTATTTTTGCCTCCTCCGAATGGGTTTATCCTGAAAAAAGTGATTTCGTTGAGCAAAGAGAAATTGATCGTTTAGAGCTAACCGATCTAAATTCTCTTTATGCGATCAGCAAACTGGTTGGAGAATCCCTTATTCGAACAACGTGCGATATTCCCTATACTTTATTACGGTTTGGCATTATCTATGGACCGCGCACCTTGCCCGGTTCATCGGCGGAAAGCCTGGCTTTGAAAGTATTCAACAATGAAGAGATTAACGTCGGTTCGGTTAAAACTGCACGGCGCTTCATATATGTTGATGACCTAATCGAGGGTATTTTAAAAGTAGTAGAAATTGGGCCGGCTGCGGCGGATTCACTGCCTATCAACCTTGCTGGTTCTGAACTAATCTCACTATCAAAAGTGGTAGAGACCGTAAATGAAATTCTTGGTAAGTCTGTCTCCATAATTGACGGGGGGAAGCAGGCGAGTATACGCAACCCTCTAATTAATCTTTCTACTGAAAAACTTGGCTGGAGCCCAAAGACCAATTTTTCAACTGGAATTCAATATTGTATTGATGCCATGACAATGAACTCAAAACCAGAAGTGGAGAACTGAAATGAACAAAGCATGGGATGAAAAATTCGAAAAATGGCGAATTGGGTTCTTAAGAAATCAAGCAGAGGATACCGAATTTAGACTCCTATCCAAGGCGTGGATGCAAAGCTCGGTAAATCACAAATACAGCTACCAATTTGATTGGCTAGGTGTTCCCATTATTCAAATGCCGGGGGATTTAATAGTCTTTCAAGATATCGTTTACAAAACACGGCCAGATTTGATTATTGAGACGGGAGTTGCCAGAGGCGGCTCACTCATTTTTTGGGCTTCAATACAGCAACTCTGTGGAATTGAGGGAAAAGTTCTGGGTATTGACATTGATATCAGAGAGCATGCTCATCAAGCGATTGATGGTTCACGCCATAAAAATCAAATCCAATTATTGCAAGGAAGTTCCACAGATTTAGAAATATTTTCTCAAGTGAAAGAACTGTCAACAAAGTCAAAGAGAGTAATGGTGGTTTTAGATTCCAACCACACTCACGAGCATGTCCTTGCTGAACTGAATCTATACGCTGACCTAGTGACCACGGATTGCATGCTCCTAGTTCTAGACACAGTAATTGATGATCTCATCCCTGATCCAGATAGACCTTGGGGTCCTGGGGCAAGTCCAAAGTCTGCCGTAATTGAGTTTATGAACACTAGACCTGGTGTATTCGAAAATGCGTTGGATTATGAAACAAGGGCAGCGATTTCAGTAGCTCCAAAAGGTTATTGGTTGCGACGATAAGCCATTGTCGAGATGTATAGAGTTTAGTATTTGAAGCATCTCGTCTAGAATTTATAGAGTAAACCCAGCCTCTACTGCATCGCGACGAAACATCTTTACAGTATCTAGTGAATAGGCAGTTAAGTCGTAACCAACTAGCTCTAGTTTTTTCAAAATATCATTTGTTGCGGTGATGATGTGGCATCCAATTTCATTCGCTTGGAATACATTCAGCAACTCACGTGGGCTTGCCCAAATCAACTCACAATTCTTATTGGATTTTAGGAGCTCAAGAGCTGCAGTCATTATTGGCACAGGGTTTCGCCCTGTATCAGCAATTCTTCCCGCGAAAACGGAAATATAGCTGGGAGTGTCAGGGTTTAGAGCTTCTAAAACGTGCGTTACTTGTGGCTCTGTCATCAGGGCTGTGACGTTTACTTTAACGCCTTGTTTCGTTAGATGCTTAACGACCGAAGCTGTAGATTCACCCGTAGTTGTGGTGATAGGAATTTTAACGTAAACATTCTCACCCCAACTGGCTATCTCTAAGCCTTGGCGTCGCATTTCGTCTATCTCATCACTAAAAACTTCAAAAGAAATGGGTTTGACTGTAATTTCCTTTAAAACCTCTTTAGAAAATCGTCGATAGTCGGTAATCCCGACCTTCCTCATTAACGTTGGATTGGTGGTCAGTCCTTGTATAAAAGGCTTTGCGTTCATTTCTAGCATTCCTTGCAGATCTGCCCCGTCAGCAAAGAGTTTAGTCTTTAATTCAGCCACCAGTGGTGTCACGGAATTCCTCCAAAATTATTTGAACTGCATCAAAAAGCGAGGATACCTCCAAATAAGGCATTTCTGGCCTCTTTTCAGTGTAGTTGTAGTCGACAAAAAAACACCTACACCCCGCCGACTGCCCAGCGGATATATCCCGCCAACGGTCACCAACCATGAAACTCTCTTTTAGATCTATACCCAAATCAGCCGCAGCCAAATTCAATAAACCAGGCTGGGGTTTTCGACATAGGCAGTTATCAACATCATCATGAAAACATGTATAGAAGTATTGAATGCCCAGCTCTAACTCTAGGCGCCGATGAAGTGACTCAACTACTTCTTTGGATAGGACCCCTCGAGTTACATCAGGCTGATTGGTAACGACAACTATTTCAAGTCCCAAGCGGCGCAAAATAGTTATGGCTTCTTCAACTTTTGGGAGTATCTGTAGCTGTTCAAGCGACCTTGCTGGGGTTGGAACTCCATTCACGATGAAGGCTCTATTGATTACTCCATCACGATCGAGAAAGACAGCTCTCTTCATTCTTCGTTACACCGCTACCACTTAGTTGGATTCACCTTGAGATCTGGGTGCGAGACCATTAAATGCCAGATCACGGCTTGGCATGATTCGGCGTGGGGTGTAACCGTTGCAGGGTTAACAGTGGGAATGATGAGGCAAACGTCTGCCATTTGTGCCGTATAACCACCATCGCGTCCGACAATCCCCGTTATTTTTGCTCCAACAGACTTGCCGTAATCTATGGCTTCGCAGAGATTAACACTGACACCCCTATCTTTGTCTCCGCCGCCAACGGATAAAATAAATAGGCAATCATTAGAATTTAGATTGCTTACTTTTAGCCACGCTGCAAATACAGTTGGCCAACCTTCGTCATTGGTTCGAGCGGTAAGCTCTGCCACATTATCTGTCGGCGCGTAAGATTCAATTCCCGCAAGCTTGCGGAAGTCATTCACAGCGTGCCCAGCATTTGCCGCACTTCCGCCGACGCCTAGAAAGAAAATTCGCCCTCTTTCTCTTTTTACTTCCTTCAATAGTTGGACTATTGATTCGACTGTTTCGGCTGAAATTGCCGAAGTGATCTGAACTGCTTCGTCTAAATGCTGCCGGCTATATGTCATTTCTATGCCTCCCGATGTACTCTCTAAAATCATCAATTCCTCCTAGAGAGCCTATTTCATAAAATCGCTCATGGACTTCATAACCCGCTAAAGAGCCTCTTGCAGAGAGATCTCCGCAGATATCGGACAAATCGATGGGGGCACCTAACGAATAAGATTCGAATACGGAACGCTTGAAAGCACTCACCCCATAATCAATATGAGACATCTCTGGGATTGGATCGCCTTTACTGTACCTTTTGAGCTCTCCATTAACAAACAAGACATTACTAGCATCAAAAGAACCCTTATTGTCGAAAACTGTCATCAGAGCAGGCTTCCCAGAAGAGCGAAAGGCACTTTCAATGGCTCTGAAATCGGTCGGAAGGTAAGAGTCCCCGTACATGACCATAAATTCATCGCCGAGCAAGGGCAAAGCTTTTCGAATTGCACCACCAGTACCCAATTGAACTGGCCCGTCGAGGGAATAGACAACATTGATTCCGTACCGAGCGCCATCCCCCACGAAGTCTTGAATCATTTCCGATTTGTGGCCCAGACAGACAACTATTTTTTCTATGCCTTTGTCAGAAAGTAGCCGGAGTTGCCAGTCAATAAATGGACGGTGTTCTATCTCAATTAGAGATTTGGGAACTACTTCGGTTATAGGTCGCAACCTAGTAGCCAGACCTCCTGCCAATATAGCCATTTCCAACATTAGGAAAGAATTACCTTTGTTCCCTCAAAATCGAATTGAAAACGCACTTCCTCAAGATTCAATTCACGCATGGCATCACGAAGTTTGTTTTTATCTTTCGCATAAAACATTAGAAACCCGCCTCCCCCAGCTCCGACAAGTTTCCCACCAATAGCCCCATTCGCCATGGCTTTTTCGTACGCGCTATTTATAAAGTCGCTTGATATTCCTTGAGATCGTTTTCGTTTTTGAAGCCAATGTTCATGCATAAGCTCTCCAAAGAGATATGTGTTGCCATCGAGTAACGCATCTCTGCTTCTCAAACCTAAATCCTTTATAAAGTGGAGATTTTCTATCATTTCGAGGTCGTTAGACTTTGATTTTTTATCCTGATCAGAAAGGATAGAACCAGCAGATCTTGATATTCCCGTGAAGAAAAGCAAGAGATTATCTTCAAGATTATGTAAAGTATCCGTTGAAATTTGAAGTGGCTCCGCTCTTACGGACCCGTCACGATTAAAAATGAAGGACGTGATTCCACCGATAGAAGAAATATATTGATCTTGTTTTCCGATCGGCTCTTGCAATTTTTCAAGTTCAATTTTACAAGCGAGTTCAGCAAGTTCCATTGGTTGGATATTCTTACGATAGTGGGTAAACAGAGCTTTCAAGAGGCCTGTTGTGAAGCTTCCGCTTGAACCTAAGCCTGTCCCTGAAGGAATATCAGCCAGAGTCGTAATCTCAATTTGAGGTGTTCTTAACTTCATCTCGTCCAGTGCCTCACGGATGATTGGATGCGATACATCCCCAACCTTTGAAACGTGCTCAATACTGGAATATTTTAGATAGATACCCTCATTAAATGGCCTATTAACTGAGACATAGACATATTTGTCAATGGCCGCAGCAATTAAGAAACCACCATGTTTAGAATAGTAAGAAGGTAAATCGGTCCCTCCTCCCCCCAAACTGATTCTTAAAGGGCTTCTGGTAATTATCATCGGGTTGAATGACTCTTGCTTTGCATGTGACTTCTTGCGATATCTAAGTCATCTATCGAATCGAGCCCAACGCTCTCTCCAATATACCAACGTGGGCGATTCTTTACTTCTTCAAAAATCCGACCAATATAAAGCCCAATTACTCCAATTCCAACTAATTGCATTCCCCCTACAAAAGTCACAATCACAAAGAGCGAAGCATTTCCTGGAGCAATGTAATGGCCGGTTAATTTATAGAGCGCCAATTTGGCTCCAAGAAAAAATGAAATTGAAGCAAGGGCTAAACCTAAAACAACAATTCCATCCAAAAGAGCACTAGAAAAACTGACAATGCCGTTCATACCTGAGCGAATTCCTCCGAACCACTTGTTATATTTCGTCCGGCCCTTTGGTCGTGGAGGCCGGTCGAAATCTATTAATACCGGATTCTGATCGGCGACCGCAACTAATCCTCGAAGGAATATATGAGATTCACGCAGTGTCAAAACTCTCGTTACCAGGGTTCGATCCATCAATCGAAAATCCCCAGTATTTTTTGGAATCGGGATATGCCCAAACCTATTTAAGAATGAATACCCTATGGCCGCAGTTAGCCGCTTGGTCAATGGCTCACCTGACCTTGAAACGCGACGAGGGAGAACTAGTGCCGCCCCATTACGCCAATGTTGAATCATGAGTGGAATTAATTCGACTGGATCTTGAAGATCTACATCAATCACAATGACAGCTTCGCCAGATGCATGAGCTAAGCCAGCCATTGTTGAAGCAGACTGTCCAGCTCTAGAGGCAAAAAATAGTGCCCGTATCTTTTTGTCTTCCCTTGCCAAAGTCTTTATTTGCTGTTCGGTTCCATCAGTCGATGGATCTACGCAAAAAATTACTTCATATCGTTTAGTTTCACTCGAAATGGAATTTTCTAACTCACTAAGAAAAGGTTGTATCGATTCAACATCATTCCAGATGGGAACTACGACGGAAACCTCGACAGCATTAATCTCATTCTTTGACATGGTGCCAATAGTACTCAAGAAATAATCGAAAGGCTCGCAATTGAGATTCAGCCCACTTGCAAAGAGACTAACTCGTTGGTTTGTCTCCCTTTGTAATAGTCAGTACCAAATATCCGTTCAAGTTCCATGAAGGCACACGAAAAGGTCTCCAATTCTCTTGGATTACTTTGTGGCGAAATACATATTTTACAAGAAGTAGCAAAGAACCAACATGATTCCGATGGTCACGTGCATTCATTAAGTCATACCCTCTAAAACCCAATTTCTTTGCTGTTCGCTCAGTTGTAAGTTTTCGTAAGAAACGTACAACAATCCCCGGATCGCAGCTAAGGAATATAGTTGCCGTACCATCATCTTTCAAAACTCTATCAATTTCTCGCAAGACTATTTCAGGATGATCGACGTGGTGGAGTAGGCATGTCACAACTATGCGATCAATTGATTTATCTTCGATTGGAAGAGATTCGGCATCTCCAATTAGTGGAACGATGCGCGGATCGCGCTCGTGTCGATCCTCGAGTACTGCTTGCCTTAAATCGATCAATGTGTATGAATCGAATCCGTGAAGTACATAATTCAAATGCTCGCCATTTCCACCGCCCAGTTCCAGAACTCTTGAGAAGTGGGTGGTTCTAAACCTTCGTTCCATGTAGCGATGTGTGCTGGCAACTGCCTTTTTACCTAACCCGCCGCCGTTACCAGTTCCGCAAATCATCTTGTCATAGAACTCACGATAAAAAAATTCCGGATTCCCATATTCTAAATCATCGTATGGGGCGCTCATGAGAATAACCTATCAGCCAATCTCACTATTTCGAGTTCAGGCTGCAGGGGCAAATCTCCTTATAAATTTTCCCAAAGTAAGCCCAAGACACACTGTTGCAAAAGGAAATAAAACTGGCACCACAAATCTTCGATCAGCTTGAAAAACTACAGCTTGCAGAGCCAAGGTCACTATCACCAGTAACAGAGCGATACCCCAAGACCTTAAATCTCGAAACCTCAACAGAACCAATCCAGTAGCGAAAGCTAGAAGGTTAAAAATACCAATTAACATGTCAAATTTGGAGTTCGAACTTATACTGAACGCGAATCTTACTTTGTCTAGTCCAAATCCTAATTCCCGCCAAAATCTCTTTTTCCAAATTTGAATTGATTTTTGCGAATACAAAGAATTCATTTCTGCTGGAGTCGCATCCCCTGCGTGAACGATAGAATCTGTAAGGTTGCTTTTTGGATCTACTCTCCATTTTATTGCGGATCGAGAAAGAAAACCTTGATTGTAGTCAAGAATCATGCCTGTTCCAACGTAAGAATTAATTCCAGAACCGGTTGTCAATCCCAGAAACCCTGGTTGCGCTTTACTCGTAAAAACCAACCAGGGTAGAAGTAACAATAAAACGATAGTAACAATCTTCGATATTGATTTTACTGCGTTGCTATGCTTGCTGAAAATCAAAAATCCAAAAATTGGAACGACAAGAAGTAGATTGTTTGGCTTTATATAAGTCGCAATGCCTACGCATAGCGATAAATACAAAATGGTACTCCATGATAATCCTTTATTGTGTGCTTTAGCAAGGCAGTAGATTATAAGAGTTACTATTACCGCCGTTAAAGCTTCTCCGATAAGAATCGGAACAAAATGCCAAATTGGTAAGAATGCGAAGAAAGCGCTAACCAGGACAGCAACTACTAGAGGCACATACCGTTGTAAAACCAATTTGATTAGACCGGCAGAAACGGCAAGGAGAAGTAATTGCAGAATGCGAATAATCAAATTTGAATAACTATAAGAAATAATATGGGAAATATATAATATAAAGGGATATCCGGGCATTCGGGATGCATCATCAAATGCTGCGTAAAATCCTTGAGTTTGCCAGAGTATGGCCCTTTTCGTATAGTCCGAAGCATCCATTGCGGTTGGTGCGTACGCACTGACTACGGAATTATCAAGAAACTTTCCAACTAAAACCATTTGAACAAGGACACTAAAAACTACTACCGCAGATGTGCTATGGCTAGATAGTATTTTGGACACATAATTTCTGATATGGAATGCTTTGCGTTTCCCATTGGTAAGCACGCGACACTCCTTTGGTAGCACTACACCTAATTGATTCAAGTATTCTACCGACAATCTTTCATTTCATAAGTAAATTGAGTTAGAAATGAGCGCGGTTATCTATAGCGTGAAAATAGCATTGGAACGCCTTTAATTCACAGAAGCCATTTTAATTCATCGGAATCAAGTTAATTCTGTAGATATTTCGCTGCCTCTGATCCCCTTGATATAGCGAAATCCGAAGATCCGCACAGCTGCCGTTTTCTAGAGGGGTATCTCTCTCAGAAACCTGTCGGCGCGCTGACAGACAGTTAATCCAGAATCCGAGCCGAAGTAATAGCATTCTCGGATGGAGTCAATTTCTTTAAAAAAAATAAGGAGTGGCTTGGCTGAAAATCGATTTCTCACCTTTTTTCTGCTGTTTCACACACTCTTTGCGATATTTCTTGGACGCCTATTTGCTTTAGCGCCCGATGAGGGTGCTTATTTGTACACTTTTAACAACCTCTATGGAGCTTCCACAGACGCAAATCCACAATATAACAGCGGTTGGATTACAGCCCCCAAGCTATTTTTATGGATTGCATATTTGCCCGCCAAAATTCTTAATCTTATAGGCATATCGGATTTTCTCTCAATTCGAATTCTTTCCATTTTGTTAACATCATTCAGTCTCTACCTACTCTTGAATATGCAAAAGCAAAATCAGATACCTGTAAAAATCTCACAAAAAGCTATTTTTGCAGTTTATTTCATACCTTCAGTTTTTCTTTGGACATCTGTCGGCTTGCGTGAATCATTCATAATTGCTGAAATTTCTGCATTTCTTGCAGGTATTAATTTCCTTATGCAAGCGAATAATAAACGTGCGTTTGCACTTCTCTTTATTGGCTCTTATGGATTAGTCTCAACCAAGAATTACCTTTGGGCATGTTTAATGGTGGCGGTATTGGTTAGTAGCATTCTCTTTATTTTCCAAGGGATTGATCGCCGTAAGATTGTAAAATTCTTGGTTGCCGGCCTGTTGGTACCAGTGATTGCCTTCGCTAGCACAACATCTTTATATGCATTGGATTTTATATTGCATTCGGACATTTCTGAATCAGGTCAACGTTCTGGCGACTCAATTAGTCAGATTAATGTTGGCTCGCTCGGCACTGGTACTGGCACAGGCACAGGTACAGGCACAGGCACAGGCACAGGTACAGGCACTGGTACAGGCACAGGTACAGGCACTGGTACTGGTACTGGGGAGCCGACTCCCGAAGTCATAACTTTTCATGGTGACTACACGTTGATTGCACTCCATTTCTACTTGTTGAATAATCCAAATTCCTGGTTTAGCAGAATTTTTGCCATTCTTAATTTGGATGAAAAAGTAGATAGAATTTGGAATGAAAAAGTACAGGTGGGTTTGGTAAGCGAGGACAATCAAGTTGGATCTGATACGTCTTCGCTTAACGGACACATTCTTGAACCGGGGAAAATTACAAATCCTATATCCATGCTTTGGCCGGCTTTCATATTTCTTTGCGGCCCCTTTCCATTTGTTGGCAACCCTGGTATTGCTGCCTTCATTTCGTCACTTGAATCTCCACTATGGTGGATTTTCTACACCGTAGTCATCTTTCAATTCATCAGATTTCGTAAAACTAAATTCTTACGGGACCCTCAAATTCTCTTCACGCTTATCTTCTTGGCGGGAGAAATTGCTTTTAGCTCACTAGTGGAAGTAAATCTTGGGACTTCATTTAGGCACCGGTCAATTCTCTTAGTGCCTTTAGTGTTCTTATATGTTCGATTGGCGCAGAGGGCAAAAGAACAAAAAGATTTAGAGTTGGGAACTATCTAGAAACTAACGTGGCTTGGGCCGGGATCGAACCGGCGACCTAACGATTTTCAGTCGTTCGCTCGTACCAACTGAGCTACCAAGCCAAACAAGGTTTCAACGCCGGCGGCTCTAAGACCTACGACACCAAAACCTTTGCGACCCGGACGGGACTTGAACCCGCGACCTCCGCCGTGACAGGGCGGCGCGCTAACCAACTGCGCTACCGGGCCTTGAAAATATGGATTACATATCTGTCACATAAGTGGCTCTTATGTCACCTTCAAAGCCGTACTTCTTCTTACTTAACTACGTCTGGTGGTACTTGTCGTGCGTGCCCCCAACGGGATTCGAACCCGTGTTACCGCCGTGAAAGGGCGATGTCCTAGGCCCCTAGACGATGGGGACGTTTCAAGGCTTGGCAATCGTACCTGCCATTGAGCGTGCAACCAAACTGGCTAATTAAGGGCCCAGCGCACTGATATTGAGACGGTTACATCTTGTTGGCCCAGGTCGATTTCAACGGCCATGTCATTTGCCGCCCCAGCTTTTGCTGTCATTGGGTAAGGCGTTGAATAAACCGGTGATGATGTCTCTTCAAGGGATAAGACTTTACCGATAGATGTTCCTAGTAATTTGGCATACGAGTTTGCCTTTGACTTTGCATTAGCAACTGCTGCTGCGCGTGCCTCTTCGGCAGCTGCTGCTGAATCTAACGTCACTGGAATGACTCCGCCGAGTTGTAATGAATCTCCCCCGGCGTTAACTACGGCTTCGATAACTGTTCCAGCAGCCGATGCTTTGCGAACTAAAACATCAAAAGTTTGTGAGGCACGGTAGCCAGTGATCTTGGTGCCACTCTCTTGTGTCCATGTGTATTCAGGGTAGACAGAGATAGATGCAGAGCGAATATCTTTTACTGCAATACCGCTATCTTTTAGCGCAGTGCGCACAGCACTTGCTGCCTTTGATGCAGCAGAGAGTGCAGCCGAATTACTTGCTCCAATAACTGAAACTGTTGCATTGAATCGCACTGCATCGGGGACAACAGAAACGGTACCAACACCAGTAACGGTGATGTAGCGGTTATCTATTGTGCCGGCGCTATTAGCAGGAAGTGCGAGTGCAACGATTCCTGCTACAGCAGCTGCAGAGATTACGGTGGCCATTGTGCGAAGCGATATTTTTCTCATGG
>Ga0214919_10001845_pt1 | contig 34059 bp, 36 predicted proteins | sample LL1503_MetaG_FD_177994 | JGI IMG/M metagenome (GOLD analysis project Ga0214919, IMG submission 177994) | Freshwater microbial communities from Lake Lanier, Atlanta, Georgia, United States - LL-1503 | ecosystem: Environmental > Aquatic > Freshwater > Lake | place: USA: Georgia | collected...
AATGATCAATTGGGAGGAGGTGTAGTATCAGGACACATTAACATTGGATGGATAATAAAAGATTGCAATGGAAATACTAAAAAATATACAATGATAGAAGTTAACAACAATGAAAGTAATACATACACGAATGATGAGGGCACTGAGGTTTCTTCTGGTCCATATATATATGGTGTTTTCAAAAAAGCAGATGTATCCTATGAAAATGGCATTTATAAAATTACAATGAGTTTTTTAGATAGTGGTGAAATTACAGAAAATAGCAAATTTGATAAAATTTGTTTTACCGAAGAGCATGCTAACACTTTTGCAGCTGCACTTGACAAAGCCGTTAAATTTAATTGTGATAATAGAGACTCTGATTTGCCAACGACTGTATCACGGATTTCATTAAGCCAGTCTTCTAATGCAATAGCAAGTTGGAAATTTACTGCAAATGATGGTGGAGAAAAAGGTCCAAAATCTGTTTGGAACGGCTGGAGACAATCACTATTTCCTTTTTTAAGAGAAATAAGTAATTCTCTAATGACTAGTAATGGAAAAGGATGGTGGTTTGCATATGATAATGGAAGTTGCGGAAAACCATCTGTACTTTTAGTAGAAGACAGAAATCCAAATCTTTGCGTAAACGAAAATGGCCTAAGTATTAATGGTGTGTTTACAACTTATATTGTTAATGGTGGCAACTGTAGTCCTGTAATTAAATTTACTCCATCTTTTAATTCAGTACCAGTAGAAACAAAAGAAAACAATGGTGGAATAAACCAAGTAAGTGCAAAATTTAGCATTGGTGGAGGTGGACCTTCTGCTGTAGATCAAACTCCAGTACAAATATTTAATTGTCAAGGTGAAATAGATCCAGAAACAGGAAAAACTGTTTTGACAGCAGGTTCTGTAAGAGATAATAAGTCTACTAACGGTTATTGGGCAACCGTTAGCTCAGTACTTGAACAACTTATTTGGAGAACACCTGTTAATATCGTAAGGGAAACTGCAAAAGCAATTTATGCACAAACTCTTACTGAAGCAAGCGATGGTGCTGGCATGTCTATATTTGCACCTGTAAAGGCAACACTGGAAATTCACGGTGACCCATTTTGGGCAAATACCATGAACATACTTAATAATTGTTTTATAAAAGTAATTTTACTTAATCCATTTTGTATAGAAACAAATTCTAGTGGAGAATGTGAATTTCTTCAAAAGGCAAAATGCAATTCAAAATTTTCTGGAGTTTACAAAGTTGGATCAGCCAAACATTCAATAAATTCTGGTTCTTATGTAACTACACTAGAATTATATTCTATTGGGGTTGATCCTGAAACTACTTTGAATTAATTCTAATAATGCTTTTCTATAAAATCAGGAGATTCAAATGACTATTCAAACAATTAAAGACTTACAAGAAGAAGTATTACAAATAAAAAACTTTGTAACAGAACTAAATTCAAGTTTAGGAAGTATAATAAAAAATAGTATCAATAAAACTGTTAACTTTATTAAACAGGATAATACTGTAACGGGAATGTATACTGGTTTAGTCGTAGATACTTTTGATGTTTTTAAGCAAAATAGAATTAGATATTTTAATCCAATTTTAATTAATCCATTAGAATCTAGTAATACACAACAATCTATAAGAATAACAAGTTTGCCATGGGCTTTTCCAATAAGCACATTTGGTGGTTTTGATGATTCTGGATCGAATTGGATTCCTCCAGCAGGATCCACAGTATGTTTAATTTTTGAAAATGGAAATAGAAGAGCAGCTTATTATATTGGAACTACATGGTCTAGAAACAGAGGAAAAGATGGTGAGAATCTTGGTATACCAGTTCCAGAATTTGATTTGCTGTACAAAGGAAGAGGGGAAAATTATTTAGTTGGTGCTACAGATGGATCTCAAGTTTTTCCACCTTGGAATACTGAAAGCTATAATGGTTATGATATTGATTCAATCGGTGATGTTGAAAACAATATAGATTATGTAAAAAGAGCAACTTTTCCAAATATTTATGGAATGAAAACACCTGAAAAACATATGATAAAAATGGTTGATGGTGATGGAAAATGTAATAGAAAATGGAAGAGAATGGAATTAATGTCTGGTTGTGGTAATTGGATGATATTTAAAGATGATCATTTACATTATTGCGGTCAATGGTCACATCCTGATTGTGGTGCAAGAGAAGGAGATGCAAATTGTTATACGGATACTACAAGTCAAAAAGATATAACAAAAAATGGTTTTAATTTTGGAGAACCAATTAAAGATCTAAAAAATTCTTTGTATAATTACGAAGAAGATATAATAGAGCTTGGTCTTACAAATTCAAAAGAAACTCAAGAAGGTTTTCCTAATCCAGTAGGTTGTACAAGCGGTAATTATACAGGTGGAGAAAATGTTATTGGAGGAGCACCAGACACTCCTTATACTGAATCGCAAGAAGGATCGAATCCGTTTTTTAAGGCAAAAAATGAATGTAGACCTATAAAAGGACCAGGCACACCTCAAAACAATAAATGTGATTTGCCACAATCTGGAATTCAACTTCTTTCTATTTCTGGACATACTTTTGTTATGGATGATAGTGTTGAACAACCTACTGGAACACCAAATTGGCAAAGATCCCTCAAGCCTTTTGATTTTGGCTGTAGTGATTTATATTTAGGTAGAACATATTGGAAAAGTTGTACTGGTCATGAAATTTCCATGAATGATGCCGAAGAATCTAAAGAAGTAAGGGCAGCTAAAAATGGAATTAAATTAAAAACTGCCCTTAGTAATGAAATTTTATTATGTGATGAAACAATATCAACCTGTCCAGGTATTGGTGGACCAAATCGTGGTATAAGTATGAATTCAACAAGTAATCATGTGTTTAAAATGATTGACGAAGGTGTTTTTCAGCAAATGGAATGTAGAAAAGACGGTTCTGTACCTATAAATAATGCTGATAAAGCTTATATTCAATTAAGAAGCGGATATGGTCTAGAACTTTACATGAGTGACAGAGATAGCCAAAAAGAAACAAAAACTCAATTTATTAGATTAAGAGCACCACAGAAAGACAATAAAGAAAGAGGGCCACATACATTAGAAATGCAAGAGGTTGCTTCTGGTAGGGGTTATGTATTTTTAAGGGCTGGAGGAAATTTAGTTACTTATAGTTATGATGATCATAAAGAAATTGTTGGAGATTCTAAAGATAATCCAGCAGATAAATTTAGTATGGTTACTAAAGATAGAGTTTCAATTACTAGCAATTTCGATTATAAAGCAAATGAATTTTCATTAAACATATCAAAGAAAAAAGCATATATGTTAGCTGGATTAGGCGATTGCAAAAATAAAGATGGAAAAGATAGTTATTGTGTTTATCCTATAGTAGTTTACGATTACATAAATCAGAAATTGAAAATAAGCGATAGAATTTTTGGATCTTGCTCAGATCAAGCCCCAGTACCTACAATAGATACTTTAGACACAAAAGTAGAAGCAAATGAAAAAAATAAAAAACTAGTAATCTAAAAAAAGCTAGTATTACTACATAATAATATGAGTTTTATTTTAAAAGGTGCTCCTTATCCAATTAGTAAGTCGCCATTGGGATATTTATTTACACAAGAAGGAATAAACGCCTTAAAATCAGATTTAATTCAGTTATTAATGACTAATCCATATGAAAGAGTAATGCTCCCAACATATGGAACTCCCTTGCGTAAGCTTTTGTTTTCTCAAAACGATACAATAACTATAGAAAAAACGAAGGCAGTTATAGCATCTTCAATTCAGACTTGGGAGCCAAGAATAGTTGTATCGGATATCGAAGTATTTAATGGATACGATAATAATTTAAATACATCAAATAATCCAAGTATTTTAAATGAAAACGATCATGTTTTAACAATTAAAATTAAGTTTTTTGACCCGCAAAGAATTGATTATGTAGAAGTTTTAACATTACAATTGCCTACAGGAAGTTGAGGATATAGAAAATGCAAGAAAAGTGTGATATTGTTTCGCCTTATGATATAGGTTCTACACCAAAGCAAACAAATATTGTTTCTTTGAATTACACCAATCAAGACTTTTATTCAATGAAAAGTAGATTGGTAGGTTTCATAAAAGAAAAATTTGGCAATGATTTCAATGATTTCGTTGAGTCTAATTTAGCAATTATGCTAATAGAAAATTTTTCTTTTTTAGCAGACACACTTTCATTTAAAATAGATCAAATTGCGAATGAATTATTCATTGATACAGTAACTGAATTAGATAATGCTTTCAGGCTTGCAAAATTAACTGGTTTAAGACCACAGCCTCCGATTGGATCAAAAGCTTTATTTTCTGTTAAAACTAATTCAATACAATCTTTTGATATAAAAATTAATACGCCTTATGAAATTGATGTAGTTTCAAATCAAACTCCTTTAACTTTTGAGTTATATGCAGCAGATCCTTTAAATAGACCAATTTTCGATGAGCCAATTATTATTAGGGCTGGTCAATTAATTAATTCTAATATTGTTGGTATAGCTGGAAAAACTAAAAGTTTTAGTTATAATTCAACTGGTTCAATTAATCTAACTTTAATAATTCCAAGTTTTTCTATTATAAGCGATTCCATAAGAGTTGTAATAAATGGTCAAGAATGGCAGCAAGTTGATTATTTTACTTCTGGTTTGGCAAACAAAGAATATTTAGTTGAATACAATCCAGATTACAGTGCAAATGTTATTTTTGGCAACGGAAATGGTGGTCTGGTTCCTCCAGTTGGAAGTAAAATAGAAGTATTATATAGAGTAGGAGGTGGTCCAAATGGAGATGTAGTTACAAATTTCATAAATGGAGAAACTTTAATTCCAGTAGAAGGACAGCCAACAAGTATAAGTGTGTTTTTTACAAATTACACAAAAGGAGAATTTGGATATTCAGGCGATACAGTAGAAGATATTCGTGAAAAAATACCATTATATCTTAGAACTCAAAATAGAACTGTTTCTGGTGAAGATTATAAAAACTTTGCGAATCAATTTGCAACATCTTACAATGGGATTATGGGCAAGGCTACTGCTGCATTAAGAAGTTATGGTTGTGCTGCAAATATCATTGATTTATTTATATTAATAAGAAGCGGTGAAAACAGATTAATCAAAGCAAATTCTCAATTTAAAGAAGAACTAACAAATTCTATTGATGAGATAAAAATGCTTACTGATGTCATTTGTATTAGAGATGGCGAAATTGTGGATGCTAACATTTTAGTTGATGTCACAATGGATAAATATTATAAAAAATTTGAAGATGATATTAGATCTAATATTGAAATAAATATTGAAGTATTCTTTAATTTAAATAACTGGGATTATGGTCAAAGTTTGCAAGAAACTGACATAATTCAAGCTATTTCTAATGTTAAACAAGTAAGAAACATTGATGTTACATTTAACACAGTTGAAGTTCCTTCTGGGAAAATAATCACTGTGAAGTATTATGAAATCATTAGACCAGAAAGTATTACAGTAAATTTCTTGTATAATTAATTATGGCAGAAAAATATTATTATCAAAATCCAAAAATATCAGACACAGTAGTATTCGATTTATATACTCCTGATGCAAACTGTTGTTTTTTTGCAGATCCTTTTTCAGTTGTATCAATTACAATATCTTTTGTTGAAAGAAATTTTGTTAATGATTATTCTGGTTTTACAAGTAAAAAAATTATAGATGTAGATTTAGAAAAAGAATATTTAGAATCCAAACAAAAAGTTTGTGATTTTCCAGACAATAAAGATTACATGATGAAATTAAATGTAATTGAAAAAAAATTACTTAAAAGTGCGTCATCTAAGTTTAATAAAATTCAATTTGACAATCTTATAACTGTTGAATCTTATGGCTCAAATAATAATCCTGTTTGGACACCAACTAAAGTTGATTCAATATTAGAAAAAGTTTTAGATGCTGGAAGTAATATTTTACACGGTCATTTTAAATTTAAATTTAAAAAAGATGGACTTAGAGATGGCGATTATTTTATAAGCTGGAAATGGAGAACAAATGTTTCATTGAACACTCTTTCTTCTAATATTTATTTTAAATTAGCTTCAAGCGAAACCGAATATATATTACCTAATAATCTCGAAACACGAAAGGATAAATATACAAATTTATTAAATAAATATTTGCCTGATGTTTATAAAAATAAATTAAGCGATACTGATGTAAGTCCTGAAGTTTTAGAAAAATTTAATAATGCTTGTGGAGATGCATTTTCTTATTTAGAAAATTTATCAAATAAAATGTCTTTGTTGATAGATCCGAATTTAATTCAAGAACATCTTCTAGCTTATCTCGGGAATTTTTACAGGCTTTCATTTAAATCAAATGATCCAATTAGATGGAGAAGACAAATATCTAAAGCTGTGCCTAATTTTAAACTAAAAGGTACACTTAAAGGCTTAGAGTCCGCACTTGGAGATGCTGGCATATCTATTAAGAAATATACTTCTTTATTTCAATTATATTCAAAATATACTTGGAATGATGTTTTTTATCCTTTGAATGACCAAGTTGATTTTATATTGTCAAAAATAAGCTTGCCAATAAACAATAAAAATTTTGCTGTTTATCTCAGAGAAAATAATATTTTTATTGAACAGCCATTATCAAGCATAACAATTATCACTGAAAATAATATTAGTACTGTAACATGGATTGGTTTACCTTTAAAAAACGGCAATGCCTTGAAAATACTTTATCAATATAAAAATATTGATGAAAGCATGGAACAAGTATTGGAAGAATACTTAAGAAAATTACCTTTAGCTGATTTAAGAAATGATTTTAATGTAATTTATCCTCCTAAAAACTGGAATGCTAAAGTTATAGAAGAAGATGATCAATTGTTTAATGAACTTATACCAACTAAAAATCCATTCAATGAACCAATTGTTTTCGGCAAAATAAGGACTGAATTTCCTTATTCTGAAAATATCTATAACATGGATGAATATAATGGATCATTAAGAGACAGTAATAATCCATGCGACATTGATAAGAATTTCTTAGATCCATGCAGCGGGTTTGCTACAACACTTTATAATTTAAATTTAGAAATTGAAAATTTAAACAGCGAAAGAATTCAAGAAGTATTTAATATTTTAAAAGAATTCACACCATTCCATAGTATTTTACACAGCTTAAATTATTCTGGTTATTTTGAAACTATAATGCTTCCACCTGAAGAAAGTGTAGAAATGCTTGTTACTTGCAGAGTAACAGACAACCTTATTTCTGGTAATGCTCAAGTATTTTTCAACAGAAATATGTTTTTAGGATTATTACAAAGAGCAGTAAGAAGAGATTCTTTATCAATAATGGATGATTTAGGAAATGAGAGCATTTCTGGTTTTAACTTGAGAATTATGTTGTCATCTTCATTAATTGATTTTACAGATATTGGATTAAATGTTAGAACAAATACTTTACTTGAAATATTAAATCCAAGTCCTAATGCAGGTAAATATACGGTATTAAATCCGCAAAAGAATTTAATTCAAGTTTATGAAGAAGCATTAATATCACAACCTCTTAATCAATCTGAATTTGCATTTACATTGAGCAACATTAATTTTTCTGGTACAAATTTTTCAATTAAACAAGAAAGTATTTACAATTTCAAAGATTTACTTTTAGTTAATGAAGAAAATCAAAATACAATTACGACAGTTTTAGATATTCAAAAAGGCATAGCCACAACTTGTTTTAAAGTTAAGTATTACACAACATTTCCAACAACATTTAATATTTATAACATTTATGATATTAATCCAGATGGATCTATAATATTAGAGTATGACAATACTCTACCTGCTCTTAGCGAAGGCAATGTCATAAACGACATTAAATATGATTTAATAAATGGTATAAACCAAAAAATATATTTCTCTACTTCGGGATCTTTAACTGCTGAAAACAAAGGATTAGTTACTGGAAACGATAGTAATTTTGGCAGTGCAAAAGAGCGTGTTAAAATTGGTAATTATTTTAATTATATTACAGCAGATAAAAAATATGTTATTTTAAGTTATGGATGTAATGATAATGAGTTTTATATTAGTGATTGGGATAGCGGTGATGTAGTAGGTTTTAGTGGTCAAATATTAGACATGATAATTCCTGAAAAATCTGGTAATTTAGTATATGATGGCATAATCATAGAAAAGCCATCAATTATGCCTGTTTTACAAAGATCAGATGTTTCTGGATCTTTAGATGACGATACATTCAAAGAAAACTTTATTATTACTATTACAGACATATGCAATAATGGTCTTTATAAAATTATAAATTTTTACACAGAGCTTTCAACAGATTATTTAGTACTTTCTGGGTTGCCATTAAATCTTGGAACTTATATTAGCGGTGGATCATCATTGACCGTTAATTGCAAACAATTCAAAAAGAAAACAAATATAATTAATAATTTATATTTAGATTTAAAGAATTCAATTGAACCTATTGGTAATTATGTAATAACCTGTGATTTAAATAGAAGTGGAGCTAATCAAGTGACTGCTAAAAATAATGATGGAGAAGAAATAATTATTTGTGATTCATCAACACTTAGACTAGAGGAATTAAGAAATTCCATGATTGCTATAGATGATACCAAGAAAAACAATGAGCCGAGTGATATAATTAATCAAAAAGAAAATATATCATTTGTTATTGAGACAAAAGATGGAAAAAACACGAAAGGCAAGGTTTAATATGCATAATTCAGCTTTAAGTACTATTGGTGATGTTGATATGATTATAAATTATAAAAATGGCGATATTTTTAAGAAAAACTTTAAAAATACAGTTTTGAAGACTGGCAGAGAAGCTTTAGTGAAGTCTTTAACTAGAAATTTAGATAATTGCACCACCGATTCTGGTAAAATAACTTCAAGTTTTGAATATTACATAAAATCTATGATTTTTGGAGATGGAGGAGAATCAGAAAGTATTCCATTGTATGTAGATGCTAATAGAAATGGTCTTTATGGCATTACAAGGGCTACAAAGCCTGTAATTTCTCAAATTAATCCTTCTAACACAACTCAGGGCATCTTTACATCTGTTTTAACTTATACAGATGCTAATGGATATGCATTAAATGAGATGGCATTAGTAATGGGTACGGGAAATTTGTACAGTATGATTACCTTTGGTTCAATTAACAAAACAGACCAAATGCAGATAACTTGGAATTGGAATTTAAATTTCATTTGATAAATAATTTACTTTAAAAATATATACATATTATGCCAAATATAAACAATATAAATGTACCAATTTACGAAGCAATACAACCTTATCATTATATTTATGATAACTTACCTATTGCTGCATTAATTTTAAGACAAAATGTTCTCAATGATGCTGTAGACTTTAATACAAATGTACTTGAGAATTCTATTGGATCAAGAGTTGATCTATCTGCTAGGCTTGATCAATCTTTAGATTCTAATGGCGATTTAAAAACTAGTGCTGTTGATATAACCTTACATAATATAGGAAGCCATTCAGATGGTATTTATGATGGCATAAGTTATGTTAGGATGAAGATTGATGAAAGACAGAAATTAGCTCAAATTCAAGATGGTTCTAATTTTTTTGCTTTGCAAATTAATGTTCCTTCAATAAACCATGGTGTTTATTTTGGAAGCGGATTATTAGAATTAAATGATTCAGATTCTTTAAAATGGAGATTTTCTTCTCCAAATAAATTGACTGCTGATTTGCAATTTCCTTTAGAAAGTGCCCATCAACATTTTTACGGTGTCACTCCTTCTAATTCATATTTAACACTAGATTATAAAACTTACACAACTGGGCTATCAAAACCTATTATGAACAATACTTTAAGGGTGTTTATAAATGGTGTGCAAATTTTTTCTGATTATGAAGTATTTTTTCCAGCTGCAAATCCAAATGTAAATCATAATTGGAAGAAAAATAAATTTACAGTAGATATAGATTTAATTACATTTAGATTATTGCATCCTTTAACAGAATATGACATAATAAAAATTGATTTTGATGTATCTATGGCATGAAAATTAATTTTTTGAGGTCATTATGTTTGAACTTTGATGTTATTAATAGATTGTCAAAATACATTACATCAGATACAGATATATTGTCTCCAGTTAAAAATAGAATCTATGAATTTATTAAAAATCCTTTAAATGGTTTATTAATAAATAAAAAAATCTATAATAAGATAGGGCTTTTTGGGAAGGACAATCCAGAAAACATAATTAAGTTATTGTGGGCGTTTGATGCTGTTAGAAAAGGATGTCTTTTCAAAGCAATAGTTGGAATACACATATGAAAGGTTACTTATGGAATTAATAATTAGTGCAAAAGATATATTAGAAAAAGTTGATTTAAAAGATAGGCATTCATTTTTCCAATTAAATAATTTCATTATTGGAAAAGAGCCTACTTTACAATCTAAGTTGTGGCAATGTGCAAGAGAGATAAATGCCAGAGTTGAATCTTATGATTCTTTAAAAGAAGAAATTGAAAATACTTTTGAAAACTTTGAAATATTAGAAATTAAAATTTTAAAAAGTAAAAAAGCAATAGAAAAGGAATCTTGTCCTTATGAAAAAAAGATTTTAGAGATTGAACTTAAGAAGTTAGAAAGAAATATTGATAAAAAAGACAGTATAACAAAAAAATTAAATAGAAAACTAAGTATGGTCGAAGAAGAGTTAAATTTTTTCATTAAAACTTTTTACGAAATTGAAAAAATTGAAAAAATAAAGAAGTTTGACGATGTTAATGTCCAAAACGAATATTGGTCTGCTAAATTAGGTGCAGATTTAAATTTAAGATTTTTACTTAATCTGCCTACTGACTTAGAGTTATGCAAAACAATACTAGCATTGCCAGATAGTTGCAGTGTAAAAACACAGCTTTTAAATGCTTTAAAAGAAGTACAAAATAATATTTCTAATATTAGCAATAAGGAAGTAAATAAATTAGGACAACAACAATAAATAATCAAACAGGAATATTATGTATTTTGAAAAACAATCTTCATATGATAGCAGCTACAAAACAGGTGATTTATCAATTTTTCCAACGCTAATTGATGATTATGCTACTTTATATGAAGCTAGAAACTTATCTGAAACTAAGCTTAAATTTGGCGTAAATTTAAATTCTAAAATTATTATTTTAGAAGACGGGACCAATTTCCCAGAAAAAGGAATTTTAAAAATTGGAAAACTTTCAAGTAAAGATGGAAACAGTGAATTAGTTTTTTATTATAAAAAAGAAGGAAATACATTTAGTAATGTAATCAGAGGATTTCAAAATTCAAAGTCTACAATTTGGCCTAAAGGAACATTAGTTACTTCTGGTGTGTTTTCTGAGCATCACAATGCATTGAAAGATTCAATTGAAAAAATTGAAAACAAACTTGGAGAAAATAGCTTTCCTGTTGCTGAATCCTTGAATGGTTTGTTGAAAAGCTTAGAAACAAATATTTTAGGACCTAAACCAATTTTTAGAGCATATCCTTTATTTGGGAAACCTCCATTTACAGTTAAATTTAAAAACTTCAGTATAGGAAATAACAATAAATACTTTTGGGATTTTGGTGATAATACAACTTCTATAGAAGAATCTCCAGATCATACTTATATAAGAGAAGGAATTTTTACCGTTCAATTAAATGTAATTAATGAATTGGGAGGACAAGGAATAGCAACTAAGAATAATTACATAAATTCTAATAATGAAAACACAATACCATTATTTTATATATTGCCAAGATATGGTGGAATATCTAAGAAAACCGCAATTGAAATGGCAATAGAACCAACTAAATATACTTTTGTAGATCAAACAGATGGCAATATAGTAAGTAGATTTTTTGTGTTTGGTGATAATAATAAAAAGACAATTGTAGATCCTAATATTCATGTTGTAAATCATATTTATAACGAGCCTGGCGAATATAAACCATTTATTCTTGATACTTTTCAAAGTCAAAATACCAAAAAAGTTTTTTTACAAGAATCATTAATAGTAGGCTAAAAAATGAGTATACCAGACGAAATTAAAATAAAATATCCAGAAAAAATAGACAATGATGTAAACCTTTTTCTTGTAAAAGATTCATTGAGATTGCCTCTTTTGAATGATTATAAGCCAAAAGACAGTAGTATCGTTGTTAGTGGTACTGAAAGTGATATGGCTGCTTTTCCACCAAGCGGAATTATAACTTTAACAGAACAATGTTCTGATCCTGAAGAAAGAGCAATTAGTTTTTTTTACGGTAGTAAAAATGATACTACGCAAACTTTTGAAAATATAAAATTATTAGATGGATTTCCAGATGTTGAAAAGTTAGCAAAAATTACAAATGTAACTTTAAATGTTGTAGCGGAACACCATAACAATATTAAAGATGCAATTATACAAATTGAAAACTTTGCAGGTATCAGAGGTGATAAAACTTTAATTCCTAAAACTGGTTCTATGGAAGCTAGAATAAATTATTTAAGAGCAATTGCATTAAAACCAAAAGCTTGGTTTTCATCTAATGTAAAAGAAGGAATCATACCTTTAAAAGTAATCTTTACAGATTTGAGTTTTAGACTTGCTACTGACACCTTAAATAATGAAGTTACGACTATTTGGGATTTTGGTGATGGAGACATTAGAACTTTTAATTTTAAAAATGACTCAGAGGCAACTACTAGCACAAATACAACTATAACAAAAGTTTATGAAGTACCTGGCTCTTACACAGTAACCTATAAGATAAAAAATAAATTTGGACAAGATGATTTGCAATTTAGAAATTATATAAACGCAAGATTTCCAGCACCAGATAATGCGGTAGTTTCTTTTGATCCTAAAGGAAATCAAATTGTAAGTGGAGATTTCAATAAAAATATTCGTGCTTCTGTTAATTCTATTATAAATTTAAAAATACAAGATGGTATAAATCCTACAACTGGGCGAACATTTTCTGGAGAAGAAGTAGGAAGTACTGGGAATCCAATTGATCCAGTTGTACTTTATACTTGGGAACTAACCGATGATTTTATACACAGTAATTATAATAATACAAAAGCTTTATATGAAACTGGTGGTATTTATGATACCATTTTACGAGTAGACACAGAGTCAAATTCATTTAGAATTACAAACATATTAAATACTATTGATATAGTAGAAAATGTAAATATGTGGCATTGGTTGTATGTCACAGGTTCTCCAGAAGTTAAAGCATCTGAATTTGGTTTAATTTCTGAGGTTTACAAGACTCCACAAACTCCAACTTTACAATTAAATACAAATAATAATTTTTTAAACAGCGATGTTAATTCAGAAAGACAAAAATTTGAATTCTCGAGAAATATAGGATTTTGTCCAGCTAATTTAACAACCAGTGGCAATTCTGGAGATTCCTTTTTGTTCTGGGCATCAGGTAGAGGAGCTACTGACTCTCCTACTTTAGAAAAAGTTTATGTGAAAACATACAATGGATTTGATAAAAGTTATAAAAGTCAAGATCCTTTTCAGAGAGCTTACAATTGGATGTTTTTAAATACTCAAAGTAATGCTTATTTTATGTTAGGAAGGCCTAATAGTGGCTTTGGATCATTTACTTCTCCAGTAAATATAAAACTTCAAACTTATAATTTAATAACAAAAACAATTTCTGCTCATAACTTTCCAGATACTGCCTTCCAAGCAAATGCAATTGAATTAAAACAAAATGAATCTCTTTATAATGCTGGTGGAGATACCTTAACAGGTAATTTTTCTATCTATCGTTCAACTTGGAAAAACGACAATGGATATTTTTTAAGAAGTTCATTGATTGGAACAGAAACAATTATATCTAGTTTGTATTCAACTATTGGCGGAGTTAGTAATCCTTTTATAGGTCTTAAAAAACTTCAAGATCTACCAAATTCTAATTATACAGAAGGACAATTATTATCCATGAGCAATGGACTGTTTTTCTTTAATAATTCAAGCAATATATCAATTTATGAAGACAGTTCAAATACTTGGTATGTTGCTGGTAATAATAGCGGTTTATCTTTTAGAAGTTTGCAAGATAAAACAGTTTCTGGATTTGAAAAAGAATCAAATACATTACTTGGTACTTCTAATGGTGATCATTTTGCTTATTTGAGCTTTGATTATAGCGAAAATTCAATTGTTAGATTCAACAATTTAGAGTTAGTTTTTAGTAAATTACCTCCTAGACCAATATTAAAACAATGGTTTATGGGAATTTATTAATATATACTTTATTAATATACTGGATTAACAAAAGAAAGTGAATTATTGCACAGCATAGATATTAAACAAAATTTTATACCACAGCCAATTTACCCTCACGGTATAGATACTGATTATACTCTTTTTCAAGTAAAGAACACTACTGAATCTACGCTTTCTCAGGACAATCAAGCATGGTCTGAAATAATTTACATTAGAGCTTATGACAACCCTTATTTAAATGAAGATCCTTGGCCAGAAAATGGGTTTGCTACATTAGATGGAGAGTTATTATATTATGGATCAACAGAAAAAGATTATACTACTGCAAAAGTAATAGCTTTAAAAGATTGTATAAGAAATTTAAATACTGGTAAAAATACAGAAAAAATTATTTCTGGTTCTGGATTTACTGCTGGTTTTACAGAAAATACAATAACAGGAATTCAAACTGTAGGAAGCGGTAAGCCAACTCATTATAACTTAACTGGGACACCAATAAAAGGTTTTGTTGTAGCAGAACACCACAATCAACTTGTGAAAGCAATCGTAAATGTTGAAAATTTTATTGGAATAGATTTTGATGAAAATCAAAAAACTCTAGATTGGAAAATAAGAAATTTATTTAATACTACTCCTATTTTCGATGATTATGGTTGCCCAGATGTTAACTTTACAGTCACTACATTAAAAAAAGATCAAAATAGCGGAACATTAATAAGTTTCAATCTTTCAATTACAGGCGATTACAAAACTTTTAGAATTGATTTTGGCGATGGAACTTCTACTACTAATAAATTAAGCGGAACTCACCTGTATCCTGTTTCTGTAAAAATAGATCCAGTTGTAAATGTTGAAAGTAATAGTTGTAATATAGTTCAAACTCCAATTGATAGAGATAATCCTACAGAGCCAACTATTCCAGTAGCACCAGAACCTATATTAATACAAATACCAGAATGTCCAGCAATACCTGATATTAATATTAATATTCCATCTTTACCTCAAACAATAATTAATCTTCCGCCTATTGTATTTCCAATTTTTGATATTGGACTACCTAATATTAATATTCCATCAATTATTACTATTGATCCACCTATTCCTAGTTTAATTAATTTTGGTCCAGTTGGTCCAATTCCATCTTTGATTGAATTTGGACCAATTTCAATACCTTCTATCATTGTAGTTACACCTACAATACCAAGCGTTATTAAAATTGATACAAATATACCAAACATACCAAGTATTATTAAAATTGATGGAAGCCTACCAAGTATTATTAAAATTGAGGGTAGCATACCAAGTATTATTAAAATTTCTCCGATACCTCCGATACCTCCGATTAGTTTCATTGTACCGAAAATTATTTCTAAAATTACTATTGAATCAAACTTCCCATCATCTATAAAAATTGTAGTTCCAAGCTTTTGCATTAGTATTTGTAATTTTAAATTTCCATGTGTAAGTTTCTGTGATGTACCTAAATTTACACCCATTAGTTTTGGAAAGATTCCTAGTTTTACATGCATAAGTTTTTGTAATGTACCAAGCTTTGCAAATATTAATTTTGAAAAGCCACCTTCTATTACTGTTTACTGGAATTCACCAGTTATTAGCATTCAATCACCATATATTACACCTATAAGTTTTGTAGAACCACCACTGTTCAAGCCTATTAGTTTTAGTAATGCACCATCAATACCAGGTATAAGCATAATCATACCAGAGAGTTTTCCTTGTATTAGTATTTGTAGTAACTTGCCATGCATTAGTTTTTGTGCTCCGCCAAGTTTAATAGTTAGTTTTGGAATTTTACCTAAATTTGATAAAATAAAATTTGAAAATCCACCATTAATTAGTTTTGGTAATGTACCAAAAATAGAATTTGGAAATGCACCATCTTTAGAATGTATAAAGTTTTGTGATCCTCCATCTTTTCAAAAAATTGGCTTCGATAACCCTCCTGTATTTGAAGAAATAGTCTTTGGTGATGCACCATCATTAATTATTAAATTCGATACTCCTCCAAATATTAGCTTGTTTTATGGAACCCCTCCAAATATTTCTGTAGATTGGGGTACGCCTCCAATAGTATCTTGTATAGTAAGAGTTGTTTGTCCTGCTGAAGCTGTAGCAGCAGCTTTGAATTCTGGAAAGAATAATGCTTCGCAGAACGATAACGGCAAAGGATACTATGATGAAGTTGGAATGAAAGTTGGATATGATTTTGTTGGCATACCTGAAGAAATAAAGTTAATAGTCCCAGAAATAAATGATATTACTGTATTGCATGATATACCAGAATTTATTTCTTTGGTTTTACCAGAAATGAAAAATATCAAAGTTGAATTTAACGAACCAATTCCAAGTGAAATTAAATTATATCATGATATCCCAGAAAAAATTAATATTGATGCAACATCAATACCAGAATTTATTAAAATTGATTCTAGTGAATTACCGTCAGTAATTAAACTACAAAGTGAAATTGAGATTCCAAAAAACATAAAGATTGAATTCGATTCATTCCCAAGCAGTATTAGTGTAACTGGGATACCAGATCATATTGAACTTGTTGGCGTTATACCAAGTGAAATAAAATTAACAATGCCAGAAAAACCAGAAATTGAAATGGTTTATAAAGGTTCACCAATAGAAGTTAAAGTTGAATTAGATTATAAAAAATTATTTGGAGATAAACATGACGAAGACTTGCCCTGTTTTGCAATTATACCCTGTCCACCTAGGAAATGAAAAATTTAATGTAACAATAAAAAATTTACATAAAGGAAATCAATATTTAAATGTTGAAAAAAATGTATGGGTTAGAAATTTCACTTTAAAAAACATACTGCCAATTGACATTAATAATTTAAACCAAGAAGAAGAAATAAAAACCTTCATAAATAATCAACTTGTAAACAATATGTTTAAATTGCCAAAATTTGAAGTAAAAGACTTAAGCAATAAAAATGTTTTTATAGTTTCAGATGGATTTGGATTCGAAAATATTAATAACATATTGAAAAATATTAACATTAAAAATAAATTTATTATTTTAACTAATAATTCTTTAAAAAAATGGAATAACTTTGATGTTTTACCAGATTTATTCATTGAGAATAATCCATATAAAAATTCTTTAAATAACATAAATCCAAGAATATTTCCAAATTGTTTGTTAAGCAAGAGAATATATCCAGAATTTATTAATTCATGTAAGTCTAGAAACATTAGTTTTTACGATCCTATTCCATCTTTAAATTTTAATTCAATGTATAAAAACGAAATAAATGCCTACCTTGATGATTATAGAAATCCAATTTGTGCAGCTATTAATTATTGTTTTCTTTGCAATGCTAAAAACATTAACTTGCTTTATTGTTCTGAAGGAATGGATAAAGAAAGACCTGCTTCTTATTTTCATAACGATGGAATCCACTATCAATACGATCAAAATAAATTATCAGATAAAATTATTAATGGAATGATATTTTGGTATAAGAAAAACAAACAATATTCTAATATTTTTTACCATGGTTTAAATAAAAGTTTTAAGTTTGGATCATATATACAACAAGAAGATTTAATAGAGAACTTTAGCTTATGAAAAATAATTACTTGTCTCCTGATGGATTTCAAAGTTGGCTTAAAAAAGAACAACATGAAGAAAATTCAACTAATGTTATTGGTAAAAAAGTTTATTCAAAATTAAATTTTTCAGATTTACTAGAATCAATTGAAATAATTGATGGAAATGATTTTGAAATTGCAAAATATTTTAAAAAGCATGGATCTAAAGTTATTGAATATTCAAGTCAAGGAACACTAACATTAGAAAACAAAAAAGGAAAATTTATAATCGAAGAAACAAATACTAAAAAACACCAAAATTAAAAATTTTGGTGTTTTAGTTTTTTCAAATTTAAAATTACTTCTTTGGTGTTGTATCAGTAGCAGGAGTAATTTTTGGCTTAATGTTTCCATCATTATTAGAAACAGGTTGAACTTTCTTTACTTCTTCTGATTCTAAAGAATCCTTATTGTAAGGACTCTTAGCTTTTATAGTACCAGAATTAGGTCTTTTATTTACAGGACAATCAATATCATCTAAAGCAGCATGGTATCCAGTTTCATAAGAAATTGCAGCCATATCCTGACTTTGGTCAATTCCTCTATAATACCCAGCATGCCATAGTGCTGATGTTTCACTATCTTGTGGCTTTTGATTTGAAATAACAGCCAACATGCCTTCTACCTTACCAGTGCTTCTAATATTTTCAAGTTGATTGTCACGAATGTTATTCATTGTTATCATGAATAGCTCTTTAAAACTATCTTCTGTAAGATAACGAACTTCAGAGCCAATTTTATTAATTATCTGAAGCTTGCCTAATTGATAATGGGCATATCCAGCATAAGAAGCCACTGCGATAAATAAAACAAATCCAAAAATATTTTTTGCCGAACTAGACATTTCAATACCTCCATGTCCTTTTACAAATTTAAATCAACACTTAAGGAATCTTAATGGCTATTTTTTTTTTTGCAACATAATTCTAGGAATTTTTTCAAAAATATTTTGATTTGATGTTTCTAAATTTATAAACAAAGGAGAATTATCAAGCTGAATGTTACTATATCCATTTTTATGAAGTCTTTTTTTAATTTCTTCAAAACTATTAGAATATTCTATTATAATTTGCCAATTTAATCTCAATGGAACATAATAATTTTCACATTTTTCCTTAATTCTGTCTGGTAAACCAAGTTTTTCAAAATCAAAAAGAAATGTTTTAGGTATTTGATTGCCATTTAGAGTCAATAATAAAACGACTCCTTTTCTATCTCTCTTGCACAGGTATAAAAAATGCTTCATTACTTTTGCCTTTTGTCTGAAGAACTTCTATTAACTTAGAAAAAATCTCTTCGTTATTATGAAAGTCTTTTTCGAGAATAATATTTAAAGCTTCTAAGCTTTGATTTAAAATATCAATTTCACTATCAATTTCATTATCATTTTGTTTTTGATTCATATAATTATATATGATTATTGAAAATTATAATATGATATATAACAATTATTGCATATCATATTTAAGCCATAATAATGAAATTCCAGCAATATTATGTTTAATAAGGAAAAACCTCGAAAGAAATTTCCCAGAATTGAAAATATTCTATGCATTTAACAACAGAATGACAGAGTTTTTTTCAAAACAAAAAAATGTAATAAATTATGATCGCTTAATCGAAAATAAAAATAAATTTGGACACATATTTGAATGCAAAGAAAGCTTAAACAATCATCCGCTGCTACCATTTTTAAATAAAATAAATCTCGAAGTTGAAAAAGATCCTTTACCAAGAAATAATTTTAAAAAATGCTTATTAATTAAAAAAAATATTAATATGTCTTTATCAGAAAAAAAGATAGAAAAATTAAAAGAATACATTTCAAGTAAAGGATATGAAGTTATAAAAGACGATGAATTAATTAACTACAACAACATTAGCTGTGTAGCAGGATTAGAATCAGCTGAAATATTCCTTGCAGCTTACAGAGGGCTAGAAACCTTTTTAGTTGACGAAGGGCGTTCAACAGAGATATATAAGAAAATCTTTCCTAAAAATATCATTTTTAACACTTAAGATAATATATAAGTTAGATAATTTTAATAAATTATACAATATAAATTTTAAAGGAGAAACAATGAGCGAATTTAGAGTTGCACTTAATAATATTGATCAAGGAAAATTAGATACTAATCCAGCCAGTGGATTACAATTAGTTCCTTCGGTTCAAAGAGGAATGTTTGTTTCTGGTCCAAATGGTGTTTATCGTGAATTGATTGATGGTTCTACTTTCACTGATTGCAATTATTGGAAAAGATTTGCATATCCTCAAACTTCTTATGAAAATGCTATAGTTGAAGTGCTTTCTGATGATGGCTCTATATTTAGCAATGATCCTAGCGAAAATACTTTCCCAGTAGTAACTAATGTTACCACTGTAACGACTTCAATAGTTGAAGCAATTAATTATTTAACTCTTTATAACTCATTTGCTTCATTTATTCAAATTAGCAATAATGGCGGAGATGATGTAGTATGTGAACTTAATGGATTGTCTTCTGCACAGCTTACTATTCCAAATGGAAATACTCAAACTTTTAATAATGGCGACTTACAAATTACTAGCCTTGGGTTTTCTGCTGCTAGCGGTGGCAGTACTTCTGTACAAATTATTGCTGGTGTAAAAAGTATTTCATACTCTTAATACAAAACAAAATTTGCAAAATAAGCCACTTTTTAAGTGGCTTATTTTATTTGTAAGCATCAAATAAGTATAATAAGTAATGCTTAAATGTTTAATTAAAAAGCCAAATAATGAAATTAATATAAATCTAATAGATGAATATTATGAGAAGCGTAAGAATATTCTTTTCTTAAGAGAAATGGGTGGTTTTGGCGATATTCTTATGATGAGAATGATGTTTGAAGATATTAAAAAAAAGTATCCTGATTTTTATATTAATTGGTCAATTCCAAAAGTATATCATACTATTGGCCCTCATCCATATGTTGATGAAATATCAGACTCAGCTTTAATAAATAAAAGTAATTTTATTAAAATATTTGATCTTAAAAATGCTTGTATTAGACATGAGTGGAAACATTTAAAAGAATGTGTAACACATCGTAGCGATATATGGGCAGAACACTGTGGTATGAAATTAGAAAATCATAATATGCATTTGTCTGTCAAAGAAGAAAGCTTAGTTAAGATAAGTAAAATAATAGAAAAATATAAAATATTTTCAAAATCTCCTGTAATATTGCTCTGTCCTTTTTCCGCACAACCAGCGAAAGATTTATTAATTTCTCAAATAGAATTTATATTAAACTATCTGTATAGTAAAAACTTAAATTGCATATTAATTCATCATCAAATAAATTTAAACCTACTAGGTAAAGGATACCCATTTATGTGTGTAAATTCATTTGATGATGCTATGGCAGCACATTACCTAGCTAATGCAACAATTACAGTTGATACAGGTAATCTACATTGCTCCAGTGGGTTAAACAAGCCAACTTTAGGAATATTTAGCTATGTAGACGGATATGTTTATTGCAAGTATTACAAAAATACAATAATTCTTCAAAAACATCACAAAGATGGAAATTGGGATTGTGGACCTTGTTGGAATTATGGAAATTGTACCAAAACAAATATAATAAAAAGTAAACCTTGTGTGTCAGAACTATCTTCTGATGAAATAAAAGAAAAAATCGACCTGCTAATACATAAATATCTTTAACATGGTATACAAAATTGATAATAACAAAGTTAAAATTTTAACTAAAGATGGAGAATGCACACTTAATATTACACTAGATGTAAATATTAATTTCACAGGAGGAATTGGGAACTTTGTAAATCAAAATTCACCACAAAATACTATTATAAATTCAGATAATAAAAATAGTGAAGAAAAAACTATGTGGGAAATACCTGATTTTAAATCTACAAAGGCAAGTAATATAAATTTTGGCAAATAAAAGAAAGAATTAAAATGGCAAAATCAATACTAGGATTCGATGTTGGAACTTACACATTAGTTTGCAGCAAAAAAGAAAAAGATGAATTCTCTTACAAAAAAGAAATTAATGCTTTTCTAGAACTTCCTTTAGATAATAGGTTTGTCTTTAACATGATGAAAAATGCAGGTGTTCCTTTAATTGAAAAAGGAAAGGTTGCTTATGCATTAGGAGAATCTGCTGTAAATATGGCTTATACTCTTCCTAGTTTAGAGCTTAAAAGGCCCATGTGTGATGGTTGTGTGAATCCCAAGGAAAAAGATGCTTTTCAAATTCTTTCTATTATGATTCACAGCTTAATTGGCGAACTTACTGATAATGCTTTACTTTACTATTGTGTTCCAGCAAATGCAATTAATTTAGAAACTGATGCTGATTACCACGGCAAGGTTTTGCAAGCCATTTTTAATGCTTATGAATCTAATAATGGCTCAAAACTAGAAGCCAGACCAATCAACGAAGCATTAGCATTAGTATACGCTGAATTAGGAAATAAAAATTATACAGGAATTTCATGTTCGTGCGGAGGTGGGATGGTAAATGTTTGTTTTGCAATGTATGGAAATCCAATTTTTCAATTTGCAATTGTAAATTCAGGCGATTGGATTGACAAACAAGCAGCAAAAGCAACTGGAGAAAATCCTACTTTTATTAATAAAGAAAAAATGAAAGTAAGCTTAAACAAAGAACCAGTAAATTTAATTGAAAGAGCAATTCAAACTCAATATAAATTAATGATTGAAAAAACTGTAGTTGGTATTAAAAACGGCCTTGCCAATGCTGGAAAATCAGTGCGTATTGCAGAACCTATTGATTTTATTGTTGCTGGTGGCACTTCAAGCATTGAAGGATTTGCAGAAATATTTGAGCAAACAATTAAAAGTGCAGATCTAAGCATTCCAATTGGAAATGTCATTAGACCGCCAGATCCTTTATTTAGCGTAGCAAGGGGTTGTTACATAGCAGCAGAGGCTTCCCTTACATGAAAAATAAAATAGTAAAAGAACAATCTGATTTAGGCGTATCTGCTTATTTATTAATGAAAAAGTTCGCTTTGGCAGGAAAAAAAGATAAAACTTTTTATTTTGAAATAGAAGAACAAAATGAACATAAGTTTGATGAATTAATTGTCAATTATCTATTTAGTGAATTCCATTATTTTGACCACTGTCTAATGGGATTGAAAAAATTACAAGATTTCAATTTAAATTACTCTGGGATTTCTGGGAATTATGTTAGTGATTTGGGGGTAGCTGCATATCTTTTGATGCATAAATTTAAACTTATAAGTAAATTAGGTAAAAATTATTATTTCGATGTTACATCTCAAGAAGAAGAAGATCAATTTAACGAATTAAATCTTCAATATACAAATAGTGAATTCCATGATTTTGATTCAAAATTAATGTCTTTGAAAAAAATAGGTAGCTTTTTCAAAAAAAAATAATATATAAATCATGATTAATTTATATAGAGAAATAGTTAAATCAGTAGAAGATATAAGAGCTTTAAAAGGGTTTATAATATTTGAAGGCTCTAAGTTTATAAGCAAGATCATAAAATCATCTTCAGATAAAGAATTTATTGAATTTTTGAAATCTAAATTACAACCAATTGAAACTACAAGTCTCCCAGAAAAAAGAAGCGTATTTGATAAAATGTTTGGTAAAAGACCAGAAATTAAGCCACTTAACATTAATTCTGTAACACCAGATATTTTCAATATAATTACCTCGGCTATTGAAGAATGGAATGCAAAAAATGAAAACCCACTTAATGATGAAAAGTTTAAATTAATAAGAGTATTTGCAGAAAAACTTAAAGATATAGAAGTTAGACTTTTGAATACTTATAAAGAATCAAGAAGATGCGAGCAGTTTAAAAAAGAAAAAAAATCTTTCAATGGAAACCTCGAAGCAAATAAAAATAAATCAGATCTTGTTTCTGGTAGCACTCAAGAATCTACACCTGAAAATGTGCCCGAACCAGATAAGAAAATCCCTATTAAATCTAAAAATAAAAAACAATTAGACCCAGTACTATCACAAGATCAAATTGAAAAAATACAAGAAGAAAAAGCTAACAAACTATTGGAAGAAATAATGTTAATTTTAAATTCTTCAACTAAATTAAACAGCAATGCTCCATTAAAAGAATGGTTCGATAATGAAATTAATGCCAAAAGAAACGAATTAATATTTTTACTGAGAAACATTGTTCATGCAAACATAGAAAAATTATTTAAAAATAAAATTATTTACAGTGTTGAAAAATATGATGAAACAGGAAATGATTCCAACATATATGATATTATAAATTTATTAGACCTTGGAAAAAAATAATTACCTATCTAAAACATCAGTTAAATCATCAATGTTATCATAGAAACTTACACTCTTTTTAATTGGTTCTTTTTTAATTTCAGTAGAAATCGCAGATGTTGTTTTAAGAGTTTCTTTTTCATCAGGCAAAATAAAATTTTCTTCTGCTATTCCTATTATTGCATGCGTATAAAAAAAACTTTTACATTTATTTCCAATATGCTCAATCAATATGCCGTCTTTGTTAATTTCTAATACTTTTCCAACAAAATAATTGACATTTTGCTCTTCATTAAAGCTTCTGTTAATTTGATGTAAAAAAATAGTACAAACTTTGTTTAAGAAAAAATCAATAATTTCACAGTTCATTTAAATCTCCCAAACTATTTAAATCAAAAGGTCTTTCAAACTTCTCAACATAAGATTTAATTACATCCTTGTTAAACTTTATTAACATTTCATTCCAATCTTTATATCCTTCTGCTGGTCTTATTATTGTGATCCTATTTTTTTCAGATGATGAATTAAAAGCATCAAGTTTTGTTTTCATGCTTTTCAAAGCAGAAGTGCCAGCTTTATCTAAATCCAAACACAAACATATATTGAATCTAGAAAGAACAGAAGCCTGTATATCTGATAAATTTTTACCTCCACATGCTGCACTACTTAGACCAGATAAAAATAAACTATACGCATCAAATTCACCTTCGGTCAAATATATTTTTTTATCTTTAGGTATTTCTGGGAAATATAAGACATCTTCTTTGCCTACTCCTATTGTTTTTGGTGGTCCCAAATATCTTAATCTTGTTTCATGTAAAGCCCTTGAATTGAAATAAATTAATCTTTTTTGAAAATCAAAATATGGTATTATGATTCTATTTTTATAATTTCCATCATAACAAACATAAAAATCATTAAAATCAATTTTTCTTTTGTCTAAATAATCAATTGCAGTTAAATGAATCTTGAGATTCGAAAACTTATTAATCCTTTCACAACATTCTGGTAATTTAATTTCATTTTTTTTATTATTAATATTTTTTTCTGGTAAATCTAATATTTCCACTAATTCTTTACTTGTTACTCTAGCTGATCCTCTTAATACTCTTAATGCTGTATAAAAATCACATTTTTCAACATCCATTACTAAATTGACCAAAGTTCCTTTTTTATCTGTTTTAAAACAATGATAAACGCCAAATACAACGCCTTTTTTACCACCACTTGGGTTACACCATAGATGATGGCCTTTGTCTTCTGCGAATACAGAATTAAGCCTTATTTCATTGCCTTTTATTAATACATTTGAAAATCTTTTATTAGCCCAATCAAGAAAAGCATCAAATTCAATTTGCATATTTTTTTTGCCTAGCCTAAAATAAAGTATGAATATTTCACACCTAAGTGTAAGCAGGAAACAATGTTGGGATTTATGTCAACAGCAATATAAATACCGATATCATCTTAATGTAGTTTCCAACAAACCGCAACCAATTTATTTTGCCTATGGGCAAATAATTCACAAGGGAGCAGAATTATTTGTAGAATCTAAAGGAAATAATACTTTAGAATATTATATTAAAAATATTATAGAAGGAAATATTCCTTATAATGATAAGCAAGAAAATAAAAATGAGAAAATTTCTTTGCCAAGAGAATATCAAAATAAATTAAGTGGTCATGTTAGAGCAGTTAAAAAAATAACTGAGATGCTTGGATTTGAGGGTGAATTAGAATTTAAATTTGACCATGATTTAGATCCACCTAATAATGTAAAAATACTTGGATTTATAGATAGATTAATCAAAAAGAAAGATACTTATTTTATTCTTGATTACAAAACAACTAAAAAAGGCATGTTTAGGAAAAATAAATTTACAATTAAAAGCGATTTGCAAATGCAGACATATGCTTTGATTATAAAAGAAATATTCAAAGTAAATGCTTCTGATATTAAATTGGCACTTTTTTATCTTGAAGGATCAGAATTAGTCTCTGCTAATTTTGATGATAATACTTTAGAAAATTGTAAAAAAATATTAATTCAAACTTATAATAAAATTAAGAATAAAGACCCTGACACAGTCACTGGAAATGCTGGACCTCACTGTGTGAGATGCGATTATAGTGATATTTGTCCATTTTATAGAAAAAAATAAAAATTGAACAATAAAAATAGTTCCTTCTATATAATTTGCCATACAATAATATTAAATGAAGAAAATAATATTTCTTTTGAAAATAAACAAAATTTTATTTCCAATGGTCATTTTATAGAATCAGAATATGTTGATAAAAAACATAAAACCAATATAGAAGAAGTTTTTACAAAATATTCAATTACTTTTGATAAAAAAGTAGAAAAAAAAATAACTTGTGAAGATAACATTTATAAAATTAATTTAAAATCAAAAAGATCATTAGTTAAAAACAAAACCTCTGCTTTAAATACATATAAATTTAAAAATAATGAAGAAGTAAGGTTTATTCATTACATAAAATTCATTAACGAAAAAGAATTAATTGATTCCTTTTATTTGAAAATTAATTAGAAAAAGCAAACGCAAATTTTAAAGTAATGCTATCTGATGGAACAACTGTAATCTCTTCTAATAATCTTGCTGATGATATCAAATACCCATCTATACCAGAAGAAACATTTGTCAAAAATATATTTTTAACTGGTCCCCAAGTATCTGTAGTAGCATTGAAAGTAATAGTTGGACCTGATGCTTTATAATTTCCATTTTTACCAACACTTATAGAAAAATTACTCAAAGACACACCTTGTCTTGCGTATCCTTTTCCAACAGGCTCTCCCTCTAAGGAATTTAAAGTATTATTTAAAGTTAATGAATTTCTTTTGTCTAATCCAATATAATACATACTTGGATTAGACAAATTTTTGAAAAGTATTTCTAAAAAGAAATATTGCCCAGATGCATGAAAAATATTTTGTATATTATTTTCTTTGTATATTATTTTATTATTTCTTTGAATAATAATCTCTTCTACAATTAATATTCCATTCCAGTTATTTTTATGTTTCATAGTAATATATATTAGTACTATGAAATCATTTTTTCAATTCCTTAATGAAATAGCAGCAGATAGTCAATCAATGGTTTCAAACCAACCTATATCTGCTTTAATTCAAAGAAATTTCCCAATGGGAGCATTAAATTCCGATTTTAGTAATTTACCGCCAACTGATAATAAGAAAAAACCTAAGCCTAAAACTAAATTTTATAAGTTAGAAAGCAGTGAATTTTTGAAAATTTCAGATGTGGCAGATATTAAAATAAATTTTCCAGAGGCTAATTTTTGGCTAATAAGAAAAGGATCTATAGAAGAAGTAGGAAGACCAACTAAAGATTTTAACAAAGAAAAGATTGGGATAAAAGTTACATCTGATAAGATTGATCCTAATTATTTATTTTACATGTTTCAATATTTACATACCAAAAGTTTCTTTGAAAAAGAAGCTGTTGGTATGTTGAATTTAAAAAACATAAGAATATCTACGATTAAAGACATACAGTTAAAATTGAATGGTTGATTTTTACCAATTATTCATAAAGTTTAAATAATTTTATTCTTTGAATGGATTATAGTATCTGTAAACATGACGCAACGGTATGCGTATAAAGTCTTCTATTCCCCTCCTGTTAACCGTATTACAAAATTTTCTTACTCTGTGACAACCATGTTCTGGCATGGAAAAGTTTGTGGATGTCAATACACTTCCCTGCCCTATATAATCATCTCCACAATCATTAAATGCCATAGTAAATAACTTCATAGGTATAAGTAAAACTTCTAATTCATCATTTTTCACCATAAAAAACAATCCATTTTTTTCATGTTTTAATGCATACTTAATTTTTCTGATAGGTATGTCTACTCCACTTGATATAAACTCCCAATTTCTTTCTGATTTAACTTCTGCCTCAACAAAAATGGTAATGTTTTTTTCTGGGAAAAAAACTTTTATATCTGTTTTGCTGTAATCATGATTATCATTATCATCTTTATCATTTATAGATGGCAATCCTCCTCTTTTTGAGAAAAATTTGAACGCCAATTTTTTTCCTTTTTCATCAAATGCATTTGATCGTGACAAGTTGAATTTTGCCATGATCATTCCATTTTTATTATATGTTGACATATTTATATTATAAATTTAAAAGAAATTAAAAACCAGACTAATTTAAAGATTTTTTAAATTTTATTTATCAATCATCATCATCATCGTCATCTTCATCATCGTATTCGTCATCGTCATCTTCATCATCGTATTCGTCATCGTCATCTTCATCATCGTATTCGTCATCGTCATCTTCATCATCGTATTCGTCATCGTCATCATCGTATTCGTCATCGTCATCATCGTATTCGTCATCGTCATCATCTAAATCATCGTCATCTAAATCATCTAAATCGTCATCATCTAAATCGTCATCATCTAAATCATCGTCATCTAAATCATCGTCATCTAAATCATCGTATTCATCATCTTCTATTTTATTGTATTTTTCTAATTTAAATAAAATTTCATTTGAAATTTTCAATAAGTTATTTTTATTTGCAAAAATTAAATCCATTATTTCCTCTCTTTCAAAAAACATAAATTATTATATGAAAAAAAATAAACAAAGTAAACATATGTTTACTTTGTTTATATATTAATTAAATAAAATTATTAACTTGAAAATAATTTAGATATAATTTTATCATAAATTGCTTTTACCCAAGCTGGCTGAGGAAGTAAATTCCAACCAACAATCAGCCCAGATGCAAACCAAAACATTTCATCTAACATAAGTTCCTTTCTAAAGATTAAATCTTTAAATTAATTAAACCAAAAAATTACTAGCAATGACCATTATTTGAACATCCAAAGCCACAGCAAGTACGCCTTCTAGTCAAATTATTTGTCTTTTCATCTATAAACCAACTTTGCTTATCATTTCCAATTTCTTTTTTATCAATTAAATATTTAACAAAGTTCTTAGAAGAATCCTTCGATTCTTCTTCGTTGTGACTTATAGATAAAATGTTAAGTATGCCACTTTTTGTCTTAAAAGAATCTGCTGCCATTTGTACATTTATACTTTTAAATCCACATATTTCTTCGACACCAATATCTTCACAATTCAAAGCCATTATCTTTTCTTCTTTGAAAAGAATATTGTCTTCATATTCACTCATAATATCAATGTGAGAATTGTTTAATTTTTTAGCAAGAGGAATTGGCATTAGGTTTCTGTTAGTAAAAACTTTAGTCAAAATTGCTGTGTAACTACCAGCATATTTAGAAAGACTATACGCTAAGTAATTATTAGCCACAGCCATTAAAAACTTTCCTGTAGCTGGTGTAGTTTTTATTGCGTTGAAAATAAATTCAGCAGATAGATCTCTTGCTCTAATCAAGCCAGCCTTATTCTTTCCAAATAATTCATAAAATTCAATTAATAATTCATAAAAAACACCATTGAAAACTTGTGAAAAACTATGAACTTCTCGAATGAGTCTTGAATCAGGAGGAGTACGAGAGGTTGGTAAAGTCATTGGATCTACATAAGAATAAGAATTATAAGCATCTCTAAGTGAATTACCAATGCCTAATGTCCTTCCAAATTGCTCTGCTATTGAAGATATAAAACTTGTCCTTCTTAAATCTGTTGATGCTGCTATAATATTATCTAGCAAATTACTATAATTCAATGCTGTCAAAATAGCATTAATATCGCCAAAAGATTCATGAAATACATCAACTTCAAATACAGCCGTATTCCAAAAATCAGGCCTTATAGCATCTAATATTGCATGTCCAAGTTCATGAGTTATGATATCAGCAGAATCACAAGTGTATATAGTATTATTTAAACTATCTTTGTAATAAAAAAAACTTAGAGAAGCTCTATCGTAATAAGCATTTGCCATCAATCCTGCTCTTGGAACAACTAATAAATTAGTTGTAGCTGCCCATTTTGTTAAACCTACTGGGAAGTATTTTTTCATGAATCCCAAAGAGCTATTAATGTTTGCATAAACATTTTCTCTTTGCCATCCTAATGTATTAACAGCATTTCCTGTTAAAGTTATATTTAAACCATTAACAGTAAAATTAGAGAATTTAGGAAGAGATATCAGTGTTATTATTTTCTTATTTGGGGCAGTTGGATCTTGCAAATACTGTATTGTTGTTTTATCTCCAAAAATATTAAGAAAAAATTTATATGTTAAACTTAGGGCATTCTCGATAAAATTAAACATTTAATACTCCATTCTTTTTAAAATTATATTTAATATTAAACTCTTTTAAATGAGTTACAAACTCTATAAAAACTACCACTGCAATTATTATAAGAAATAGAGCAAGTGGGTTTTACTGGTGTTTCATCTATAGATGTAGATTGACATCCATAAGGACAACATCCAGAATTATTCTCTGACTTCCAACATTTTCCATGTTCAGGCTGACCTTCAATAGTACAGTTATTAATAAAGCCAAAGCCACAGCAAGCATGTCTTCTAGTCAAACTATTTGTCTTTTCATCTATAAACCAACTTTGTTTATCATTTCCAATTTCTTTATTATCTACTAAATATTTAACAAAGTTTTTAGAAGAATTTTTAGATTCTTCTTCATTATTAATTATAGATAAAATGTTAAGCATGCCACTTTTTGTCTTAAAAGAATCTGCTGCCATTTGTACATTTATACTTTTAAATCCACATATTTCTTCGACACCAATATCTTGACAATTTAAAGCCATTATCTTTTCTTCTTTGAAAAGAATGTTGTCTTCATATTCACTCATAATATCAATGTGAAAATTGTTTAATTTTTTAGCAAGAGGAATTGGCATTAGGTTTCTGTTAGTAAAAACTTTAGTCAAAATTGCTGTGTAACTACCAGCATATTTAGAAAGACTATATGCCAAGTAATTATTGGCTATAGCAACAAAAAACTTTTCTGTGGCTGGTGTGGTTTTTATTGCATTGAAAATAAATTCAGCAGATAGATCTCTTGCTCTAATCAAGCCAGCTTTATTCTTTCCAAATAATTCATAAAATTCAGTGAGTAATTCATAAAAAACACCAGTAAACACTTGTGAAAAACTATGAATTTCTCGAATAAGTCCTGAATTAGGAGGAGTACGAGAGGTTGGTAAAGTCATTGGATCTACATAAGAATAAGAATTATAAGCATCTCTAAGTGAATTACCAATGCCTAATGTCCTTCCAAATTGCTCTGCTAAATCAGAAACAAAATTTTCTTTTTTTAAATCATTACTTGTTGCATTTAAAACTTTATCTAAAACAAGGTTGTAATTCAATGCTGTCAAAATAGCATTAATATCGCCAAAAGATTCATGAAATGCACCGATTTCAAATGCAGCTATGTTCCAAAAATCAGGCCTTATAGCATCTAATATTGCATGCCCAAGTTCATGAGTCACGATATCAGCAGAATCACAAGTGTATATAATTTTATTTGAATTACCCTTGAAGTAAAAAAACTTTAGTGAGGCTCTATCATAATAAGCATTTGCATCATTTCCTGCTCTTGGTAACACAGTTAAATTAGTTGTAGCTGCCCAGTTTGTTAAACCTACTGGGAAGTATTTCTTCATGAATCCCAAAGAGCTATTAATGTTTGCATAAACATTTTCACTTTGCCATACCAATGTATTAACAGCATTTCCTGTAGAAGTTAAATTTATAACATTAAAGTTAGAAAACACAGGTGGAGTTAAAGCAATTTGCACTTTTAAATCTGGTAAAGTTTGATCTTGCAAATATTGAGTAGTTCGTTTGTTGTTTAATAAAAAAACATGGTCTTTGCTTTTGTATAAAAAACTAATTATGAAGTTTAAAATTGTCTTAATAAAATTTAACATAAATACTCCTTTTTTTTGTAAAATTATTCTTCTATTAATATGTATTAGAAGGATGAATAATAATTATGGAAATTCAAAATAAAATAAAAGAACAACGCACAGTAGAGGCTATAAAAAAAGATTTCATGGGATCGCAAGGGAAACTAGCAATAATTTGCAAGGCTTTTGGAAGTCCTATTATTTATGATAATTCAGTATTTGAAGAAGCTAACACCTTAGATATAGATGATGGATTTTATGATAAAGAAGAGAACGAAGTAGAAACATTTGAAGAAGGTCATGTTTCTTATGAAATTGGATACTGGTATGATGGGGTAAATTTAGGAAATGGATTAGAAATTAAATTTTTATTTTACGAATCTGAAATTAAACTTTATTATAAAACTTACATGAGATATCATGAAATTTCAAACACTCTAATTTCTTATAATACAGATGGTGATTGGGAAAAAATAATTGATGATTTATATTATCATGCCAAAAATAAAATAATTGAAAATAACAAAAAAACAATTGAAGAAAACAAACTAATAAAAGAAAAAAATAATAAAAATCTTATTGATGAAATAAGAAAAAATTGGGGTAGTGAATTTTTGTAATCTTATAAAAACTAAGGAATAGCTGGATATATTAAATCATCAGATTTTAAAATATAAGGTATTTCACAAACTCCAATAACATTTGCAGAGCCATCGTATTCATAAACAATTTTCTTGCACATTTGACCAGCAACAGCACCAGCGTGGTAAACTAATTGATAGTAAATATCAGAAGATGCAGAAATGTAAACTGTTTTAGTGAATGTATAAAGAGGAGATGCACTAGCAAGAAGCTTCCAATCAGGAGTTGGATTATTAGGATCAAATCCAGCATTAGTAATAACTAATGCATCATCAGGATCAGAAGGATCTAGATAAATTATCCTTTGAGATCCATAATTTAAATAGTTGAAAATATTTTTAACTGCATATTGCTGAAAAAGATCTGGAAGCTCTTTAACTGGTGCGTGTTTATTTATAGCTAAAGGAAAACATGCACTTGTGTTAGAAATATAACATCTAAAGAACATTCTATCTTTAGCAATTATCAAAACCGTACTTTTAGTATCACTTGCAGCAAATTTAATAGTTTTTGCAGTAAAATATTGACTAAAATTAGTATTGGAATTTAAAGATGTAACAACTTCGGCAGCTGTAATAGCACTAGTGTTTGATCCTGTTATGTTAACAGTAAAAGAACCAAAATGAAGAACATCTGGATCAATTGCAATATTAAAAACCAAACTGCTTTCTACAGATAAATCATATGGCTCAAGATTATATGCAGTTATATAGTTAGATTTATTTCTATTGGCTCCTATTCCATAAGAAATGGTATACTGAGGACCAATTCCAAACAAAGAGCCATTAAATGTAAATTCAAACGGATTTTGAAAAAATGCCATAATTTCTGCTTTCTTATATTTTAATTAATATAGTTTTCTTAATTTTATTTATAAAAAATCATAAATTTTTCAAAAAATATAATTTAAATTATTAAATCAATTAATTGTTTTAAGCATCTGTTTAATTTCATCTGCGTCTTCTCTACTGTTAGCAATTTGACTTTCTAAGAATATTTCAACCCACAATCCATTATGATCTTTTAATTCTTGTGCTTCTTTAATTCTTCTTGAGTAATTATAAATTACTTCAATTTCCATTTTCAAAGCATAATCTAATATTTTGCAAGGATCTTCAAAGATATCAAAATGATTGTGTGAAAAGTCATCAATTTTACCATCTAACCCTAAGATTAAATCTTGAAATTTCTCAACATGCTTCATTTCACTAGCAGCTTCTTCTAGTAGAAATTCCTTTATTTCAATTCTATTTAATCCTGTAATTGTACTTGCATTTGTT
>Ga0214919_10001846_pt1 | contig 34043 bp, 50 predicted proteins | sample LL1503_MetaG_FD_177994 | JGI IMG/M metagenome (GOLD analysis project Ga0214919, IMG submission 177994) | Freshwater microbial communities from Lake Lanier, Atlanta, Georgia, United States - LL-1503 | ecosystem: Environmental > Aquatic > Freshwater > Lake | place: USA: Georgia | collected...
AAGAATTGACTTCTTTAATTCCAATTATTTCTTTTCTTAAGATTGAATATTGTCCAACCACAACACCAAGGCCAATAACTACTCCACAATCAACAAGTACACCAAGACCTGTGTTTATATCTAAATCATAAAAGGAAATAATGTTAAATTATAATTGTCCTAAAATACCATCTCCAAAAAAAATAAAAGAAGGTATAGCAAATTTCTTAAAAATTTATCCACAATATACAAATTATTATAATAATTTGTATAATTCAAAAAACTTAGCTGGTGGCGGAGCTAGGTCTGGCAGTAATGTTTTTTGGCCAAAGTGTCATACAATTACAGTTTATTCAAATTGTAATGAAAGTATTACTAATGCTATGTGCGGGTATTTCAAGGAATGGATTGAAGGTACAAGTTTAAAACTTGAAATTGTTAAGGATAAATCAAAAGCAGATTTAAGAATTTTCAGGAACAGACAATGCCGTTAAAGGGGCAGCTGGTTATACATTGGACTTTGGAATATTAAATAAAAATAAAAATAAAAATGGGTTTAATTTTTTTATAACTGAGTCGCAAGATGAATTTTTTAATGACATTGCTCGTACTCCTGAATCTAAATCACATTTCGGTAACAAAACAACTGTACTGCATGAATTTGGTCATTTTTTGGGTTTTGCCCATGAACACCAAAGATCTGATAGACCTTTTACTTTTGATATAAAAAAACTTAATGAAGATTTTAAAGATCCTAAAATAGCTAAGACTCTTCCTCTTGAAGGAGATTATAGTGGTATTCAACATAACATTATCAGTTCTTATGATTTAAAACCTAATAGTGATTATGATTTTAAATCAATTATGCAGTACAATTTAGTAAAAATGCAGAATTATATTCAATGCGAAAAGCCATCAGGAGTAAATTGCGAATATCTATTTTTAACAAACTATGATTTAAGTCAACTAGATAAATCTTTTTGTAAAGCTGTATATGGATCAGGAAAAAATTGCCCTGAGCCACCACCACCACCACCACTTGTTCCAAAAAAATGTAAAGAACTACAGGCCGAATTAGAAAAATACGATGAAACTGTCACCGATTTAACAGGAAAAATTTTTGATAAAAGAGCTAAGTTAGCTGATTACAAAAATTTATTAAATGAGAATTTTGATAATTCAGAAGATCGTGCAAGATATGAAAAACTTATAGTTACACAAGAAAAAAATTTGCTACAATTAGAATTAGAAAGATTTAATAATCAATATGAAATAAAAAAATTAAAATCTCGCATAGAAGAAGGAAAATGTCCTGAAAACATAAAAACTACTACCAAAAAACCTGCTTTAAAATATGAAAATTGTGAATTTTTACTTAATTTAGAAAAAACCATTAAATCACTTTTAACCCATGCTATTGCTATAAAAGACATGATGGAATCTATTGTAAAAATTGATGCAGGCGATCATGAAGAAAGACTTAGACTTTTACATAGATTTTTAAAATTTTATGAGATAGACCCAATAAAAACATATAATGAAATTAATTCTTTGATTGAAAGATTAAAAGAATTAATGCCTTTTAAATTAAAAAAACAACAAGAAGTTTTAATTAAAAAAGCAAAAGGATTTATACCAATAGAGCCAGGTATAGAAGATGGTTTTAGAGATTTGCAAGTTGCTTTTAAGCATGAAAGTTTTAATAAAATCAATAATACATTAAAACTTTTAATTTCAAAATTTGAATCTTCTATAAAAGAATTAGATTCTTTAAAGTCAGTTATTCCTGAGCTTGAAATTAAATATTGCCCAACCACAACACCAAGGCCAATAACTACTCCACAATCAACAAGTACGCCAAGACCTGTGTTTATATCTAAATCATAAAAGGAAATAATATTTAATTATAATTAAATATTAAAATTTGGGTTTAATGTATTTAAAACATAAAATATATCATGGATAATATTATTGTTGTAATTTTATGTATTGGTTCTTCGATTGTTAGTTTAAGTTGTTTAACTGCATCAGTTGTTGTTTTTTATTTAATAAATAAAAATTTTAAAAATTTAAACAATAAAATTGATACAAATGCTTTAGATTTAAGTGATGCATTAACAAAAACGATTGAATTAATAGCAAGAGAGTTTGGAAATAACTTGGAAATACATCAGAGTCTAACTGATTGGCAGCACAGTATGTTCGAAAAGCTTATGCAAAATTCTTCTGATAATTTTAATTTTATAGCAAAGCAAGAACATTTTGGGCAAAGCTTACTAAGTAATCTATTAGATTCATTGGGCTTTAGAAGTAAATTTGAAGAAAATAATATAGAAAAACCTAAAAGGACTTATGCTGATCCACCTCAACCAGTAGAATTAGAAGGCTTGAAAATAAAAGATGGAAAATCAGATACAAAAAAATGAAGAAATATTATTTGGATTAATTAAAAGATACAACTGTGATCCAGTTTTTGTTTTAAGAAATTTTGATAAATTAAATTCTTTGGGTAAGATTTTCGATACTTTAGAAGATTTTGCTCTTAAAAATAATTTATCTTGGAATAGCGACTTTGGCATTTGGGAAGAAGTAGAGTTAAAGGAAAGTAAAGTTAATGATTGTTTTAAAAATGAAAAATAATAACAATGAATAATTTCATTCTTGAAAAATATTGTAAAGAAAATGATTTAAACTTTAATAATATTTTCCTGCCAAATAAAAAAAATATATTTTTTGTAAATATATTAGATAATCAAGAATGGAATATAATTGATTTTTCTTGGCATCAAGTAAGTTCTCATCCAAGTTATTATATAATAAGTAAGAAATTGCCTAAGAAAAGTGCATTTAAAGATTCTTATGGTGAGAATTTTTACAAAGATTATCATAAAGAATCATATTGGAATCAAATAGAATATGATCTTACTTTTTACATTAAATCTTTAAACATTGATTATAAGAAAATAATTAAACATAAATATGAAGTCAAAATAATTGCTTGGAATTTTTTTTCTTACTGTATGAGTTCTTGGTTTAATTTTAAAAATCACAAAGATGGCATTTCTGAAAATTATTTTTTTGATTTTTTTCAATTAAAATCTTATGAACATGAAGTAGACAAGCTTTTAATTGGAATTAAGAATAATCACAAAATAATTTATGATTATTGGGAAAATTTCTTCGAGAGTGATTTATTAGTAAATTATAGTTATTGGTCTTATGATTATTTAAAAAAAATCTTTGAGACTAATATTGTATCTACAAAAATATATTACACATATTAATTTTTAAAAAGAGAAAGGACTAATTCAACTTACAAGCAAGCAATATTTTCAAGCTCATTCTAAGTAAAGTATTTTTGCTGTTAACTTTTTATTAAAAATTCTTAAAGTTAATATGTTGAAATTTTTTAAAAAAAATCTGTAAATGCAAAAAATGTAATGATTGTTTAATATATAATATCATGAGCAATGAACCTTTTTTGATATCAACTTCGCCAATTCCTTTTGTTTCTACAACACCAGTTCCAGAATCAGTACCAGAAGTTAAAAAAAATAGCATATTTAAAATTATGAATTGTTTATTATTATTTTTATTTTCTAGGTTTTTATTATTATTATTTGGAATATTTATTGGTATTGGAATTGTTATCAAATTTTCCCCAGAAACAAAAAGTTTAAAACAACAGATTAATGTATTAAAACAAGAGAACGCTAAATTAAAAAGCATGCTTGATAAAGGTTATGAAAATCCAAATTTCACAAACATAAAAAATTCATTTATTTTAAAAAATTAGAATTTTTCTATTGCAATTTAAAATTTCTTTATTAAAGTTCTTCTATGTAAGCATGTAAGTGAAAGATTTATTTCTTTTTGTCTTTTAAAAGGATTTTTATCATGGATGAAGCAGAAAAGAATTTTTTTAGAAAACCATTAAAGAAACCAATCAAAGAATTTAAAGTTAAATGTCTTGGGTGGTGCAATAAGGAATTTATGTCAGAAAGTAAATTCATAAGGTTTTGTGAACGGTGCAAAGGTAAAAAAATAAAAATTTCTGAAGATAACTCTCTTTTAGGCGGAAAAAGCATACCTACTGGAATGATTTTTGAAAAAGAAGGATTTGATTTTTAATTAAGGAGAAAGAGCAATGTCAAGGAAGATTATTTTAAATATTAGTGAGTCTTTAGAATACTTGTTAAATCAAGATATTTTGATTTCATTTGAAGATATTTATATTGATAAAGAAGATTTACTTTTTTGTATGGATTTTTTAGATCATGAAGACAATGAGGATAATTACTATTATTCTTTTGAAGAATTGTTCAAAGAATTAAAACAAAAAATACCTTTTTTGAAAGAATGTAATTTTAAACAACAAGATTGTTTTGATTATTGTTCTGAAAAAGTTAAAAAAAGTTTGTTTCAATTAATTGATCTTGGATTCAAGATTGAATCTAAGATAGCTTTATCTGTGCAAAAATCATTATCTGGAAATTATGTTGTTGAATTTATTGGATATGATTTCTTGCCAGATGAAAAAAAAGGTGTAACAATTAAAAATTATGAAAATCTAGTATCTGCTTGTGATAAATTTGAAAAGATACATAATTCTTTTTTGCTTAATATCAAACAAAAGGTATAATTAATTATGGATGAAAAAGAAAAACAAAGAAGAGATTCATTAAAGCACATACAAGCTTGTGATCAAGCTGGTGCATTAATGGTTAATATTGCACTTGTTATGTCTTCTTATTTTAAAGCTTTGATTGAAAATGGATTGACTAGAGAAGAAGCCTTAATGCTTACTAATTCTTATCAAAATATATTTCTATCTAACAGCCTAAATCAAAAATTTATTCCGCCAACCGATGATTTTAAAAATGAAGAGTACTGATATATAATTTATGTACGCAGAAAAATTATATTTGCCAGTATTAGTTTTAAATAAGAATTGGAATCCAATTGGCACAACTCCACTTCATAGAGCAATTAATTTATTGATTTCATCTAGTAATAACAGCAAGATAAAAAAAGCTGAAGTAATTGATGGTAATTCTACTCCTTTTACTTGGGAAGAATGGTCTAAAACAAAGCCTTTCGATGAAAAAAAAGCTATTCATTCTGTGTCTGGTTCTTTTAGAATACCAGAAATTATAAAACTTAATAATTATGAAAAGTTAAAAACATTTAAAGTTTTGTTTTCTAGAGCAAATTTATTCAAGCGGGATCAACATAAATGTCAGTATTGTGGTGAAAAACCTGGCACACAAGAATTATCAATAGATCATATTATCCCAAAATTTTTTGGAGGTAAAACAACATGGGAAAACTGTGTGTTATGTTGTGTCTCTTGTAATACTTTAAAGGCTAATAAGTTGATGCAGAATATTATAAATGATAAATTCCCTAATGGAATGAAGCTATTGAAAAAGCCTAAGATGCCAAATTACAATGATATAAAATTTAAAGTAAAATATAAATCATGGTTGCAGTGGATTAACGCTGTTTATTGGAATATTGAGTTGGAAAATGATTTGGACTAACTATATTAGCTTATGAACATAGATAATATTTTAAATGATGATTATTTTAAAATTCAAGATGAATTAAAAGAAATTCATCTTGAGATAAAAAAACTTAATGAAGAAGCAAAGGCATATTTAAGTAATCTTAATAATAAAAAGCAAATCTTGAAAGATCAAGCTGAAAAATTATTAGGTCAAGTTAACTTAAAACATAATCAATAAATTCAAAGCCTATTTCTTCAGGTGTTACAATTTCAATGTTTAAACTATTTTTGATTTTTTCAAGTATTAATTTATTATCAAAAAAGAAACTTTCTGGTTGTTTTTCTATTACATATCTTTCGTTTATTTTTAAATCCAAACTATAAAACAATTTGAAATACTCTGTTTCTGTTGTTAATTCTTCACATGTATTTCTACCAGATAAACACCCAGCTTTTAATCTTTCTCGGTCATTAAAAACTAAATGCGTGTATGCTTTGTTTAAGTGTTTGTAATTATGATCATGGTATCTAGAGCTAAAAGGATGTGTTCTTATGTAAATGGGACCATTGCTTTTTCTTAAACTCTTTATTGTTGCCATTATTTTTTCAGGAGGCTGACTGCAATGTTCTATGAAGTCATAGCATACAATGACATCGTAAGCTCCTTCTTTCAATACATCATCAAAGTCGTTTGTGAGAATTAATTTTGATTCTCCTGTTTCTTGTGTTTTAAAAATTGTGTTTTTGTTTTCTGAATAACATATGGTTTTATTAGATTTTCTTTCTAACATATAGTTAAAAAACAATTCAGCTTCAAAACCTAAAAACAACACATCTAAATTTTCTAAATTTATTAAATTAGAAATGAATTTATAAAAGTTTTCTTGAAAATCATAGCTTTCTTTATTTGCAATAGATTCAGGCCACACATCAGATTTTAATATCTGTCTTAATGAACTAAAATCTTTTAAATTAAAGTTAAATATGTTTTTTTTAGTTTTTAATAGATCTATAATTTCATACAGAGAAGAAATTAAATTATCTATTTTATCATCTTCTTTTTTCATTTTAGGAGTACTTTATGTTTAATTATTGGTTACCAAAGTCAGATACTTCAGATGATTTAAATTCATGTGTTTTAAAAAAAGAACCTGTTTTGACTTTGAATTTTTGTTATATACCATTGGTTCCTTTATATTATAATAGTCATTCAAATAAAAAGATTTGGATAAAAAATTTATATAAAAAGCTTTGTTATTTAAAAGATGATTTAGTTAATTTTCATGGTGTTGTAAAAAATGAGTTCTTTTTCGGAGACTTGGACTTTCTCTGTAGTAAATTTAATGATTCCAGCTTTTTCAATGAAGATGAATTGCTTTTAATTAGAAATCTTTTAATGATAAATGCTAAAGAAATAATTTTTGATTATTTCATAATTATAAGTAATAAAAAAATTAACACAAATCATATTAATTTTTTAAAAATAAAGAACATAATGGAATTTTCTTATGATGAATTTAATAAAAATTAAATATTAACTACTTTAATTAATGGAAGAAAATAACACTATGATTTCTAGGCCTATTAAAGAAAGTTTTACAAATTATAATAATAAAATTGATATTATTATTCCTTATTACAACGAACAAGGATCATTAGTTCAATTAGTAGAAAGCATAATTAAGTTTACTAGGAATATAGAATATAATATTTATTTGGTAAATGATGGCTGTAATTCTACTGATATTAAGTTTTTCTTTGAAAAATATAACAAGCACATAAAAATTCTTGATATGCCTAAAAATTCTGGATTTGGAGCAGCTGTAAATCATGGACTTAGAAATTCATTTGAAAAATTAAAAATTATATTGCATTCTGATTGCGTTGTTGAAAATGTAATGTGGCTTTCTAATCTTTACACTTCTTATATAGAATTAAGCAAGCAAGGATGTGGATTAGTTACATCTAAGACTGATAATTCAGGTACAAAATTTAAGATTTTAGAAAATTTAGATGTTGATAATAATAAAGATATTATATTAGATGTTTCTCATATTCCATTTTATTCTGTAATGTTTTCAATTGATTTAATTGGAAAAATTGGTTTTATCAAGCCTTATCCTTATATGGGATATGAAGACGAAGAATTTTGTGCTAGGTTATTGAAAAAAGGTTATAAAATTGGTTTAAGCGGTAAAAGTTTTATCAAGCATCATGGAGGTAGAACCATTTCTAAAATTTGCTCTAAAAACCCTAATGTGAAAAATATAATAAAGGCAAATAGAGATTTATGTAAAAATGATATAAAATTGCTTTTTGCAAAAAAATAAGATTAATAAATGGAAAAAGCCTCTTAATGTTGAATTAAGAGGCTTTTTTTATTTTAAGTTAAAACATCGGAGGCATCGGATTGTTCACATAAAGCCCAAGCTGACACATGGTTACAGCAGGCAAATATGCTCCTTTGTAAGGATTGCAGAGGTAAGAATAATATTTTGGACATTGAACATAAAAGATTTTCATCTTTATTAGTGTATAAGTCTTGTTCGCTGAATCATAACAGTTAAAGTAGTTCATTTTTTCCTTTCAAACTAATCTAAAAGATAAACCTTCTAAAGTATTTATTAATTTGCTTTGTTTTTTAAAATAAAAACTTGCATATTGTAAAATACTTTCTATAATACCAACTATCCAATAAGGAAGTTTATTTTCAAAAGGAGTTTTTAATGTACGAAGTTCTCGACTTAAGCAATGTAGAAAATGGCAGTGTATATCTTGTTGACTTCAATGACATTATTGCTGATTATCCAAAAGATGAAATTCAACTTTTAAAAATTGAAAAAATAAAATTTTTCAATCCTAGATTCTTAACTGGAACTAAATTAAATCCTTATGGAATTGGCTTCGAAAAAGAAAATATGGAAGTTCAAAGAGAATCCATTATTAATAATGGATTAATAAATCCATTTATTGGAAGAATTGATTCTAATGGAAAAATTCAATTGATTGATGGTCACAGAAGAAAAGAAAATATTAACTATTGTAAGAAAAACAATATTGATTGTTTTGATCAAACTACAAGTGAATATGTTGATGCGTATGAATTGTATCAAAAAGTACCTGTTAAAATTTATAAAAATTTAACTGATTACGATGCATTTTCATTAGCTTTTAATGAAGAAAAAACTAAGGTAAAGTTTGGGCCAGAAGCGGAAATAAAGTTTCTGATGCTTTGCCAGAAAGCTGGAATACCAGAAAGTGAAATTGTCAATTGCTTGGGTAAAAGCTTGTCTTGGTATAATTCTACAATGTCATATCTAAAAAAACTTAAAGATGACAATGTTACTTTGGAATCTTTGATATCTGGGAAAATCAATCAAGTTTCTGCTAAATTATTATCAGATATAGATGATATTGGCGATAGACACAAAGTATTAGAAACATCAAAAGAAAAAGCTAAATATAAAGCAGAAGACAAAAGTAAAAAAATTGATGAAAGTATTAATAAATCTTTAGATCAAAAAGAATTTCTTCTTGCTAAAAAAGCTCAAGCTGAATTTTTTGCAGACAAAGAAGCAATAGAAGAATCTATTGATAATATTGAAGAAGTAGATGAAAAAATAGAATTAAAACAAGAAAAGAAAGCTAAGGCATCTTCTAAAAAAGTAGGCTCTAAAGAAATAAAAGAAGCTTTGAAAGAATTAAATATAGAAGATGAAATAAGTGAAAAGTCAAAAATAAATGAAAAATCAAAAGGTGATAATTATTGTATTGAAAAATTATGGCTTAATCCATTGAAAGATTTGCAATTTAATGATTGCAAAAATGAATCTGGTGATATTGTTGTTAAAAATCAAGTTTTTGTAGATGCTATGATTGACTTGATTTATTGTATTTCAACAAAATCAGGAGATCTTGAGACATTTTTAATGAATTGGGGCGATAAAATTTAAATGTGAAATGTAAATAAAGTATATTGTGGTATTTTAATGCCACAATATACTTATAAAAATATGATAATAAGCTTTGACTTCGATGGAACATTATGTTGGTTAAACAAAGAAAATATTTCTATATTACGCAGAAATATAGAAATATTTAATTGTTTGAAGAAACACTTAAGAAATAAAGATGAAGTAATTATAGTTACTTTTAGAAACCAAAATAACGAAATCGAAGAACTTAAAACAAAAGAAAACAGAGTATTGATTTGTGATTACATTAGAAAATATAATTTAAATATTAAAAAAATCATATTTACAAATCATAAACCAAAAAAAAAATATTTATTAGAAAACAATGTAGATATTCATTATGATGATTGCATTTTCACAATAAAAAGCTTGGAATCTACTAATATTAAAGGTATTTTAGTTAAAAATAAAATAAAATAAAATGATTATAATATGCCCATACTGTAGCACAGACTTAAATAGACCACTTAATGATGGAATATCTTATTGTTCTAATTGCAACCATGCAATTACGACAACTATTAAAAATAAGATTTTATCATTGTTTAAATATATTAATAAGTATAAAAATTTAAACATTGATAAAATTAAATTTGAAACAAGAAGCGAAACAGATGAAGTTCTATTCGCTTATTCTTTTGCTATTGATTATAATTATTCTAATGAAGAATTTATAAGAATGTTAGATAAATTTTTTGGCAATTAATTACCAATAATTAATTCTTCTCTAAGAATAGTAAATTCATTACCAGCAGAAATTCCAATTTTTACTTTTTTATTCTCAATTTTAATAATTGTTATTTTAATTTCTTTTTGATCTGGCGTATTTATGATAATTGATTCTTCTGATTTTCTTGATAAAACTAACATATTGCATCCCTTTGCTAATTGATTAATAGTTATCTTTGATAGTATCTTAGACTACTTTATATTATAACCTTAGCTTAAGTCTCTAACAACAATAAACTTAACATAAATATTGAAATTCTTTTAATAAAAAGTTGCTTTTTATTTTTAAAAATCTAAAGTAACAGTGTGTTGATTAGACAAACTGAATTTTATTAAACTTTCTCAAGGTGCAATCATGGATCAGATTAGTATTTCGGAAAATGATATTATAGATGCAAAGACATTGGTCGACTTACATGCTTCAAGGCTTAAAAAGCTTCAAGAACTTTATGACATTGAGGAAAAAGTTAGAAACCTTGAATCTAACAGATCTGAATGGGTAAAAATTTGTTCTGGAACAGATGAAAAAATTATAAGAAAGAAAATTGGAAAACACAAAACTCTTAGTAAAATCATTAATGAAATTTTACAAGTTAATCCAAATGGAGTTTCTTTGGAAGAAATAACTAAAATTGCTTTGGAACAATCAACTAAAACAAGTAAAAATTTTGTATCTACTTGCAGACAATATATTTACAACATGAAAAAAGACAGGATAATCAATAGAGATGAAAAAACATTGAAATATTTCCTGAGTAAAAATACAGATGAAATTCAACAGTAAATCGTTTACTGTTAATTAGTGTGTTGATGATTTTTTAAAGGAGTTTTATATGTCAGAAAATGCTGTTAGTTCTAATGTTACTAATGAGCTTATGTCAATTTCCGAAGCTACCCGCAAGGTGCTTGGGAAAAATTCTGTTATATCTGTAGCAGATGTCATGTTAGCTGTTAAACAAATTACTGGGAAAGCACCTAGTAAAGCTTTGGTTTATCAAATTAAGGCTAAGCTTAAAAATGTTGTTAATTCTAAAGCTCCAAAAGCAAAGCTTAAGAAGATTAAAGTAAAACATGAGGTAGTCTTAGCTAAAGAACCTTTAGTGTCTAAAGAATCTTTAAAATGGGTTGTTGAAAATAAAGATAATAATCTTGATGTTGCAATAATCAAAATTTCAAAGATTCGTGAATACATCAAAGAATTTGGAAGCAAAGAAAATTTAATCGCTTGGGCTAATATTTCTTAGTTTTTTGTTAGTAATTTTAAACCTCGCTTCTTAAAAAGGAGCGAGGTTTTTTTGTTGATATATTAAAACACTTGTGTTATAAAGATGTATCAGAAAGATACTTGTGAATAATTGAGGTTTAAATGACTAAGAATAAAATGGTTTGTTGTAATTTTTGTGAAAAAAAAAGCAATCAAGTTAACTCAATGATTGAAGGAAGTCCAAATGTTGATAAAGTTATTCAAAAATCCTACATATGTATTGATTGTGTTAAAATGTGTTATGAAATTCTTTTTAATGAAGAAAAAACAGTTAAAGAAAAAATTAAAAAAGGATTGATTAAAAAAGACTCAGGATCTATTTTTAAAGAAAAGTTATTAATACCAAAGAATGTTGTTAAGTATTTAGATAAAGTTGTAATTGGACAATTTGAATGTAAAAAACAATTGGCTGTTGCTGTATCAAATCATTACAAAAGAATATTTTTCGACAAGCAAGATAAGCAAATTGAAGAATTCAAAGATACTAAAATTGAAAAGAGTAATGTACTGTTAATTGGGCCAACTGGCAGTGGTAAAACCTTATTGGCAAAAACTTTGGCAGAGATGCTAGATGTTCCATTTGCTATTGCCGATGCTACTTCACTCACAGAAGCTGGCTATGTAGGCGAAGATTGCGAATCTATAATTTCTAAATTACTTCGTAATTGTGATTTTGATGTAGCTAAAGCACAAAAAGGAATAGTGTTTATAGATGAAATAGATAAAATTGCAAAAAAAGGTCAAGGACAAAGTGTTACTAGAGATGTTAGTGGAGAAGGAGTACAACAAGGACTTCTTAAAATAATAGAAGGCTCTACAATAGCTGTTCCGCCACAAGGAGGTCGCAAACACCCAGAACAGAAGTTTATCTATGTAGATACTACAAACATTTTATTTATTTGCAGTGGTTCATTTGTAGGAATAGAAAACATTATTAAAAGAAGATGTGGCAAAAGTGGAATTGGTTTTTCTAATATAAATAAAATAGAAGATATTTTTAATGAGTATAATATTAGTCAAGAAGACCTTATAGAATTTGGATTAATACCAGAATTTGTTGGAAGACTACCAATTATTTCCAAGACTGATAAATTAAGTACTGAAAATTTAATGAAAATTCTAGAAGAACCAAGAGATGCTTTAATAAAGCAATACAAGAAGATTTTAAAAATGGATAATGTTGATATTACCTTTTCTTCTGATGCTATTGCCTGTATAGCTGAAATTGTACATGGATTTGGAACTGGTGCAAGAGGATTAAGAAGAGTTTTAGAAATGATTTTAGATAATTACTTGTTTAATATTGATGAGTTTAAAAATAAGAAAATTAATATATCAAGAGACGAAGTTGAGTCAATTTTAACCCATAAAAAGGTTTTGTGAAGAACGGACAAGTAATTAATGATAGAAAATGTAATATATGTAGATTATTTTACAGATGTAAATAAATTTACATCTGTAAATTTTAATGAATTTTCAAATAATAAATTTTATTTATTCACAGATAATCATATAGATTTTAATTTTAATAATGTAAGTTTATTGATTGCAAAAAATTATAATAATTTTCCAAAAGAATTATCGTGTTTGATGCAGATTTTAAATGTAATAAATAAAGATTGTTATTATTTTTTAAATTTTGAATTGGCAACTAACATTGATTTATATGCTAGCATAGATTCAATAGATGACGATTTTAAATTTTATGGCAGTGAAATTAGCGATATTTCTACTTGTTTGGCAAATTACAGAGATCAGGTATTGTTTTCTTCTAAGAATAATAATTATATAACTCATGGCTTTCCATTGTTAATTAAAGGTGATAAATTACATTATATCTTGCAATTTCTTAAATTATTTTTAGATCTTAATATTTTTAACTATAATATTGAAGGAATTTTCTCAATACTTAAAAACTTAAAATATGGTTGATTTTATTTACTTTATCTTGTTTTTTACAATACTTTCATTAGCAGTAATATTGTTTTTTTTAATAAAAAAAGATCAAGAAAAAAAATTGAAAGATTATTTTTTTAAAAAAAAGATTATGTCAGATGATAGCCTTCAATTTATATCTACATATGAAATTATAAAAGAACTTAAAAAAAGAGAAAATCCACCGATGCTTATGGCTTGGATAGATAGAGATGATTTTAATAAAATAAATTATTTTATATTTAAAAAAAACATTGAAAAGAAAACAAGCTTATTAATATTAAATAAAATTATAAGAGATATAGAATATTTTAGTTGACATATTAAAAAATTATATTATAAACTATTACTTGTTAATATTAATTACAGGAGAAGTTCATAATGCCTTATGATGTAATTTTAAATGATGGATTTATTGAGAATATATTAAGCGATAAATTTAAAGCTTGGCCTGTCAAAGAATTTAAATCAAAAAAAGCAGAAGAAATTAGATTTTCACCATTGCCAGATTCTGATGAATTTAAAAAAAATAAAAAAGCTATGAAAGAAAGCAGCCTTAGAAATGTAATACCAGAGCTACATCATTTTTATGAATTTCCTCTGCTAAATAAAAATCAAGAATTTCATTTGTTTAGACAAATGAATTTTTTTAAAAATAAATGTAAAAAAATCTCACTAAAATACAGTAAAACTAATTGCAATAAACTTTTCTCTGACCTTAAGACAAATTATATTAAATATTTAGAATCAAGAGAGTTCATAGTTAAGTGTAACTTAAGATTGTCTTATCAAATGTTTAAACATCGAAAAGATTTTTATGGCCATAACACAAATGATTTATTAAGCGATAGCTTTTTGAACATTATAAAAGCAGTCGATGGATTCGATTATACTAGAGGATTTAAATTTTCAACTTATTGTACTTGGTGTTTATTAAACAATTCTATTCGTGACCAAAACTCTAATAAAAAATTTGAATCTTTTATGGCAACAAATTTAGAGGAAAAAAATTATGATTGTAAACTTGATTTAAAAGACCAAGATATAATTGATACATTTGATAAAAATGAAATAATTCAACATGATTGGAATAAAATAAAAAATATGTTAATATCCCAAAATAATGAACGAAGTTTTTATATTTTAACCCAAATATTTGGCATAGGATGTAACAAAAAAACTCTTAAAGAGTTAAGCGAAGAATTGAACCTGACTAAAGAAAGAATAAGGCAGATAAAAGAAAAGACTATTAAAAGTCTAAAAGATTTAGTTGAAAAAGGTGATTTAAAATTAATTTTTGAAAGAGATTATGATAAGCAATAAATATAAATTCTGTGTTTTTTCTATAGCTTTTTTCGTTTTATTGTTAATTCTTGCAGCCACACCATCTACAGAGAATACCAATAGATTTTTATCTGGAATGTGCTTGGGATTTTTGCTTTCACAAGCAGTTTTTATGTTATGGGTACAAGAAAATAAAAAAAATAAAGAAGAAGAAGAAAAAGAAAAAAATGTTAATAAAAATTATCCTTACAATAATGAATATTGGTGGAATTCAGGTATTCCACCAAAGTTTACCGATGGAGACAATGATTAATTTTTAGAACATTTGCAATTTTTGCACTTGCAATCTTCGCAAGTACAGTTTGCACAATCTTCTTTTTTGCAAGACTGACAACCACATTGACAAGCATTTTCTTCAGATTCTAAAAATTCCTTGAAGTTTTCGTACATTTAATTCCTTATCTAAATAAATAACTTATAAAGTTATATATGTTTTATTTTAAAAATAAAAAATTGCTTTTTTCTTATGAGATTATATAATAGCTTGTGCTATTCTGAATTTTATTTTTGGAGAAAACATGAAGCCATTATTTAATTTAATTTTATTGTTTGTATTTATTTTTACGACTTCTCAAAATTCTAAAGCAGGGTGAGGTGATAAACCTGCAGTTGGCCAGTTTGGTCAAAATAAATTAAATAATCAACCTAATAAAAACAGGATTGTACCAGCTGTGTATAATTCATCTACAGGAACGATTCATATAAGAAACGAAAATGTAGTTTTTGTAAGTAAAATTGATGGTTCTGAAACACCAGGCACACTTAATAAAAATGGTAGTTTTGTGCCATTTAATGCTCCTGCTAATCGTGGAAATGCCAATCAGAAAAATAATGATAATGATAATCTTGAATACACAAGAATGCAGTATAAACAATTGTGTAATAGTGATTGTGAAGATATTATCTCAGCCTTAGAAGTAAAAGATCCAAGAGTATTGGCTGGGGCTTGTACTGCTGCTGCTGAATACGACTTGGATGTTAACGATAGACTTATTGATTTATTAGATAATGAAAGTGAAATCGTAGCTCAGTGTGCAAGAAAAGCATTAATGGTAAAATCTTTTTATGCTTTAAATAAAATTAAAAAGGAAAAAAATGAAAAAAATATCTTTGCCTTAAAGCCTAATCCTATTAATTTAGAAAATTTCGTTAATAAAAATAATCTAGAAATAGGAATAGATTATGTTGATTTTGGACCAATTAAAAATGATGATAACTTAGCAGTTAATGATTCTGTTTTAAGGTGGAAAATTTGGTTTAAGAAAAACGAAAGCAAATTATCAGATATTAAAAGCAAAAAACAAAAACCAAATGTAGAAGAAGAAAAAGTTAAGTCTTCTAAGTAATTCTAAATATTTCACATAAAACAACAATAACTTTTATAGTTATTGTTGTTTTTGTTTAATTACTTGTTTTAAAAACCATTTCTAAATTAACAAACTTATCTAATGTGATATTTTTTAAAAAATATAATATTTTTATTGCTTTGTAAATTGTTTTTGGTAGCATATGAATATCAATTGATGCAATGGTTGCATCATGTTTTTGTCAGGAGGATTTGTGATGAAGAATTTTGTGTTTGGTTTTGTGGTGTTGTCTATTTTGGCAATTGCTAATGATAGCTTTGCTGGTTGCCGTGGTTGTGGCCGTTCTGGACTTGGCATTCGTGCAAATAAAAGCAGTTGTTCTGCTGCTCCAAAAGCTGCACCTGCTGTAACCAAAGCTGCTGTAACCAAAGCTGCTGTAACCAAAGCTGCAGAACCCAAAGCTGCTGCTTCTGCTTGTACAAGTGGCTCTTGTGGAATTGCCAGTGGTCTTCGTGGTAAGCTTCGCCTTCGCTAAGATAATTTTATAAACTTAAATCCGTCATAATATTAATTATTGTGACGGATTTGTTATTTTAAAAACTTTAATTTATACAATGTTTGATAAGTTAACCCTACTATTTCATCTAATATATTATGAAGATGAGTGTCTTTTTCATCAAAGCTATTATGTCCTATTTTGAAAATCTCAGCTGCTTCTTCTAAATAAACAATTATTTCATCTGGATTTATATTTGGAATATCAATTTTGTAATCTGTAACTAATCCATATTGACCTTGATATGTTTCAACCAATGTATCAGTTAAGTCAGTAATATCGTCATAAAAGTGATTTAAAGCCTTGTGAATGGCATAAGATTTAGTTTTCAAATGAATAGTATGTGCAACCTGCCTTGATTCAAATAACTTTTCAACTAATCCCTTTATTTCTTTTGAATTTTTATAACTTTCTAATGAAATCATTTTTACCTCTTGTGTTTTGTTTGTCTTTTATATATTATATCAAAATGCTTATTCATTAATAAAAAGGAGTTTTATAAGATGCTTTCATTAATTTTGTCACTTGTATTATCACAACAGTACTATGAAAAGGAAATTAATATTCCTTTTGTTAAAAAAGAAGTTGTAAATAGTGCAAATAATTGCTTTAAAACAGAATGTCTTGATCATTGGGTTAAAAATTGGAAACCAATTCCTGTGTATTTATTAATTGGTGACAAAGAAGAAATTGTAGGAACTGCTGTTTGTGCTCACATACAAAATGATTGGATTGTTGCAAAAATAGAATTAAAACAACCAATTCCTAGAACTTATGTTTGCAGACCACATAGCAAACCAGTTAAAGTTGAAGTTACAGATGGATGCTTTTTTAATATATACAGAGCAGAATTAGTTAGACTTTTAATTGTAAATCCACTGCATTCTTCTAAATATCCTGACGAAAATCAAAAGAAAATTTTGATTGGTAATTAAATTTATTAACCTTCAGGATGTAGAAAATAATAAGCAATCTTATCCATTAAATCATTAGCAGCATTCTTTTTTATTGGCGAGGATGTCTTAAGAGTATCGGATTTTTTTGATGCTTTGTATATTAATTTTTTAATATCTGTTGTGTTTTTGCCACTATTGTAAGCATCTTGAATAAGTTTTGTTATCTTAGGAAGGTTTACACTGTCTAAAATAGTTTTTACTATTTTAGCATTTATATCATTATTAGTTATTAATCCTGTAATGGTAATAGGATTATTGCCTGGATTAGCAGGTGCAGGTGTACCTGCTGGAGTAGATGTTGAAGCAGGGAATTTTCCGTTTGCCAAGCTAAGTAATTCTCCATAGGCTTGTTGTGATAATTTAGGATTTGCAACTGTCAAATCATCTCCTGCTCCTAATTTTAAATTTTTTATAGAAGTATCAATACTTTGTTTGAATTTTTGTATAATGGCATTTATTTGAGATGAATCTTTGTCTTTCAATGAAGCAGAAATATTTTTCTTAATTGCAGTTTTAATCCTGACTAGTTCAGTTTCTTGATTTGGGAAGCTAGCTTTGAAACTAGTATCGAAATCACCATTATTTTTTAATTCAGGGAAGGCCATATCAAACTTAATTGGAGGAGATTCATCGCCATAATTACTTGACCCAGATACTTCGCCACCAATAGTTTTCATAGAAGTTACAACATCGCCAATATTTTGATCTATAGCTGTTTTAAGTTGAGTTACTGCATTTATTAAATCTTGTTTTTTAGGTTCGCTCATTGCAATCTTATATTTATCAAATATGTTGTCATTACCAACTAAGTTTTTATGTGCAGCATCTAATGATGTTATAGCAGTTTGTAAATTTTGTTGTATTACTCCCTTGGCATAATTATATTGTTGGGTTGATGTAAAACCTCCGCCAATTTTACCCCGTGCCCAATTATATGCTGTTTTTGCTCCTGCTCCTAAACCAGCTGCTCCTGCTAAAGCTAGGCCTCCTGATAGTGATAGTGGATCAACCTCTAACAAAAGACTTTCATTTAATTTACCAAATTTAATTTTAGCTGTAAGTGCATTAATTTCTTGTGCATTAATATTATTTTCAATGCAATAGTTTGTAATTTTTTCAATTATTAATTTGTTTTCAAAATTTTTGAATTCCATGTTTCCTCTTTACCTTCAGTGTGATATATTTATTTAGTGTTTTAAATTTAATTTTTAAAAGGTTTTATTATGTTTGAAATCAAATATTCTTTTGGATACGACAAGATTTGTTTAATCCCCAGATTAAAATCAAATTTGACATCTAGAGATAACACAGATACAAATGTTTCTTTTGCAAACCATAGCATTTCCTGCCCCTTAATTGCATCTCCAATGCCAGATGTTTGTGAAAGTGACATGGCTATAGCATTATTTAAACTAGGTGCATTTGGCATAATTCACCGTTTTATGAGCAAAGAAGAACAAGTTAAGCATTATAGGAAAGTTTTGGAAAATAATTGTAATGCTGCTAGTTCAATAGGGATTAATGGAGATTGGCAGGAAAGGTATGAAGATTTAAAGGAAGCTGGTTGTAATGTTTTTTGTATTGATGTTGCAAATGGTTTTAATTCAAATGTTGAAAATGTAGTTGATTATTTAAAAAGAGACAATGTTTATATTATTGCTGGAAATGTTGCATCTAAAGAGGGATATCAATATTTGGATGATTTAGGAGTAAATGCTATAAGAGTAGGCATAGCTGGAGGTAAAGTTTGTAGTACTAAGGATGAAACTGGTGTTTTATCGCCAATGGCTTCTACTATTATTGAAATATCGGAATTTAAAAAAGAAAATAATTTAAAAGCATTAATTATTGCTGATGGTGGCATTAAACAACCATCAGATTTTTGTAAAGCTTTAGCTTTAGGTGCAGATATAGTTATGGCTGGGAATATATTTGCAGGCACTGATGAAGCTCCAGGCAATGTAATAAAGGATAGTTCTGGTAAAATGCACAAGCTTTTCAGAGGTGCAGCATCTTTTTCAACTCAAAAATACTTAGCTGGCAAGAAACCAACTTATGTAGAAGGAATAGAGACTTTTGTGGATTACACAGGTTCTGTAAAAGCTGTCATAGAAAGGTTTACTAGAGGGGTTAAATCTTCCATGAGTTATTTTAATTCGTGTAACTTAAACGAATATAAAGAAAATGTAAGTTGGTCGATATTATTGTAAAATTTTATTTTATTTTATTATTATTAATAGTATATAATTATATTAAACTTTGAATATGTTAAAATTTTAAAAGGAACTTATGGAAAAATATTTAGAATACGATTTTAGAAAAGATAATGATTTAAATGTTTGTTACAAGATTGGTTTTGCGTATCAAAATGATATGAGTCAAAGTATCGACTATGATGCTAGTTATTTCGATCATTATGTTGATTTAGAAAATACTGATATAGCAATAAAAATTAATAATGTTAGAACTAGTTTTACGGATAAATATGTAAATTGTTTAATTGATGTTGGAATTGGCAGTGGAGAATTTATAAAAAATTCAAGTTGTAAAACTTATGGTTTTGATATTAATCCAAAAGGAATTGAATGGCTGAAGCAAGAAAATAAGTTTATTGATATTTACAATGAACCTATTCCAGAAGATGTTCAAGGTTGGACATTTTGGGATTGTCTTGAACATATTAAAGAGCATTCGAAAATTTTTAATTTAATGCGTAAAGGCCAATATTTATTTTTATCTTTGCCTTATTTTGAAAATTTAGATAATATTAGAGATAGTAAACATTATAAGCCTAATGAACATTATTATTATTTTGTTCAACAGGGTCTAATGGTTTATATGAGAGACTGTGGTTTTGAATTAGTAGAATATAATTTTGATGAAACAAAGGCAGGAAGAAGCAACATTATAGCATGTTGCTTTAAAAAAAATGACTAAAAAAGTATTTGTTACTGGTGGATCAGGATTCATAGGATGGAATTTAACTAATTTTTTATTGAATAAAGGTTATAAAGTTTTCACTACTTATAATGGCGGTGGAAATTTACCTGATAAAAGGGCTGAGATAATTTCAAGAAATTATTTTGGCATAAATATAGAAAACCATAAATTCGATGTGGTCTTTCATACAGCAGCAAATAATGATGCTCGCTGTCAAAATGTTAAATGTCTTTATGATTTAAATGTTAAAGATACTGATATATTGTTTAATGTTTGTTATACAAATGGTTGTAGAAACTTCGTATATTCTTCTAGTACAGCTATTTATGGAAATCAGCCTGTTCCTTACATAGAAGACAAAACAAAAATTGATCCTTTGAATTATTATGGTTTATCAAAAGCAAACATGGAACATGCTGTGACTAGATTTTTGCAAAATAAAAAAGACTGTGTTGCAATTGCTTTGCGTTACTGTAATGTTTATGGATTTGGTGAATTTCATAAAAATAGTCGAGCTAGTATGATTTACCAAATGTTACACAAGAAGATTTTCAATCAATCTTTGAATTTGTTTAAAGATGGAAATCAAAAAAGAGATTGGGTTTATGTAGAAGATGTAGTTCAAGCAAATTATTTAGCATCTAAATATGAAAAAAGTGATTATTTCAATGTTGGCTCTGGAGTTTCTACATCATTTAATGAATTAGTAGAAATAATGAATTTTAAAAATGTAAAATATGTTGATTGCCCATTTGAAAAAGAATATCAGAGTCATACTCTTTGTGGTTTAGATAAAATAAGCAAATCTATTGGCTACAAGCCAAAAAATGATATTAAATTAAATATTTTGAATTTAGAAGAAAAATTAAGGGATCATTTTAAATTGAAACACTAAAATGTTTTTCTTTGTATTTTTCTCTTAATTTTTTTATTGCTTTTTCTAGTATAACTCGTAGCCCATAACTTGAATATGGTTTTCCATTTGATTTTAAAATTAAAGGTTTAGCTTCTTTAACCCATAGTCTTCCTAATTTAAATTTAAGTTCTAAAGCCTTTATTTCTTTTTTATTCAAACTGCAATTATTTATTATCTCATCGAAAGAAACTTCTTCATTAATAAAATCAAGTAGATTTTTATCACTGCCAGCTTTTTCATAATCTGTAAAAAATAAAATATTAATCTTGCAATTTTTTTGTCTGTATTTTATTTGTTGAATTTTTGAAGCTATTGCACGAAAAAGATAATTAGTGAATTTAATATTATTTTTTGTGTAATACCAAACGCATTTTTTGAAAACTATGTAAGCTTCATTGATAAAATCACTATGCATGTAATAACTTTTACTTTTTTTAAAAAGTCTAGAAACAGTATAAGTTATAAATTTTTTATATTTTTCAAACATAAACGGTTCAAGTTTTGAAATTTGATTAATAACATGGAAATCTTCTTCCCATTCTTTAATTTTTTCATTAGGTATTAAAGATTTAATGCTTTCAGGATCGTTCCAAAACATACACAAAAACTTAAAATGTTTTTTGCCAAAAAGAAGATTGCTCCACTTAAATGTAATTTTGTTTGCTTCTGCCAAAAATTCAAGAATCTCTTGATCGCTATTAATTTTAAAATTCATCGTTAACATTCCTTTGTTTAATTCTATCTCAATCATAAAATAGAATATGAAATTATTCGAAGAGTTTGACACACAATATTTAGGATCTGAAAACCACTATCTTTATCAACACAATAAAGCTTGTGAATATATGATTAAAAATTCATTAAAGTTCTTCCTTTTAAATACAAGTGAAGAAACCTTAGCAAATTGCTTAGCACAATATGAACTTTTAAAATCAATAGATGCTTCGCCAATCATATTTACACCAAATTTAGATTTCTTCATTAATAACAATGTTTCAGAAAAAAACTTAGTTGAAACAGATGATTTTTCTTTCATAAATTGTTTCAACGAAATAATAAAATACGCTAGTTCAAACTATGTTTTTATCATAAACTCTAATATTATATTAGATATTATTAATGAGATTGTCAATAGATTTTATGTAACATATCAGAATTTTTCTAATAAAGTTGCAGGATGGTCTATTAATATAAAAAATACTTTTAAAAATAAAATACTTGATGAGTTTAAAATAGATGATAATATTTATTTTTCTCCAACTCTTCCGTTGGATTTTTTCTGTATTAAAAGCGAGTACTTGAAAAAAATTGGATCTTTATCTTATATTAATAAAAACGAAGATTGCCAAGGTTTAGATTATTTATTTGGATGGTTGGTTAACAAGAATGGCGAATATTTAATAAGTGATTTAAATGTTAGCTTGGATTTAATTGAAGAAGAAAATAAAAATTCTAAAACTAATCAAGAAAAATTAGATCATATTATAGGAAATCAAAGTGTATTCTTTGAAATAAATAAAAATGTTTATGATTTAAATGATGATTTTCTAGGTTTCTGGAAAGGTAATTTTCTTCAATTTGACGGTAAATTTACGCAGTAGTATCAACCAGATCTTTTACAAATTTTAAATAATTATATTTGTAATGTGGGTTTAAAATTATATCTCCAGATTCAAAAATATCTTTTTTCTTTTGCATTTCTACAATTTCATTTGTTATTTTAGTAATGTCACATACTTCATAAGGTGCAATCCCAGAAGCATGATAACTCCCAGTTTGTGACCATCTGTAAATATAAAATATTTCATTTTTTTTAATTTCAATACTTGGATTTTTAATAGATTTAGTTATTTCTTCTAGTAAAAAATAATCTATTGCTCCTACATCTTTACTTAAATATCCTCCAACTTTATCCCAGTTTTCTCTTGTTATAGCTAGGTTACAATGAAAAACATTGTTTGAAAAAATTAATTTTTTAAAGTCTTCTTCAAATATGCCTTGTCCTGTGTGAAATAATCCATCATGCATGTATTTTAAAGTAGTGCTCATTCTCCAAGGAAGATAAATATCATCGTCTTCCCAAGGCATAAAAATATCACCAGTACATAAAGAAACTGATTTATTAAATTTTTCACCTAATGGTTTTATTCTTTCTTTAATATTAAAGATTTTAACTTGAGGATGATCAAATATTAAATTTTGCTCTTTGCAATCATTTAAAATGATTAGTTCTTTTTCTCCTTTGTAATCTTGTTCTAAGAAACTATGTAAGGCTTCTTCAAGAACTCTAGGTCTTGCAAATGTACAGCAGTAACAACTTATTTTCGGAAGTTCTTTTTCCATGTCAATTTCCTTTGTAATTTTCAATTAAAAGCTTAAATGTTTCTGAGTACGGATAATAATTTTCATCAAAAATTTCTTTATCATATTTTTCTTTTAATACATATCCAATAACATCTTGAATTTTATTTAAATTATTTTTTTCCATAAAATCAAAGAAATTATAATCTGTATTATCATTATATGTATTGTTTGAGCCAACTTTTCTTGAATGTATGGCAATTATTTCATCAATAATAGCAATTTTTTCATTAGGGTAATTTAAAATTTTTGGCCACAAAAAATCTAAACCATGGCCATTTAAAGACATATCAAATGTACCAATACATTTAGCAAATGATTCAAATGAAAAACATGGCATCATGATTTCAACAAAATTTGTATATCTTAATATATTTTCAAATTTATGTAGTGTAATTAAATGAGAAAAATAGCCAATTAATGAAGGCTGTGCAAGAGATAATTTATATTTATTAAATATTTCAAAAAAATAATTAATATCTTTTGTCCGTAAAAGTATATCATCATCAGGCATGAAAATACTTTTGTATTTTTTGAAAAACTTATTATTATTATCGTAGTATTTTTTAATAATATTAAATTTAAGTCCTTTTATAACCTGAAAATTATCAAAAGTTTTGAATTTATTTTTAAATTTTACTGGATCATCTCCATAATAAATAACTAACAATTCATAATTTCTTTTATCAGCATCTTCAAAAAACAAGATTTCTGGGCTATCTCCAGAGCATAGTATAACTAAATTTTTACAACTATGGTTGCTGTGTAACATATTTATATATCAGAAAACCCGCCAAACCGCATGTTTTCACCAGTTTTATCAAACCCAAATCCGCTTAATAAATGTTTAATTTTTGTTTTTTCTAAATCTACTTCATATTTGTTATTTTCTATAAATTCTTCAAAAGCTTTTAAATCTATGAAATTTACTTTCTTTTTCTTTAGAGCGTCAATACTTTTTTTTAAAGAAATGTTGTCATTTAAAATAGAAGAATTGACCCATTTTTTTACAATGTTTGGCAAGTTTACATATGCTTTTACCATGATCAATCCTTCAGGCTAGAATATTATTAATATTATTATTATAGCTTATAATTATGGTTAAATTAAATTATTTTTTACATTTAAACAAAATTTATTGTAATCTACAGCATTGTAAATAATATTATCAATATTTTTTATATTGTTGTAAAAAAAATGATGATTTAACCCATAGTTCTCAGTTTTAATTATTATTTTTAATTTATTGATAAATTCAGTGGCTATTATACTTAAAAAACTATCTACCCCAATAAAAGCATGTGCTTTTTTTACTATTTCGATACTTTCATTTATAGTTGTTTTTGTGTTTAAATTAATAATATTATTATGATTTATGTTTATATGATTATCAGATAATACTACGCCTTTCATTTTCAATGATTTACTTAATATATTTAATGTTTCATTTATATCATGATCATTAAAACGCCTGTATTCACATGTAAAAGGAATTACTACACAATATTTTCCTTTCATAAAAGGATATTTTTCTTTTAATTCAGGACCACATAAATCTTCATTCCAATAAGTTGAATTTTTATTAATTTTTTTAAGTATATCTTTGTGATAATCTAAAGATTCTATATCTTTAGTTGCATCTAAAAACAAATCATGTTGAATAAAAATTTTATTTTTATTCAATGAGTGTCCAATGATAATATCAATAATAATTGATCTTTGCCAGTTTAAGTCATCACAAAATTTAATGTCATTTTCTGGATTGAAACCAGTATCAAATGGATAACTAAAAGTTTTAATTTCTATTTTATCATTGTAATGATTATTTTCTATAATCATTTTTTTTATTAAATCTGCTTTTGGATTTAATGGATGAAATGGATTCCATATGTAAATTTTATTTATTTTAGATCTGATTTCATCGTTTAAAAAACTATCAATAAGCAGAAAATCTCCTATTGCACCATTAATAATAAAAGTATCATATCTACTTGTGTCTTCATGAAGATTTTTCAATATTAATTTTGTATTTTCTAAAATCATTTTTCTTAATAAATAATGGTTAATATATAACATATATATGCAGAAAGAAAAATTATCAATTGTTATTCCTTATAGAAATAGATTAGAGCACCTTCTGCAATTTTTATTCTGTTTTGAAAAACATATGAGTAAATATCATTCTTCTATATCTTATGATTTTTATATTATTGAACAACATGGAGATTATAAATTTAACAGAGGAAAACTTCTAAACATTGGTTTTGATATAAGTAAAAATGAATGTGATTATTTTTGTTTTCATGATGTTGATATGTTGCCAATAGCTAAAAGCTCAGATTATTCAGTCGTAAAAAATCCAACTCACATGGCAAAGCATTGTACTCAATATGATTACAAACAACCATATTGGTGTTATTTTGGAGGTGTTATATTGGTTGACAAAGAAAACTACATTAAGTGTCAAGGATTTTCAAATACAATGTGGGGATGGGGATTTGAGGATGATGATTTGTTTTCAAGATTATTGAAATTTGAAATACCTGTAGAGCATAGAGATGGTTATTTTTATACCTTTGACCATGAAAGAGATGAAGCAGATCATTATGGAAATTATGAAAAATCAAGCATTTGTAAAATTGAAGATTATTACAAGGATGGATTGTCGACTTTGAATTATGAAGTTGTTAATAGAAAAAAAATTAAATTTCCAACATCTGAAATTTTAACTAATCATATTTTAGTTAAAATTTAAATTTTAAATTTCTTTCATTTATTTCACTGTAAACAAAAGAAGTGTTGTTCTTGAAAGGAGAAAATAATTTAATGTTTTCTAACAAGTGATATTCTGTACTTTTAATGCAAATGTTTTCTTCTGGGAAAATTTGCATGGCTAATGTACTTAGGAAAGTGTCTATTCCTATATAACATTTTGATTTTTTTGTTATTTCCAGAGCTTCGATAATAGTTGTCTTGCCAGTCAAGTCTATTATTTCTTTTGTTTTTGGTATATTTGATTTATTATCGCCTATGACTATTCCTTTAATTTTATTCGTTTTCAAAATTTTTACTGTCTCTTCCCAGTCCTTGTTTGTAAAAAACCTTCTATCTCTTGTGTTTGTTGTTGTAGGACAGATTACACAGAATTCTTCATTTAAAAAATTATAATTAATATCACATAGTTTTTTAGTAAAAAAAGAAGAAATTTTTGGCTTAATTCCTCTCACGAAAGGAGTCCTCCAGATTAATAAATCATCTTGGAAACATTCATTAATATCAATTTTATTATCTAAACAAAAATATTCTATATAATTATCTATCTTGTAAATTTCTCCTTTATCATATTTATCATCTGCAAATATTATCTGCATATTAGAATAATTTTCATTTGCTTTCACTAAGCTTTTAAATGTTTCATTTCTGCTTGTGAAAAAAAATATTTTTTTAATTTTATTATAAAAAAAATCTGGTATAAAACTGTCTAGACTTAGAAAGTCTCCTATCCCCAGTGACCATAATAAATAATTGTATTTATTAAAGAAATTTTTCACATCTATATTTTGAATTGAATCTGTTTTGCTAAATTTTATCATTTGATAAATTCTAATAAATATTTAAAGATTTTTTTAGTAGTCAATTTATTTACTAAATTATCCATTATTTCTTCCATGCATTCATCATAATAATCAAATTTATTTTTAGAAATATCTTTCATTGCTTTTATTATTATTTTCTTCGGAAATTTAACCATAGTCATTTTTGGGCAATTTTCAAGATCTTTAAAAAAAGGAAAACAATAATTCATCATGATTTCATAATGTCTTAAGCAATCCCATCCTTCTTTTTTGCAAGTTATACCAAAATAAGAATTAGCATAATCATCATAATAACTTTTTTCATCATCAAATATATAACTTTTATTTTCGTAAGGTATTATAGAACCGAAATTTTTTATTTTTTCTGGGATATATTTTATTATTGTTTTTTCAGGTATAGCAAATTGAATTGGATGAATTCTATTGTGTTTTTGATCTAATTCTCTTTTAAAATAAATTCCATTATCTATCAAATCAAAATTTATTTGAGGGTGGTCTTCTCCATCAATAAATATAATTTCATTTTTATCATAAATATTTTTAACTAAATCAATATAATCAAGGTTTCTCCAGCATGAACCATATATTATTGTTCTGAAATATTTATCTTTTATTTTTTCTTCTATTTTATCACGATCAACTTGTAGTATACTATTTAGTTTTCTATATAAAGTAAATCCTTTTCCGTAAATATAGTTTGTTTTTTCATAGTCATCGTACATAAAATCAATTCTTTTTGCATCAATTAAATCTTCCTTGAAAATGCTTCTGGCTCCATGAAAAACAATGTCGCTCATGTAGTCTGGATACGAATTATCACTTATAAATAAAATTTTACCACTCATTAATTGATTTTCTAATTGATTTACTTATGTTAATATATAGTTATTTTAATATTTTTATGGGTGACAAAATGGATAATTCAATCTGGCATTATAGATTTTTAGAATTAGCTAAAAATATTTCTAATTGGAGCAAAGATCCATCAACTAAAGTAGGAGCAGTAATTTTTGATTCCGACAAAAGAATTGTTTCTGTTGGCTACAATGGGTTCCCTAAAAACATCTCAGACGACCCAGAAAAGTATCTTAATAGAGAGATAAAATATCAAATGGTTATTCACGCAGAAATTAATGCAATTCTATTTGCAAAAAGAGATTTAGATAATTGTTCCATAGCAACTTGGCCTTTTATTAGTTGCTCTAATTGTACTGGTGCAATAATACAAGCTGGTATTAAAAAAATAGTTTCTCCTAAGTTACCAGAAAATTTAATAGAAAGATGGGGCAAGTCTTGTGATCTTTCTATTGAAATGTATAAACAGGCAAATGTAGAGATAGTATTTCTTTAAATTACTCTAAATGATACTTTTTTAATAAATTCTTTTACTCTATCTTCCTTAATGTGTTTTTTATATTCAGCATATTCTTTTACATCAAATTTAAAATTAAATACTTCTATGTCTTTTTTAAATATCTTCTCTACAATTTCAATGCTTTTACTATCGTAATATTCTCTGTAATCATTATGATTACTTTTGTTTTTCCAAGAATTTTCTGAATCACTAAAAGACTTCCCAGATAATGTTTTTATTAAATTTAAGTCTCTTTTGAAATTATGAAAATTTATTATGTAATCAACTGATATTTCGTTATTTATTGAAATTAAATCCATGTAAGTTTTCTTAATAACATTGGTGTAAATACTCTTGTTTTCAACTGACTCTTCTTCATCTAATATTTTAAGCCAATCTTTGAATTCATATTTTCTCCAAAACAAGTCTTCTAATTCGTGTAACATTATCCATTTTTTTAATTTTTCTTTTTCTTTTTTTTTAAATAATACTTTATGCAAATTTATATCATTGTGAATTCTTTGTTTGTGAAAGAAAAAGTTTGAAACTATTCTGTCCCATGGATTTCTAATTATTGTAAATTTAAAATAATTACATGGATTTTCTTTCTTTTCTTTTATCTTTAAAATATCGTATTCTATGTTTTCATGGTATATGGGGTCCCAACAAGACATGGAATTTAAAACTGACATTCCTGCAGTTTTTGGTATATGCACAAAAATAAATGGAGTTTTACTCAAATACTTGGAATTAATTATCATGTTTTTTTTTGTAATAATACCTTATTTTTGAATTTTTATTTAATATTTTTGAATTTATTTTTTCATCAAATTTAAAATTGAAAAACTTAATTTCTTTTTTAAATAAAAAATCTATAATTTTTTTACTTTTATCATTGTAATAATGTTTGTATTCTTTGTGAGTACTTTTATTTTCTTCCAATAATTTATTTTCCATCCCAGATATTTGTTTTACAACTTTAAAATCATTTTCAAAATTTTCAAAATTAATATAATAATCAATATGTGTTTTTTTATTGTAATTTATAAAGTCTGTAATGTTATTTACTAAAGCCCATTTTTGAAATTTAGTAGATTTTAAGAATTTTTTAAAAGTTAAATCTTTTAAATATTTCCATGTTTCAGTAGGATTATTATTTTTAAGTATTTTTTCTTTGTGATAATGATAAAAAGAAACCATCCTATCCCAAGGATTTCTAATTACCGTGAATTTAAAATAATCATTTATATTTTCTTTTTTTTTATTTAAATATTTTATATCAATTTTTATTTTATTATGATTCTTGGTTTTTTTAAAAAAATTCACAATAGAACTTCCGCCACTTTTTTGAACATGAACAAATATTATTTTTATACCATTACAATTAATTATCATTAATCTTCTTTTCTTGCAATTATACAAATTTGTGCCAAGACCATATTTTCTTTTTCTTTTGTTTGATCTATGATTTTATCAAGATTGTAATTATAATTATCGTCTTCAATGTAATATTGTAAAATTTTAAAATTAAATTTATTTAACAATGGCTTTAAGTTGTTTTTTATATTCCAATGATTTTCTCTCTGTAATTCTTTTCTTTTTATATTTATACTAAAAGAATGTTTGTGATCTTTATTATAATTAGATGGCCAATTAGATTTTTCATATAATTCAAAGTCTGGTACTGCAAAGTATAGTATTCCTTTATCTTTAAGAACTCTTTTGTAACTTCTAATTGCTAATGTTAAATTTTTTACATGTTCCATAAAATGACTTGAATATACGAAGTCTAATGAATTTTCTTCAATAGTTTTTAATTGTGCTCCATTTCCATTTTTTTTATCCCAGTTTATAACTGTTCCATTTGGGATAATTAAGCAATCTGGACCTGCTCCAATGTCTATTCCTTTTCCACATAAATATTTATTGAAATGTCCAAGCTTTTTTCTTTTTTCATAACATTTTGATGTTTCATAGCTCATTTAATTTATCTTTCGTAATATTATTATGTTGTATTAATATTTATTAATGTAATAATAAAAATTAAATTTAAATTTTTATGTGTAAACATCATTAAACTTATTGTTGTTTACTAATTTATTAGCAGTTAATTAAAAATTACTTGTTAATGGAGAATATTATTGATGTTTGAGTATATAGAAAGCTTATTTGTAAATTTAAAAAGTCAAAAAGGTGATATCAATGAACATCTTGAGACATTGAAAAGCTTAGCTTCAGAATGTAATAGTGTTGTCGAATTTGGAGTAAGATGGATGGTTTCAGTTATAGCTCTGGCAGTTTCTGGGTGTAAGGAATTACATGCTTATGATATAGAACATCCAGCAGGATTTGATGAAAATAGATTTAAAGAACTAGAAGACTACTGCGAAAAGTATGATATTTATTTTGAATTCAATCAATGCGATATTCTAGAACTAGATACAATACCAGAATGCGATATGCTTTTCATAGATACTATTCATACTTACAATCAATTAAAATGTGAGTTATTTTTATTTTCTAATAAAGTTAAAAAATATATTGTGATTCACGACACTACTTCTTATGAAGAACTTGATGAATGTTCTATCACAAATGAAGATTGGCTTGAAAAATATAAAGATAATAAAAAAGTTTTTAGTTTAGTAACTGTTGAATCTGAAAAAACAGGATTGAATAAAGCTATAGAAGAATTATTAGAATCAAATACTGAATGGAAATTATTTAAAAAATATACCAATAACAATGGACTTACTGTATTAAAAAGAAATTAATAATTTGTTTTTCTATAACACAATGTAATTGATGGTAAATAAGCACCTCTTAAACCACCAATATTTGAAAATGTTAATTTTGATTTAATGCAGGAACACGATTTTATTTTCTTGTTTTCACATGTTAAACTGCTTCTAGATGTACATATTTTTGTTTGACACGAAAATAATTGTAAAGGCATAGGAGTAGTGGTTGTAGTTTTTGGTCTTTTAGTCGTAGTTGTCGTAGTAGTAGGTTCTGGTGTTGTTGAACTTGTAGTAGTTTTTGGTCTTTTAGTCGTAGTTGTCGTAGTAGTAGGTTCTGGTGTTGTTGAACTTGTAGTAGGTTCTGGTCTTTTAGTCGTAGTTGTCGTAGTAGTAGGTTCTGGTGTTGTTGAACTTGTAGTAGGTTCTGGTGTTGTTGAACTTGTAGTAGGTTCTGGTGTTGTTGAACTTGTAGTAGGTTCTGGTGTTGTTGAACTTGTAGTAGGTTCTGGTGTTGTTGAACTTGTAGTTGAACTTGTTGAACTTGTTGAACTTGTAGTAGGTTCTGGTGTTGTTGAACTTGTAGTAGGTTCTGGTGTTGTTGAACTTGTAGTTGAACTTGTTGAACTTGTTGAACTTGTTGTTGGTTGTGTTGTAGTAGAACTTGTTGTTGAACTTGTTGTTGAACTTGTTGAACTTGTTGAACTTGTTGAACTTGTTGTGCTGGTAGTTGTATTTGGTTCTGGTGTAGTGCTAGTAGTAGTTGTAGTCGAAGTTGTAGTAGTGCTAGTAGTTGTAGTGCTAGTAGTTGTAGTTGGTTCTGGTGTAGTGCTAGTAGTAGTTGTAGTTGTAGTTGTAGTTGTTGTTGGTTCTGGCGTAGTGCTAGTAGTAGTTGTAGTGCTAGTAGTTGTAGTTGGTTCTGGTGTAGTGCTGGTAGTTGTTGTAGTTGTTGTAGTAGTTGTAGTTGGTTCATTAATATAAAGAGATGAATTTCCACCTGCATCTACTAAACGCCAAGAATCTGAAGAACCTATTATTTGAACTGGAGAACTTTTATTTATTATGTTTCCAAGACCTAATTGACCAAGAATATTATATCCCCAAGCCCAAGATGTACCATCAGTTTTAGTAGCTATAACATGAGAACTTCCACAGTGAACCGTTTTCCAATTAGTTCCTCCACCAAAAACCTGTGTTGGAGATGAACGACTTATTACATCATTTGATCCAAGTCTTCCACTTGTATTAATTCCCCATAACCATAAAGTACCATCGTTTTTTATTGCTGCATTAAAAGAATTTCCTGTAACTATATCAACCCAATCGTTTCCTCCGTCAATAACTTGAACTGGCGATGATCTATTTGTAGTTGTTCCATCTCCTAATTGACCATATTGATTATTTCCCCATAACCACAAAGTGCCATCTGTCTTTAAAGCTGCTGTATGCATGCCATCAGCAGATAACTTTTTCCAATTATTTCCTCCACCTATAACTTGAACTGGAGATGATCTAGCTGTGTTTGTTCCATCTCCTAATTGACCAACTATATTAATACCCATTGTCCATGCAGTACCATCATTTTTTAAAAATGCATTATGATTAATTCCAAATGATAAATTATCAAAATCAATATCTGATATGGTTGTTAATACAGGAATATTCCTATTGTCTACATCACTAAGTCCTAATTGACCTGAAGAATTTAAGCCCCATAAATATATATTTCCACTGTTATCTTTAGCTGCCGAACAATTATTTTTAGATTCAACATCAATCCAATTGTTTCCACCACCAATAATTTGAACTGGTGATGATCTATTTGTAGTTGTTCCATCTCCTAATTGACCAAATGAATTAAACCCACAAGTCCAAATAGTTCCATCATTTTTAAGGCCTATTGTGTGATTTAAGCCCATGTAAGCAGAAACCCAATCATTAGATAAACCAATAGATTGTACTGGAGACGAATAATTAGTTATATCACCTTGCATTAACTGACCGCTACTATTATATCCCCATAAATATAATTTTCCATTCATAAATAAACCTTTTATAATTTATAATTTATAATTTATAATTTATATATTAAGTTTAAATGTTATTTTCAAAAATAGAAGCAATTTTATTAAGTTTAGAATTCATTTCTGAATTTTCATTTTTTAATTTTAAATTTTCTCTGGTTAATTTTTCAATTTCGTATTCATAATCTAAAGTATTGCCTCTTTGTTCTAATTCGGCTTCTTCTAATTTAAAATTTAAGTTATTATTTTTTGTTTCTAAATCTTTAACTTTTAAATTTAATTCTACAATTATATCGTTTTCATTAATGATTTTTCTTGAAAACAAACTTCTAATATTAAAAAACATTTGCAAGTCCTTTCTGTTAATATTTTAAGATAATAAACTATTGTTAAAAATAAATCAATATATTTTTATAATTATTTCTTGAAAATTATAAATAAATTAGTATTAATTTGTTTTTAACAAAAGGATTTATTATGGCTAAAGGTATTCAAGGAAATAAAATAAAAGCTAAAAGAATTGCAGATGTTCAAACTGTTTTGAATACTTGCAAAAGACCA
>Ga0214919_10001847_pt1 | contig 34035 bp, 38 predicted proteins | sample LL1503_MetaG_FD_177994 | JGI IMG/M metagenome (GOLD analysis project Ga0214919, IMG submission 177994) | Freshwater microbial communities from Lake Lanier, Atlanta, Georgia, United States - LL-1503 | ecosystem: Environmental > Aquatic > Freshwater > Lake | place: USA: Georgia | collected...
ACGTACCAAGTACATTATTTAAAATTGTTTTATGTATTGTTTGTATTTCAAATTTCCATGGATTTTCTAAAATACTTGCAAAATATTCTGAATTAATAATTTTAATTTTATCATTAGGAATATCTCTTGGTAATTTATCATGTTTTATTAAATATTCATAATTTTTTTGTGTGTGCCATTTGAAATTATTCCATAAAGGATCCGTTTCCTTTTCAAGATATTTATTTAAAAATATATATGCCTCAATATTTTCCTGATGTCTATATGGCATCAATACCATCATCTTTTCTAAAATAGTCAAATCAGTATCTTTATTTTCAAGTAGAAATTCTTGTGCATATTGAAATGCAAGAATATCATTTTTATATTGTTCAGGTGTATCTCGATATATGTGTCTAGAAAATTGATCTAATATAATAATTAATTCTAAATGACCTTTTACAGTACTTTTCATATCATTTAATTTATGATTTTCTGCTAATTTTAATATTTCATTAAAATGTAAAATTATATATTCATCTGTTTCTTTTGATTTTGAAAACCAAAAAGTAGGTATTTTATTTGATTCATTCGGAAACCAATACTCTAATATAGAAATATTAGTTTCCATCTGAAATATAATAATTATATTTACATACAAATAAAATTTATTTTTCAATTTTATTTAAAAATATAACATAATACTAAGTAAATGATTTGTAAATATTTTATATTAACCAAACCAACAAATAATACTATAAATGATGATAATAATCAAATTATTTTTTTAAATTCTAAATCATATATTTTACCTCAAAATAATATTCATTATTATGTGAATTATGGATTATTTGAAAAACATTTGATTGATTGGTCAAAACAATATTGTAATAAAGATAAAAATATGATTGATATTGGAGCTCATTCAGGTACATATTCTATTAGCCTAGCTGATAATTGTAAACATGTTTATTCATTTGAACCACAAAAAATGACATATTATTCTTTGTGTGGAAGTGTTGCATTATCTAATATTAACAATATAACTTGTATAAATGTTGGATTAGGATCTGATGAACAAATTGGAAAAAATATATTAAATATTGTTAGTTTAGATGGAGGAGGATCTACATTACATAATAATAATAATAATATACTAGGAACTGAAGAAATAGAAATAAAAACATTAGATAGTTATAATATTGATAATATTGGATTTATAAAAATAGATGTAGAAGATAATGAATTAAATGTATTGAAAGGTTCAGTAATGACATTACAAAAATCAAATTATCCAAAAATATTATTTGAATCAAATACAATTAATGAAACTTTATTTAATTTCCTTAAAAATTTAAATTATAATATTATTGAAATTAATGGATATAAAAATATGTTTTTAGCAGTAAATAAAAATATAATATAAACAATATTAATATATTATATATTATACAATGTTAAAATGTTTTTTTATGATATTACTATCACAATTAACACTATCACAAAAAGTTTATAAAACTATGAAAGATTGTTCAATTGAACCGCATACTGGTCATATCACAAGTTTAAATATGAATCCATCTGCACCTGGATCTGGTGATTATGTTAATATTGAGATTGATTACATATTAGATACAACAGTAACAGATGGAATGGTAACATATACTGCATCATTCAATGGATTTCCATTAACACCTACTACACAAGCATTATGTCCTGACTTAGAATACACAACAACACCTTGTCCTATTTCAGCAGGTAATGTTCATTTTATAAGTTCATCACAAATTGGTGATGGTACTACACATGGTACTATCGTTGCTACAACTACATGGAAAGATCAAGATAATAATCAAATACTTTGTTGGAGTTTTACAGTACGAATTTAATATCAAAAACAACATATATAATAAAATAATTCTAGGATATTTTATTATATTTTAATCTACAAAATGAAGATAATTAAATATATTTTTATTACAATAATCATTAAATGCAGCTTTAAATAATCCATCTTCTATTTTATATTGTAATATAAATAATAATGAATACATTGATGAAATAAAGAAAAATAATTTTGAAAACTTATATGATAATGTTAAATTATATTCTTGTAATACATTATTAATATGATAAATATCATTTGGTTTTAAATTTGATGAAAGAATATCAAATTCTTTTTGTTTAATAATTAATTTATTAATTATTATTTCTTTAGTATCTTTATCTAACTTTTCAATTGAATCATTCTGTTCTATTAAATTATCAAGTATCAATTCAAATAATTCATTATATTTTCTATGTATTAATTTTTTAAAAAATGTACATATATTTTGTTTTAAACTTGAATCAAATTTAGCAATTATACCGTAATCAATTATTCCAATTTTATATTTATTTGTTTCAGATGTATCATCTTTTATAAATAATATATTACCAGGATGTAAATCACCATGAAATATATTATAATCAAATATAGATTCTAATATAAATTGATATATTAATTTGATATATTTGGATTTGTCTTCACTTTCATTAATTAATGAATATACATTTATACCTTCTATATAATCCATAACTATAACATTATTATTTTCAACTGTATATTTTTTATATACTTCAGGTATAATAATATTTTCATTATCTTTAAAATTTTTATAAAAAGTTTCTATATTATCAACTTCATTTATAAAATTTGTTTGTATCATTAATTCATCACAATTATTATTAATTATTTTTTCTATATTAAATTCAGATATATATGGTATATATGATACAATTTTACCTAAAAATTTAAAATATTCAATTGATTCACGTAATTTATTTTCAATATTTTTACGTATCATTTTAATTATAACTGGTTTATTATTTAATATACCTTTAAAAATAATTGATATTGTTCCAGATTTATAGGGTGTCAATGAAAGTAATTTAATATCATTATTATTAATTAAATTTATTAAAGATATATAATCTATATCTGATTCATGATATTCAACATTATCTGTAAATTTTTCTATATTCTTTTTAATTTCATCATCACAATTAATTGTATCATTTATTATCCATTGTAACAATTTTGTATATAATATATTTAAATTACTTAATCTATTTGTTACATTATTATATGCATCTACATGTGTGACAATGTTTAATTTATATTTAACATATTCAGTAGAAACAATATATATACTTTTTAATAATAATAATCCATATTTTAAATATGTCATACAATATATTTTATATAATATGTTATATTTAAACATATTATATTCTAATTTTTATTTACTAAATATATATTTATAATAATCCTTTTTTTACAAATTTAGAATAATTAGTATTATTGTTTAATAATTCATTTCTTGTTAAAATTTTAATATTATTATTTATTTCTGAATTATAAATAACTAAAAACATCATATTATCTTCATCATCATATTTAATATCATTATTAGAAAATATAATATTAGAAGTTATCCATTTACCATTCATATCTCTCGATCCATCTATTTTATTTGGATAATGATAATAACTATAATTATTATCTTTTATTAATATATCTAATTGATTCCATATTATCATTTTTCCTAAATCATGATATTTAAAATTATTATGTTTTTTTATTGTATCTAAACTTTCAGTTAATACATGAGATATTAAAATACCATTTGGTTTAGAAGCTAATATCCAATTTGATGGTTTTCCATAACCATATTTACAGATATAACCTGTACAACCAAATCCAACAAAATCATATTCATTTAATTTATCTATAATTTCAATTGGATCTCGCAAACAAATAATATCCGCATCCATATATAATCCACCATATTTATATAATAAAAAAATTCGATATATATCTACTTTATGGGCAATAATCAAATTATCTAATTCTTTTTTGTAATTTTTTATTTCAGGTATATAATCTTCAATATTATCTTTATTTAATCTTATTATTTCAAAACTATTTGCACATTTACGATCAACAGTTTCTAAACATAAACTAATATATGCTGGTGTTGAATTATTATCAATATTATCCCAATATTGCCATAAATATGGTTTTTTATTTGTAAATATTTCTAAATTTTTACATAATATTAATATATTATATATTACACAAAATAATAAAAAAAATATTGTATATTGTAATATACGTACATCCATATAATTATGAAATTATAAAAAAATTAAATTTTTAAATAAAAACTATTTTTATAGTTTTGTGAGCTGTAAACAAATGATCTTCGCCTATGACATGTTGTTCATCGGCATGTTTGTCGAAAGTCCTGACCTACCCTGTGGGCGTGTCAGCATTGTTGGAAAACGATTCCTGCCAATCGGGCGACTTGTGAAAGTCCTGCCGGCACCAGCATCTGGCTGCTCGTCCCGAGCTTGAGGCGGAGGCGGGTGGGCATCGCGGCACGCTTGTCGCTCCTGAGGAGTTGCATGCGTTTTGCTGCAGATAGAGAGCTTTGGGTGAGCATACGTGCAGTTGCGGTTCATGCATCCATCGCCAGTTTTGTTGTACTTGCAGATGACCGCCTGCGTAGTGTGTTCCTGAAAAGTGCGAATTGCAGCATCAAGATCAGACATTTTTGCGAGTGTGCAGATGTCCAACGTGTTACTATAGATTAATGAATATATTAGGCAATATATTTTTCAATTTTTTATTAAATAAAGAATTTTATATTTGAATACTTTTCTTCATATATTTTTTGATATTCCTTAATTTCATCAATTTTATATACACAACTAAAATGTATTAATACAAATTGTGTATATTGATACTTTTGAAAATATGGTTCTAAATCAGTAATAATTAAATGTTTTTTTTCTCTTGCTTTTTCTTCATGTTCTGGATTTAAATAAGTAGCTTCTATTACAATTACAGGATATACATCAAATGGTAGTGATTCTAATATTGAATGTCCTGTATCACCTGCAAAAAACAATAGCGGATATTTGACTTGTCCCATTAATGATGTAGTCCTTTTAATTTCAATTAATTCTTCTTTACTTTTACCAATATATTCTTCTTTTAGTTTATTTCGAATCTCACTTATACCAAACCCAATAGTATTAATCGTATGATCCATTTTATATGCATCAATTATAATTAATTTATTATTTATTGTTAGTTGATGTGTTTCTAAAATACTAATTGGTGACCATTTATTATATGTACATGGACTACCTTTTGACATAGTTGCCATTGAATTAAGATAATAACTAACTTGATTAATTAAATTAGCTGACGAAATAATTTGTACTTTTTCTTTTCTAGAATTTGCAATTAATATTGAATACAATTCTCCGATATGATCTGCATGACCATGTGTAATTAAAATCGCTGATGGTTCTATTTGACAACAAATACCTGCATCTAGTACTATACCTAATGGTTCTAAACACAATCCTGTTTTAAATGCACCACGACTATATCCAATTAATTTTGTATCAGTATTTCCTGGTATAGTAACATTTAATGTTACTTGAATTTTTTCAAAGAAATCCATAGTAAATTATAAAATATAATATCACATAATATATTTTATATTTTTCAATTTTTGTAAAATAAATTTGCAAAGATATTCGCTTCCTCATACTCGCAAATGAGTACTAATCTGCTTCGCCACGAAGAGGCTTCTTTTTATTATCAGCAGAGAACACGTTATAGGTGTATAATAACCTTTATATCACCATTTCTGATGGAACTTTTGTTCTTGTGTATATTTGAATATTTCTAGGTAGTATTCAAACCTTTATTACACCATTTCTGATGGAACTTACGTTTCTTGTGTGTGAATAACTTATAGGTAGTATTCGTACCTTCATTTACACCATTTCTGATGGAACTCTCGTTTCTTGTATGTGAATAACTTATAGGTAGTATTCGTACCTTCATTTACACCATTTCTGATGGAACTTTCGTTCTTGTGTGTATATTTTTTGAATAATTTATAGGTAGTATTCAAACCTTGGATTTGCATCATTACTGACGGAACTTTCGTTCTTGTGTATATTTGAATATTTTTAGGTAGTATTCAAACCTTAGGTACCATTATATGGGAACTTACGTTCTAACCTATTTTGTGTTTAATTATATATTTAATTAATTAAACAATTTATTTTTCAATTTTTAGATAATATAAAAATTGAAAAATAATTTTAATAAATACTACAATATATTATGTAACTATTCCAAACATTCTCAAATGAGTTCTACAGTGTATACTCCAGACATTTTTGAGAAAGAATTCCCTCAATTATGGGCTTTGTTAATGAAAATTTTAAATTGTTCAAATCCGATAAAAATTATAAATGATAGTATTAAATATGCAAATGAAAATAAGATACCTCACGATTTAATAAACAGACGCCCAAAGTTTGTTGATAAAATATTTTTATCTTTTCTATTTAATATGAAAAAATTAGTAAAAACTTGCATTAGATTACCTATTCCACCTACTATTATATATGATAATTATGCTATTTATGTTTGTAGAATTATGAAAGTATTTAATACATTTATAATTAGAAAAAATTGGACAGCACCTCAAAAATTGTTAGAATTAATTAATATTCCTAAACAAACAATACATTATGGTAGTATTATTAGTGACTTGCGTTTGTTTCCTCATACATCACATTCACGACCAATTAAAAGAATTGGTGATGCATTAGCTTATGCTAACAATATGCTGATTGCAGAACCTGATAGCAAAATAAAATTAATTCAATTTAAAGATATATTTAAACCTCTTCCTATCACTCGTGATAATGAATTAATTTCAGTTATTTTTCATGAAAGTAGACGACACGTACATGCACTTCCATTTTCTATATTATTTAACTGGTTTACAACAATAACTGATAATGCAGTAGATGTACATTTTATTAAATATCCATATTCTCATGCTGTGTTAGAAGTATCATGTCCAATTTGTAAAGAAAATAGTAATGACTGTACTAATTGTAAAGATCACAATGATGAATGTACAATTGTAAATTGTAATAAATGTAAATGCAAAAAGTCACATTCTCATAAAACATTATTAATTAGTATGCATCTCATCCGTAAAATAATTACTCTTTTTCCAAGAGAAAATCATTCTTTGTTACCATCTAATCAAAAATTTACAGATGCAGTATTTCGTATAGCTAAAACTTCAAAATATCATCATATGTTTACTTGTTCAACTATTGAATGCAAATATGCTACAAAACCATATATTATGCCTTTGACTGCGTACTGTATTGGTTGTGCTAAATCATACAAAGAAAAGAAAAATACTACATTTCACGCATTTAAATGTCCTTCTTGCAAAAAAGATGAATGTGGATTATGTGGCAAACTAAAAATTGATCATAAAGGTGAAACATTAATTTGTCCTAAAAAAATTATTCACACTCCTGAAGAAATTACAAATGCTCGTGCGGAAGGCATCCGTTTCTGCCCGATGTGTGATGTTCCTACAATGGTAGCAGCTGGTTGTGATCACATTACATGTGTATCTTGCCGAGAACATTGGTGTTTTGCATGTGAGCGTCACTTGCCAATCAATTCTGTTACTGGTACACGATACTCGCATGTGTGCACTGGAGTACCTGTTGGTCCTGTTGCATGGACACGTGATGAAGAACCTTTACCACTTGAATTTCGGATGACACCAGAAACAAATCCTGCAATTGATCACATAATCACAAGTGTAAAATAATATTTTTTTATAAATAAAGATATTTTAATTTATAATTTATTCTTAATTTTATCAAAATCTTTTTTAAATTTTATATATTTTTCATGTAGTTTGTTATCAACTATTAACCATCGATAATATCCAGATCTATATTGATTATATGTATTACAATTATATTCAATTGGATATTTAGTTTCACCATGTTTATACATAATATCATACTCATTGTTATATGTATTTATCATTGATTTTAATGAATGTATTGTTTTTTGATATTCATAAATTTCTTTATTTTTAACTTGAAATTTTTCTATATAATTATTATTAATTTTTTTGTATTTTTCTAATTCTTGATTTTCTTTAATTAAAATATCATTTTTTATTTTCATTTCTTTTAATTTATCAAAATTAATTATTTCTTCTAATTCATTATATTCTTTTAATTTATTCTCATTTTTTAAATTAATTGCTTTTAATTCTTGATTTTGTTTTACTAATTCCTGAATTTGCATTATTTCAATATCTTTTTTACTTATCATTTCTTTTAATTCTTGACTTTCTTTTACTGTATTCTCAATTATTTTTCTTAATTCTTCAATTTCATCATTAATATTTTTTGTTGTTTCTGTTTCGATTTTTAATCGTTTAGATGATAATTCGTCTATTAACTCCAATTTTCGTTTAAGATCAGACATTTTTTATTAATTATATAAATTATCTATTAATATAATATTTTTTCAATTTTTATTCAGTTGTATAAATGTTTCATCATCTATTTCTTTTTCGTTACAATATTTGTTCTCTAATAATATCTTTATAATATCATCTATTAAATTTGAATTAGTATCTAATTCTTGTATTTCTTCGGATCTTATATTCATTAATAAAAATCGTCGAGAACCATATTTTTCCACCATTACTACTTTCCATAACCATGCATACAATATTACTTGTAAATAATGTTCTATTGTTAATTCTTCTACACATTTAAATTCCCATATAATATCTTTATCAAAACCATCAATTATACCATTAAATTCAACATCACAACCTAAAACATTTTCTTTTTTAAAAATAACCTCTTTAATATACTTATTAATTTTAACATAATTTTCTTCATGTTTACTATTAATAGGTAATTCTAATTCATATTTTATTTTATTTGACACAAATATATTCATATTGTTATGACATTTTTGTACTATATCATACGTTAACCAATTTAAATTATCTATTTGTACTAGTTTATGATATATTCTATTTTTAACTGATATATATACCAAACCTAAATACACATAATCTATTAACTTTAAATTTTCTTTCTTTATTTTTTGTACATACGATTTAAAGAAAGGATGTTTATTATATAATCCATTTTTAATTTCAATATCAATTTCTTTGTGTAAGGATGTTATACCATGTTGTTTAGCTTCTAATATTGCAGGTATGATTAATCCATTTAATTCAGATATTTGTTCATAATTACCTGAACTAGTTTCTATTACTAATGGTATCTCTATTATCTTACCTTTTTCTCTTACAGTAGTAAATAATTGTTTTACTAACTTATTAATTATTGTTAGATTTTCTTGTTTAATAAATTTAACAAGATCTGTTGGTGATGTTTTATGAAATGTGAATTGTTTAGGATTACGTGTATTCTTTTTATCTTTGTCTTCATGATAATCTATAAATTTTGATTTTTGTAATTCTTCTTTGGAAAGTTTTAAAAATGGCAATGGTTTTTTATCAATACTTTCTATTAAAAATAATCGTAAACTAGCTCTAGTACAAGCCACATATAAATTTTGTGGACATTCATCTTCTTTTGCTTCTTTATCATAATATTCATAATATGAATTATCAAATCCATATACTATCACAACTTTTCTTTCTCTACCTTTTGCTTGATGAAATGTAGAAAATACTATTTTATTTTTAATTACATTATCATCAATTTTTGATTCATCAGATGATGGCATATAACATTCTATATTTAATTCAGGGTAATATTTTCGATATTTTATAAATTCATTTTCTAATTTTTTAATTGGTGCAAATGGTCCTTTAATAGAATATGCTAAAACAAATATATCATCTACTTTTATTTCACCACTTTCTAACATTTTGATTATTTCTGGTAATATTATATCATGAGCATAATTCATATCATGATGTAAATAATATACTGGATATCCATCTTTGTGAGAAATAATTCTGTTATTACCTAACATTGCATTATTTATAAACCATGCAATCGATTTTGTTACTCTATAAGAAGTAGATAAGCTTTTCTTTTCAAATATATATTCTGACCATATAATATCAGCAAATGATAAATAACGATGATCAGCACCTTTAAATTTATACATTTCTTGATATCTATCACCCAAAATTAATAAAGTAATAGTACGGGTGTTATTTTTAATAATATCTTGTATTACTTTTCTTACAAACTTATAATATAATCTTGACATATCTTGTGCTTCATCTACTACTATAATATCAAATTCTGGTAGTTCTATTTTTGCATTTGTATGTTCTTCTATTATTTCATTTAAAGTAATATCGTCATGTGCTTCTTTATTATAATACTTTACACCTAAACTGTGATATGTGTGTATTTCTATAGTATCTATTCCATATTTTTTAGCTTTTGTTTCTACTTCCATTTTTAATAATTTATTGTATGTTAATTGTAATATTTTTTTTGATGTTGATTGTGCTAATGCTAATACTAATGTAGATTTACCTGAACCTGCAACAGCTGATGATATAACGTGTTGTTTATTTATAACACAATTAATTATATCCTGTTGTTCATTACTTGGTATTAATCTATTCATACATATAATTATAATTTATATGTCTATATTATAATTATATTTTAGATTTTTCTAATATATAATATATATGACACAAAGAACTATAACATTATCATTAAATTGTTTAGGTTCTAGTCCATTTATTGAGACACAATATACTGCATCACCTTCAGCATCATCCTCTTTATCTATTGGTAATGCATCATCTGATTCTACTAAAAATTTAACATTTTATTATTTTGATAATATATCTATTACTAGAATTCATGGTATTTCAATATATAAATTTGATAATAAAGGAAATAATATAACAAGTACGTTATCAAAATTAATAAATAATCCTATTAATGTTACAGATGGTAAAAATTTAAATGTAAATGTATTATTTCGTCATATGATTGCTGATGAAAATTCAGGTTATTATACATTTTACAATACGAATGTAGAAGATTCTAGAAATATGAGTAGTTTATTTAAAAGTAATACGTTATATAATTTTGCTTTACGTATAATTGTATCTAGTGATGTATCTAGAACTGAAGATATATCTAATAATGAAGAGGTATCTAATACTGATAAACCTCAACCTCAACCTCAACCTCAAACAAATACAAATAATACATTAATAGTTACAGGTAGTATTATAATTGTAATTTCTATTGGATGTTTATTTTTTGGTGGTATCATATTATTATTCGTATTAAAGCAAAAGAAATAATATATTATTCAGTAAATTCACAAATTAATTCTGTATAATTTTCTGGTATTTCTTCATCAATTGATATAACATCTCTTGCCCATGATCCTACCAAAATTTCATTTGAACCAAAGTAATCACCACCACCGGCACCATTTCCTTCTGATGTTAATAATGCTAAGGGATGAATAATTTTATCTTTTTTATCTACATATTGTTTCTTTGTATGATTTATAATATATCTATATTTTTTTATAATCATATTATGTGATTCTGGTAATACTGGATAATATAATTTATTTTCAGATAAATTAAAAAGATTTTGATATAAATTAGGTTCATTTTCTGCATAATCACCTGCCCAAACAATACGACTTTTATAAAACATTCCTAATGGACATAATATATATTCAATTACATTCATAAAATTACCATTAATATATGCATGTTCGGTTAATTTTTGACCATTGCCAAAAGCATATGGTTCTAATGAAGCACGAATAAATTCTTTTTTATCTGTCTTTTCTGCTAAAATAATTACTTTGTAATATTGTCCCATTTTATTATATAATAGAATATATATTATTTCTTATAAATATTTTCAAGAAATATTTCTGTTTTAAGATTATTAGAATTGATTGGAGACCAAGCATTAAATCGCATATTTAATACTTGTTGATCATATTTTTTAGTATAAATAGCTACTAAATTTTTAGGAATAATTAATTCATACAATACATCATTCATTATGTGAAACCATATATTTTGATGTAATTTTCGAAATCGTTCAATACGATTATCCATTTTTATAAATATAATTTATTATTTTATTAAATTATATTTCAATTTTACATATAAAGACCATATGTTTAAATTTAAGTAATTATATTGGGCATATGTTTTTATTATTAATATTCATGAAAAATAATTAAATAAATTATATATATGAACGAAAATAAAACTTCCGAAACAACAGATAAACCCAAAGTTAAATTTAATAATGGTTGGACACATGAACTTGAAGTTTTAGCAGCGGATTGGGGTGACCGTTGTCAATGTTATAGATGGATGCATGATAAAGCAAGTCAATCACTTGGTAAAAGTAATCAAAATATGATGATACCTGTAATCATATTATCTACTTTATCAGGTGCTGCTAATTTTTCATTAGATACTATATTTCCAGATCCAACTAGTAGTGCAAAAACCATCGCTACTCTTGGAATCGGTTCAATTTCCATCATAACTGGTATTATTAGTACATTAGCAAATTTTTTTAGATACGCACAATTAAGTGAAAGCCATTCGGGTGCGGCGATATCTTGGGCTAAATTTGCTCGTTTAATTATTATTGAATTAGCACTGCATCCGAATGAACGTACTGACGCTTACACATTTCTAAAAATGTTCCGTGTAGAATTAGATAGACTAATAGAACAATCACCAGCCATACCTGAATTTATTATCAAACGTTTTCAAAAAGAATTTGATACCAAATTAGATGTGAAAAAACCTGATATTACTGGTGATATTAAACATACACATGTATATGATAATCGTGATCAAAGATTAAAAATGCTTGCTGTGGAAGCTTCACTTGCATTAATGCATAAGAAAAAATTAATGAAAGATTTAGTTATGGTTGACATTGATCGTCATATTAATGATGCGATTGATCATAGAGCGTATGCAATAGTTCCTCATCGTAGATCATCTATACCATCAAGTAATGTTTATATACCTACACCATCTGATGTAAAAAATTCATATTTATCAAAAGTAAATGCTAATAAAGTACCACGATCATTTGTACCAACAAACAAGAATGAAAATAAGAATGAAACTAAAGATGAAACTAATAAAAAAAATCTTGTAAGTGACCTTAAAAGTGTATTTAATAAAAATAAAGAAACAAATGCTGTTGTAGAAAATAATTCTAATTTAACAATAAAAGACTTTGTACCTGTAATACCTCTAGTATCTGAAACAAAAGTAGAAACTCCTGTACTAACAGAACCTTCAGTATCTGAAACAAAAAAAGAAGATGTAATTGAAACAACTAATATAGAAAAAGATGCTGTTATTAATACTGATTTACAAATAATTGTAGATAGTTCTGAAATTCCTAATATAATTAATAATAAATCATAAATAAATATTATTTGTTGTTTCTACATAAACAAATAATTTAATATATAATTATCTAAATAATTACAACAAATGATTGTTTTTATTTAGATAATCTCCGGATAATTCAGTTGGTAGAATGCGAGACTGTAAATCTCGAAGCCGTCGTTTCGATCACGACTCTGGAGACTAATTTATAATAAAAATTGAAAAATATTTATTATAAGATATTCATTATTAAAGTAAAAGAAAAAGATGTCCAAGTACCCAACCATTGCACCGCCACCAGGATATACTTCGATTGCAGAAGCGATGTCTCAACCCAGAAAATCGCCCTATTTATATTCAGAATACACAGATAATATTGCAAAGAGTTTTATTCATCGTTATTTACCAAGAGAAATGGTTGATAATCTTACTGCTGCTTTAACAGGTGAGATGCATCAAATGATTGGACAACTTGCAATTCAGCATCATACAATTGGCTGGGCATTTGATCCAACTCAAAATGGAATAAAACGATTGACCATTGATGATTGCAAAAACGATCTAAAAAAAATGTATATCATGTATTATAACGTGTATAAAAAAAAACTAATGCCAAAAGGTCAAGTTCGTGACGAATTTGATTATATGAAGAATTTTAAGAACAGATTAAAGGTCATCCGAGCAAATATGTTTCAAACCACATGGTTAGATGGTAACACACTTGATCATACTCGGCAAGACACTGTTATTATTCCTTAATTTATATAATCTAATGAGGATAATAACCACATTTGAACGTTATATGTCTTTTATTTATTTTATTTTTTTTATTACATGAAAATTGGAATGTATAATAAATACATAATAAACCTGCACCAATTAAATAATAATCATACATTTTTATTCTATATAGTATTAATTTTTTATATATTTTAATTTTTATAAAAAATTCATTGTCCAATCAATTACAATATAAGAATTATTAAGTGTACTATTAATTAATGGTAAAATATTATCATTTATTTTAGCAATATCATATAATTTTCCATCAATACCTTTACTGAGAAGTGTATGCGTAATATTACATTCAGGAAATAATATTTTTAAATTATCTAATATTTCATTCATATTTTCAAGATACACTTTGTTTATTGTAAATGTTCTAGGAATTTCATGATGATATACAGGTTCGGTAGAATGTTTTGCATGATTAATAACACCATTATAAATTTGATTTACAATTTCTTCAATTTTTTCTTTATTTTTGTAATTTATTAAATCAATCAATTGACTACGTGTCATTGGTAGATTATTTGTATTTGACATATTAATTTATAATTATAATATATCATAATTATAAATTAATATATTTTCAATTATTAAAATTTAATAATTGGAGAACTTATAGTATCATTGTATATATTTAAAAGATTAATAATATGTTTCCATGACAAATATACTTTCTTTTCTATTGAAATAATTTCTTTACCATTCATATCTTTTTCTAAGATAGACATAGGTACTTTATTAACAATATTATCAAAATCATTTCTTAATATATTAGTATCATTAAGAAATGATGTAATTAATTGTGTCATATATTTTCGTTCAAATTTCTTCTTTGGATCTTTAGTTATTGGTGCACCAATCATAACAGATGCTTCATGTAAATACATTGATCCATTTTGATATGCTAATTCTAGTTTTTCTCCTAAATCACGAATAATTATAAGTTCTATTTCACTAAATTCACTCCTTTTACATTTCATTATTTTATATTTCATATAATAATATATATATAAATTATGTATAATATACATAATTACACTGTATATTATATGTATAATTAATGAAATAATTACTAAATATGTTGACCAAAATATAATAGTATCTATATTGTATTGTAACATTCTTTTTATTTTAATATTTATCTAAAATAAATATTAAAATATTCAATTTTTACAGCGGGGACTATTTTGATAGAAAACAAGAATATAGACAATATCAATTTAATTTTATAATTTTATTATATGTTAGATAATTTATTTACTACAAAATATATTGCATTTTTAGATATTGAATTTCAAACATTACTGAAAAAAAAATATCAAGAACCACATATTTTAGAATTAGGATTAATTATATTTGAAAAAAGTAATAATACACCGGTTCTAATTGAACATGTTAATTTTCCATTATTAATTGATTCAAATATACGTATATTAACTACAAAATATAGTACTACTACAGAAAAAACAGAAATATTAATGAAAAAATTAGAAGATCTTTTTTATATTAATATCTATGATTTTGATTCAATTAAATTAAAAAAAAATATTATAAAATTTATACCAAATAAACAAATAAAAGATTTATTAAATGAAGTTATAGAAACAAATAATTATACATTAATTAGTTCTCAACCTGAAGAAAAAATTAAAAAAATGCAAAAAACAATTGATTCCGTATATTTTAATTTATTTAAAGAACAAATTAGCGGTATACATCGAGATGCATTCGATAAAATAATGGAATTATATCAAAAAGATGATCTTGTTCAAAAAAGAAATGTAGACCCCAAAATATATTTCGAAAAATTACAAAATTATTTTAAAAACATAACAATAGTTCACAAAGAAGGTATGGATTTATTAGCATTGAATAATGATTTAAAAAAATATAATGTTAGATTTACAAAAAAAATAATGTATTTTGATATTGCAAAATATAATAATATATTTAAAGAAAAATATGGTACAGCAAAATTATATGAATCATATATTTATTTAAAAAATGAATATATACTACGAAATCCAAAATTAAAAGAATTTGACGAAAAATTATATGAAGCACTCGAAAAATATATGCCTACTATTAAACCACATAATCCATTATCAGATTGTTATTTTACTGTACTTGTATTCTTAGTTATGAATACTATAAAATGATTTTGTACTGTCATATAAATTTAAGGTGTTTATTGTTCTTTCAATTTTTATTTGTATTCTAAAAATATGGAATACTATGATAAATATAGAAAGTATAGTTTAAAATATTCAAATAATTTTACTGGTGGTAAAAATAATAATATACACGACAAATACAAACAATACAAAGAAACACGTAATAAAATAGAAAAATTATCATTAAATATTGATACATTGCCAAATAATAAAGATAGCGATATTGCAATTATTGTACCTTACCGAAGTAACAAATATCAAAATAGAGAACAACAATTACAACAATTTGTAGAATACTATCACAATTATATAAATCATTTAGATATTTACATTGTTGAACAATCAGACGATAATAATAAATTTAACCGTGGGGCACTATTAAACATTGGTTTTGATATAGCAAACAAACAGGGTTATGATATGTATATTTTTCACGATGTTGATTTAATATCACCACCTGAATTAAAAAAATTATATTCTCATGTTACAAAAAATCCAATACAAATTGGTCATTTATGGCGTGAGAAATATACATTTGCTGATTTTCTTGGTGGTATTATAAGTTTTAATAAAGGTAGTTTTGTAAAAATCAATGGTTATCCAAGTAATTTTTTAGGTTGGGGTGGTGAAGATGATGGGCTATATAATCGATTAGTTACCAATCACATACCTGTATATTATCCTGAAACAAATGAAAAAATAGAAATAAAAGAAATATCACATATACCAACATCAGATATTAAAGAATTAACGAATACCAATAAGAAATATAATATTTTGAGTGATTTAAAAAATTGGAGATCGAATGGATTAAAACAAGTAAAATATACTATTAATGATAAATCAACTATAAACTATGAAAATGTAATTAAATACAATGTAACAATTAATTTATAAGTTTTGGTTTCATCCAAGATAAAGTAAGAGTTAGTGTAGATTACTCATGTGCTAAACCACGTAGAGGTAACTTACATATAGCACGTTGTCGGTTTTTAGGAAATGGATCCCAGGTATTAATTACACAATTGTTTTGGAGACGACCACTCCAATTGATTATAATAAATATTACATGCAATAAAATTTTCAATTTTTTTAATTAATAAAAATTGAAAATTTTAAGAGTTGATATTTGTATCAAAACTAATATCCTCGATTCTATGGCCAGTAATACAACTATTCTCGCTACCAAAACTAACAATACATTTAGCCGTGGCTCGGCTGAAGCCACGGGTTGTGAAAAAGCTATATCTATCTTTTGTCAAGAAATAAAAGATAGATCGATTATTAAACTTAAAAGAAAAGAAAGAAGAATGAAACAAAAAATTATTACATTAAAAAATGAAATTAAGAAATTACATTTACATCGTCCTCCTGTAAAATGTTATACTAAAGGTGCGATAAAGTTAGAATATCCATATGATCTAAACCAGATTTATTCTTATAAATATCGTAAAAATGTAAACGATATATTCATATTTTTTGAATGTATTATTCAATATTTTAATGAAAAAGAATGGAAAGAATATATGTTATTGGTATATAGAAAAATATCAATTCCACATTCTGATTATCGTGCGGTATATTTATTTTTGATTCTAATTAATAAATTGATTTTTAAATACATTACTAAAAAACCAATTCGTAAATATCATCTAGAGCGAAGTGCTATATTATATCATATAATTACACAAAATAACTATTTACCTGCTCTATTATCATCATTATTTAAAAAAATTAAATTTTACAAAGAAATTAGAACACCAAATTTAGTTCCTTTTCTAATTACTAAAAAAATTAGTGAAAGACCTGATATTATTACTTATACATATCCTGATTTAAATTATAAGTTAAAAGAATTTATTCATAAACGTAGTGCACTAATTGGTCTTGAAACTATTGATAAATTTTTAAACGACGACGTATTGTGTAAAATTGCTGAATTTTTTACTGGCACTATTGATAATTCAACACCTATAACAATCGATCGTTATAAATTATTATTGAAAAACACCATTGGATAAATTATCCTTATTTTATAAATTTTGGTTTTACCATAATAAAATAAGAGCTAGATTTTAGTAATTAAATATTTAATTTATAATGTAAAATATACGGAACATCAAAAGTATATTTTTTATGACCCATAGAAATCAATTGTTTGTATTGAGCTTTATTCTCATTTCTAATATAACTTTTAATACAAGATAAATCATGATGTTGTTTTGCTTTAATATTTTCATAGGCAAATAACACTAATGTTTCTTTTACTTGTTGATCATCAGTAAGTTCATCTAAAAATATATGAGCAATACTATCACAAAAATCAGTGTACACAAGTGCCCAACCATTTTTATTCTCATGATCAAATTTATGTTCATAATAATGAATACCATATAATATAAATTTTTCATCCAATCGATGTTTCTTTAATATACCATTCGCTGCCAATTCCATAATAATTTTTAATTTTTTTAATAATTTAATTTTGTCATGATTATTTGTATGTGCTGCCAATCGTAAAATAGAATATTCATGATAGAATGAATTAATATCTTTAATATTTGCAACATTAATATCCATCAAATCAAATCCACTATCTTTATGTTTCTCGCATACATTTATATAATTATCATAATCAACTGCAATAATTTTATGATGTTCACCTTCACAACCAAATTTAGAAAAAACACAAGACGACGTATATCCAAATAATTTTTCAATTTCATTAAATTTTTTAAAATCACAACCATAATCATTAGCTGTTCCACGTCGTGTTACGTTATATAAACATTCTTGACTATCTTTTTTTAAATGCAATCTAGCTGCTTCTTCTCCTTGAGGAATATTATCTTTAAGAGGTAAGATATTCTTATCTTTATCAAGTGCTATATAATCATTATTACTTAATAATACTTTTGCTTTTTTCATAGTTTCATAAATTGTATCTTTAGTTAAATATAATTTAAGAGAATTATCTATTTTTGACTTGCAACATGCACATGGCTTTTCTTGTTCATTTTCGTCATTTTCAGTATGCAAAGAAATAGACATTTTAATAATTAGTATATTATATTAATGTAATATTGTATAAATATTTCAATTTTTATAAAAATTGAAATATTAATATATTTGATATATGATAATCTATAATAATTATTATAATGCAAGTATTATCAGCAAAAAGCACCAATTCTCTATATATCGATTTACCTACTATTAAAGAAAAACCATTATTAGAACTAGAATTATCTTATACTCCTTTCAATGACATATATTTTATCTATGAATTTAATGATAATGAACTTGTAAAGATTATGAAAAATGCAGAAAATGGTGCATGGTTATTAAATGAAAATGATGAATTTGGAATACCTATGAATTCAATCATTATTAAAACCAATGATGAATTAATACACCATAAATATTTTTTATATAGAATAAATATAGAATATCAAGTTTATGAAATATGTGATGTAGCAATGTCCGAATTTCAATATTTATATCCTAATAAAATTTGGGTTAAAAAAACATATGTAACTATGAAAGAATATCTACAAAAATTAACTAATATATATGGTTTAGATATGGATAAACAAGTTGTTATTGAAGAATAAAATTATAAACTATATTATTTTTAATACACACGAGTATATCTATGAGGTACATCACTTATTTTAAATGTATCTGTATTTTCTATTATTTTAAACATATCTTCAATTACTGATATTTTTACCTGTTTATCGCGTTGATCTTTTGCATTAAAATCAGGTCCTTTATTAATTTCCATTAAAAATGCAGACAAATCATTTGTAGGAGCTACATCTGCTCCAAATATATGAAATAAAGTATGATGTCTTAATTTTTGATTTTTACACATCTTTCTAGCAGCGGCTGTAAGTACATAATTCATTAATTTATTTACATTTCTATCCCATAAATAAGAACTATTCTTTTCTACTTTATTTAAATATATACGAAAGTCGTCTAGTGTTAATGGATTTATTTCATATATTTTCCTATCTATATATCCTGTAGTAATATGTTTATCAAAATCTATATCTTCTGAATCATATTCTTTTGGTGTATAATATAAAAATCCATTCTCATGTATATATCCTTCTATTTGATTATTACGACATACTATCAATATATAATATCTTAAATTAATTTTATGTTTATTAATCAAATATGGATTATATAAATAATCTTGTACTAATCGATAATTATCATATTTTCCAGACATAATACCATCATATGTATTTACTAATTTTATTCCTTTTTGCTGTTGTATTAAATATTTTAAGACATATATATGATTTGATTTTTTTAAACTATTTTTATCATAATGTTCTTTAATTTCATTCATGTCTGTATCATCAACTAATATATATGTTTTTGGCATAATTGTATGTATAATTGAAACATCTAATGTATCATCATATTCTTTTAATAAATTCCATAATTTAACTTTTGATGAAATTATATCACAACCATCTATTAAATATATTTTTTTAGGATTTAAATCTCTTTCAAATCTACGAATATCATTTTCTGCACTATTTAAATCACATGAAAAATAATATTCCCAATCTTTCATTTCTCTTTTCATATTATATTTTTTAAGAACAATATCAAATATATTTTGCATATCACAATTAGCATAATAAGTAAATGGTTTAATAATGTTATTTACATAATCAATTTCTGTATTTTCATTATTTGTAAATATAATTTTATAAATAATATAGATTAATAAAAATACATATAATATAGTAATTATAATATCATATCTATTATATTTTTTCATATAATATATATATATAATTAATTAAATAATAATTTAGTTTTTAATGTTGTTAATATTTTCCACCGAACCCAATTTGTATCAGCAGTAATAAATTTATGAGGTATAAAATGTAAAAATGTAAATTCGGTTAATGCAACTAATACTAATAATATTAAATTTAATCCTAATATTTCATATAAATTATGATTATATGCAATAGATAATACCATTACAAATAAAAATGCAATACTAAATATAATTATTAAATGTGAATATGCATTATTAATTATTTCATTATTTATATTACTAGCATTTGTATCTACATCTGACATATCAGATGTTTTAATATTATTATATATTTGTTTTTTAACATTATCTGATAATAAAGGATTAATAGTTTGCATTAAATCATTTATTACAATAACTGTTTGACTTTTTACAATATCTTGTTCAATAGTAGTTGCATATGTAAAGAAAAATACAGCTATAAAAGATGCAATTAATCCTGAATTCATAATTATATTAATAATCATATGACTATCTATAATATTTTCTGAAATAAAATGTACATCTATTTTTGAAATAGCATTCGTAATATTATTAATATAGTTCATTATATTAATAATATATATTTTTTACTAAATATAATTTTCTAAAATAATATTAAGAATGAACACAAATACATGTAATTATAATTCTGCAATAGCAGAAAGTAAATTATCAAGTAGTATTCAATATATTTTAAATGGATTCTTACATGTATCTATTCTATTTACATTTTTAACATTTTTATTTATTGTGATTATTTCAGAAGTAACAAAAGATGTTTTTAAAGAAGAATTAGGTCATATAATTGAATCAAGTATTGACAACGTATTACCTGAACCAATTGAAATAAAAACAAATTTTATATCAGATAGAAATAAAAAGATTGATACAATTAAAAAATTTGTAAATATATATAATGCTTCAAGTACAAATCCATATAATATATCAGAAGATGATATTAATAATATATTAAACAATACTGATAAAATATATAATATTATTAATCCAGGTAATATCAAAACAATATTAGATAATTATATAAAACAATATAGCAATCCCAATTATATAATTAATATACATGATAATGATATAATCTTTTATAGTAAATATATATCTATTATATTTTTAATTATATCTGCGATATTAATAACAGTTGTAAAAATTTCATGTCCTACATGTTTAAATGTTACAAAATTACTTACTGAAAATGTATTAACATTTACATTTGTAGGTGGTATAGAATATTGGTTTTTTATGAATTATGCTATGCATTTTATACCAGCTCCACCATCATTATTATTTTCATCTGCGATAGATGCAATTAAAGAAAATCTTAAAAATTAATTAAATTATAAATATAATATATTATATTTATAATGACAGATACTTGCGGACTTATTGATACTTTACGAAAACCAAAAATTATAGATATGTCAATATTTGATTGGGTAATTACACTATTAGTTGGATATTTACTAGCAATATATATTTTTAAATTAACTGATATTTATCTTATACTTTATTTTGAAATGTTAGTAATATTACTCGGAATAATTACACATAAAATATTTGGTATTAATACAATGTTAGGTTATTATATTGGTTTAAATCCAAAACCTATTCGTAAAGAATGCATTTAATAATTATATTTAGTACGTGATCGACTACGAGAACGATCACGTGATTTATAATCAACATAACTATCATTAATACCATGTGCAAACGTGCATTCACGTGCACTAAATCTGCAGTTATAGTTTTTCCAATGTTTACAAATAGATCGTTTGTATTGTTTATCAATGTAATGTGCTTTAGTGCAATTAGTTTTATAACATCGGTAATTAACCCAATCAACACATACTTTGCTACGATTGTCTGTAATATTTGATTTAGTAAGATTCATATTTACAGCATTAGAAAGAATGTTATTAACATCAGCAGCAACCTTATCTTTTTGTGGTGAGGGCACTGACTCAATAGGTAGCGGTGGTGGTACTGACTCTACAGGTGGCGGTGGTGGTACTGACTCTACAGGTGGCGGTGGTGGTACTGACTCAACAGATAATAATGGCATATTTAAACCTGAATTAAAAATATTTTTCTCATGAATCCGAATGCAATCCATTGCACTTTGGTAAACATTATATGGCATATGCATACGTGGATAACGAACATCAATATATGAATCATTTGGATCATCTTTAATAATTTCATATGAATTGCCAAAACTCATTTTATTAAATTTAATTATAATAAAGATATAACATTATAATCAACATATTAATATTTCAACTTTTATATGTCAATAGATGACAATATAGACTTTATTATTAATATGATATTATTACATTGTAAAAAAATTATAGTAATTTGTTCTCAATATCACCTGTTGATGTAGAATAATAAATTTTCTTAATTTTATATCCCTTATTTACTGCAACTGTCTTCATATATTCTACACAATTATGACATGGCTGAGATGAACATAAATTACCCGAATTATTAACTCGAATAACAACTATATTTACTTTCAATAATTTCTTATGACGATCTCGTGGTTTTAACTTATTAATTGCATCCATTTCTGCATGTGTTGTACAATACTTATGATATGATCGATAATTGTTATATCCTGTGCTAATTGCATAAAATACATTCTTTTTTACACCCTGCTAAGAAAATAGATGCAGCGTGAGAAAAATTCTCATTAATAGATGACAATGACTTCAAATTCAAACGAAACATACGCAAAGTGTTAATTAGTGTATCCATTTTATATATTTTATATGTTTGATTAATTATTATACTAAAAGTATATATGTATATTACATTACCTTTTCAATTTTTATATAAATATTAGTATATATTCTATTATAGATTATATCATGAATACTGAATTAGCATCACCTGCATTTATTAGTACATTTAATACTATAATAATATTTGTATATATGGAAATAATAATATTATTTATAATTACTACAACATTCCGTGATTATTCAATACTATCATTTATATATACCAATATAATAATTTTTCTACTATGCTATTTCTACTTGTTATAAATTAATTTTAACATAGTTAAATAATACTTTGGGTGGATCTTCATGTGAAAATCCTGCTGCATTATGGTGACCGCCGCCCCCATAAATTTTACATATACTACTAACATCTGTTTTGTTATTTACACTTCGAAGTGAATAATTATATAATTCATCAACATGATTGTATCTCCATAAAACTACAAAATCACAATCTAATTTTTCCATGACATAATTACCTATATCACTTGCAATATTGTGACTAACATTATAAATATAAATTTTATATTCTTTATTATTAATTGTTGCTAAATATAAAACACTATTATATTTAACAATTCCATGAATATTTTTAATTTTTACTAAATTTAATGTTTCACCTAATTCATAATATTTTTTAAATTCATTTTTGTCGGTATTATCCAATAAATATTTTGAATATAATTTATAAAATATCGTAAAATCTTGATTTGTAAAATCCATTAATTCATATAAACCATCACAAAAATTTCGTGATTTTTCATTCTTCCATGTCCATAAATCTCTATCTTGAATACACTCTAAGAATAGTGGCATTTCTTTATAAAAGAAATATTCCCACGTTAGTCCTACTCCTGATTTATTCATGTCAAAATATGCATAATCAATGCCTGCTAATTTGTCTTGATTTGTTTTATGGTGATCAAGAATGATTAAACTTTCACAATTTTCTTTAATTTCTTTAAAATTTTCACATACAATATCTACCATTAATACATTTTTATTTTTAAAATTTTTAACATCGAGCGGTTTCCCATCAAGACGTTTGGGTATAAGTTCAACGTGTTCACCAGCTTCTTCTAAAAATAATTTTGCAACAAATGCAGATGCAAAACCATCCATACATACATGGTGATAAATAACAACATTAACTTCATAGGGATTGCAAATATCACGTATATGTTCCATTTTTTGGAAAGTTATAATATATAGAATATTATATATATTATACAATTTTCAATTTTATAATGTAATTATATATAAAATTATATAGATATTATTAAATAAATGAAAATATCAAATATATATAAAAATAAAAATCCAATATTGCCGTTATCATTAAATGACACTGATTCTAAAATAAATATTAAGTATTCAAGTAATATTCAAAATATTCTTAAATACGATAAATTTAATAAACAACTTGTATTAATGGAAGAAGGTAAACTAAAATCATCTTATGCAGATAAAATATTTTTATTTAACTCGCAATCATACTCTTGATCTTCTTCATCATCTTCAGGATTATAATCTGCTTCTGCAGAATTAAAATTATCATCTGAATCATTATCAATCTCTAGTTCAGGATTATAATCTGGATCCCAAATTGCTTCACCTGCATGAGACGGATTATTAAATTCAATAATCTGAATTTTTTTATGATCCATTTCCCAATATTTCTGAGAATATTCTTTCATATTTTCAGTAATATTTGTATCATCATCTTCACCCATAATTGCAAATTTAAGACTTGATTCAGGAATAGTTAATACTGTATCTCCTTTCGAATTATAAAAATTAACGTCATAATCAACTGTATCATCATATTTTACACCATTGTTATAATGTAAAATATCACCTGATATATCATTCGTAGTTTTACCTGTAATAATATCTATTTGTTTTGTGAGGACATTCGATATTTCAAACACGTACATTTTTGTTTTTACTATAAAGAAATTACTATCTATATAATAAAAATATCAATTTTTATTAGCCATATATTTTTTCATAAAGATATCCATATTCATTTTACCCATACTTAAATTACATTGAGCACAAATAGGTCGTAAATTATTAATATTTGTTTCACCTCCATTTGCTTCTGCAATAATGTGTCCACAATGAAATTCAATTTGTCGAATCTCTTCATATTTACAACACATACATTTTGATTTACCAATATCTGCACCAACATATTTATCCCATACCATTTTTTTTAAAGATTTTGGTATATTCTTTTTATTTTTTGGAAGAAAAGCAGTATTATACGGATTTGATTTATTCATAACTTTATTTAAAACTTTCTTCTTTTTTTTTGGCTGTGGTTTGTTTTTTGAACTTATACAATTACCCATCTTACATGTTATTATATATAAACTTAGTAATGTAAGTTTATATATCCAAAAAATCATAAAATAAAACTAGTAAATCATATCTTTTTTCTGAATCAACTCTTGGATCAATATAATCAGATGATAAATAATTATATACTGTATCTATAATATATTGTGATATATATTTTGTATCAATAATTAATGCAATCATATATTTACAATATTGTTTATTTAATTTATAATTTTTAATATGATATAAAACATCCGCAATTTTTTGATCTATTTCTATCAAATAATTAATATCATTATGTGTTTTTGTTTTTAAATCATATAATGATGATACATAATATTTATTTTCATTTGTAATTTTTTCTGTAAATGTATTCTGTTTTTTAAAAATATCATACCAATAATCTAAATAATTAATAGAACCACCAATATGAACACAATTAAATATATCATTTTTAGTTATCTGTGGATTATGTTGTAATTCATTCCATGCATATACAATTCTTGACCAATATTTATCTGAATGATATACAAACATTTCATTTGTAATTCTTGGAGGATGTAATTCTATTTTAATATCTCGATAAATATCTAATATTATACACATAAATCGCATTAAAAACCAATAATTTTCCTTATTTGGCATCATATCAAAATTTGCTAATATGTCATCTGGATTAATTATCATATAATAAATTTATATAATAATCAATATTATTTACATGTAAAAAAATCAATTTTTTAAATATCTACATCCAAATCACGTAATTTCCATATTTCAACAGTATTATCAGGTAATACTCGTTTTATTTTCATCGGAATCATTCTGTGCTCTAATTCTAATTTTGCAATTTCAATTGGATGTATTCCTGTTGTATTTTTAATCATCGCTTTTGCACCTAATGATAATTGTTTGGCTCGTGTTGCAATCAATCTAACTTTTTCGTATTTTGTTAATCTAGGAAATGTAATTCTATTAATATCTTCTACAATAACAACAGGATTTTCCTTTTTTTCATCATAAATTTCACTATAATCATATTCGCATAATTCTTTCTCTAATTCATCATCTTCATCATCTTCTTTTTCACTTCTTTTTGTCTTCTTTTTGGATTTTTTCGTATTATCCATATCATCATATAAATCATCTAATTCATTAATATTATCATTCTCATATTCTGTATCATCATCTAATTCATGATCTTCATCTTCGGATTCATCTTTTTCTTTTTCTATTTCATCTTTTTCAAGATCATTTAATTCTGTATCATCGTTTTCAATTTCAGTTTCTTTTTCTAATTCATCTTCATCTAAATTTAATTCATTATACATGTAATTTTCTTTCATTACTGGATTTGATATAAATATATTATCATTCTTTTCAGTATCCTCTTTTTTAAAAGTAACTTTTTTATTTGCTACAGTTTTTGCAGATACTTTTGATGGAGCTTTAGATACTTCTTTTGTTTTCTTAACTACTTCTTTTTTTGGCATTTTAATTACTATTAATAATACAGATATAATATATATTTTTCATTTTTTAAATAAACATTTTATTGAGCAATCCAATCTGTAATACAAGTTGTACATACATATCGTGTAATAAATGATTTATTTTCACGAAATATAATAGCTTCTCTATTAAGTAAATTTGTATTTTTATTTGATTCACATTCTTTATTCGGACAAATAAAATCTTTTGTTCTTGGCAATGTTAAATCCATTATTTTAAATAATAAATCGTGCTGTTGAATTTTTTGATTATTTATATCTAAATTAGATGATAATATAATAGTACCTGGTTCTATTTCAAATGATGATTGACAATTTTGACAAATGAAATAAATTGAACTATCATATACATTTTTATTTTTTAATGCTGTATATTGTAACATATATTCATCTACTTTTTTAACATTCTTTTTAAATTTTGCCATTAATTTAGCCCTTAACGTTTCATGATCAATTTTTACTTCTATTTCATTATTAATTTCAGTTGATACATTCTTTAAATAGTTTAAAAATTGATCCATAGTTTCAATAGTATAAACTACTTTATTATCCAATAATAATGGTGTTTTTGATATATTTAAAACATAATTACAATGTTTACAAAACTTCATTCTTTACTATTAATATAAACTTATATTTAAATTAATATACTATTCAATTTTTATAAAAAATGAATTATTTATTTATTGAATATAATTAGTATAATCATAATAAAAAATGACAGATTATCATGATATTCTTCATATTACTCACTCAATCCTCAATTATACTACAGTAAATTATACTAAATATTATGATACACCTATAATAAATCAAACAGCAAATCAAGTATGTTTTACTATATATACTATGTTTAATAATACAATTATTATTCCTGAATATAAACCATTTTTATATTTTTTATATGCATCAATCAACAATACCCTACATTGTAATTATACCTATGCTCCACAATTTAATAATACACTACGTATTGAACAACTAAAAAAAATATTTTTTAATAATGATTTATTATCAAAAAAATACTTGCGTTCAACTAATTCATCATCTTTTACATATCAAAATATATTACTAATAACTCTTGGTATTATTATTAGTAAAGTAATAAGTATGTATGTAATTGGAAATAAAAATAGTAAAATTGAATAATATATTTTCATTTATAAATAAAAAATATAATCACAATACTAATTCACAAATAAACAAAATCAAACGACCAGTTAAGGCCCGAGACGTTGTAAACTATGTTTCATACTGATCATTGTTGTCTAACAAGTTAGTTTTCAGACATAACTAGGTCTTCGAGAAGGTCGATTCGCTTACAGCTGCAGCTGCTTCTCCAAATTCTTGTACAGCTGCATCTGTTTCAAGTTATAGTCTTCTAGGACTAACCACTTTTGTTCCAGATCGTGATGCTGCGACAAAAAGATGTTCACAAGTTTTTCTAACCGTGAAAACATCAAATTGAAATTTCCCGGTTCGTCCACCTTTTTCCGTAACTCCTGCATTTTCTCGATATGCTGCTCTGACTCTAGCAACCACTTTTTCAGAAACTGCACACCCTGTGTCTGCTCCTGCTGCAACAGCTTCTGCAACTGCTTCTGACGATCCATTTGTTGTGTCTGCGACTTAACCAAAAGGTCGTAGATGAATGGTGCATTTAAATAGAACTTGTACGTGTTCGTGATGGCTTTAAGTAACTTCTTCAGGTTGGGCTCGAACGAAGACATCTTTTTCGCGATGAGTGTTGTCTTTGTAAGATATGAATACCCAACTATAATGAATATGATAAGCAATTATTTTTTCAATTTTTTATATAAAATTGAATAATATATATTTAATTAATATATATTATACTATAAAATGTGGACTAAAAAAAATGGTGTTTTATATTATAATACTTTGAATATTAATTATGATTCAGTTGCAGCATTTGATTTAGATAATACTATAATTACTACTAAAAGTAAATTAAAATTTCCTAAAAACGAAAATGATTGGGTATTTATAGATGATATTGTATCAAAAATAAATTCATTAAATAATTATTTAATTGTTATATTTACAAACCAAAAAGGTCTTGAAGATAAATTAGGATTAGATAAATTCAAACAAAAAATTATGAATATTAAAAAATCATTTACGCAAGATATATGGGTATTTATTGCATTAGAAGGAGATCATTATCGTAAACCACTAACAGGTATGTGGGATTTATTAAATAATATATTAGATAATAAAATTCATACTAAAAAAAGTTTTTATGTAGGTGATGCTGCAGGTAGAAAAAATGATCATAGTAATAGTGATTTATATTTTGCACATAATATTGGTATAAAATTTGTTATACCTGAAGATTTTATAAAAATAAAACCTGAAGATTTTAATAATAAGATAGTAAAACCTGAAGATTTTAATAATTACACAAATTCAGAAATAGAAAATTATATAAATCTTGAAAATTGGTTTTCTTCTAAAAAACTAAAAATTAAAAAAGATTCATCTAAATCTGAATTAATTTTATTAGTCGGATTACCAGGATGCGGTAAGAGTACTTTTGCTAAAAAATATTATGACTCTTATACTTACATTAATCAAGATACAGATAAAACAAAAGAAAAATCAAATAAAAAATTATTGGCTGCAATCAAAAAAAAAGAAAATATAATTATTGATAATACAAATTTAGATTTTGATAAAAGACAAGAAATAATACAACTTGTAAATAATGATGAATATATTGTAAAAATAATTGTATTTGATATACCATTTAAAGTATGTTATCATATGATGTATTATAGAGTTAATACATTACATGTAAATCCAATTAGTATAATTGTATATAGAACATTGATGAAAAAATATAATATATTAAATAATGAAAATATTCATATAAATATTGATGAAGACGTTGATGTATATAGAATTAATAAAATATATGCAACAAAAAAAGATATAAAAACAATTATCAATTATCGATTTACTTTATAATTTAATTTGTTTCATCTTTTCCACCTTGTCTACTTTTATACCATAAATATAACATACATAGTACACTTATACTAATTATACCGTATATTACATATCGTAAAGTAAAATTATATGTATGATCTGCTTGATTTTGTTTTTGACGTGTTAATATCTTATTATATTTAGCTTGTAAAATTGGATCAGTTGATTTAGGTACCCATCGAGTAGTACCACATAATAAATATTCATTTTGTGAAACTAAATTTCTATTTGCTTCATTTGCAGTAATTATATCCGCTGTATTTTTTAATATAAAAAATGGTAAATATTCATAATCTGTTTTTGGTGATTTATTTGTAATATATGATAAATTTAATATATAATCTAATAATACTAATTGTATTTCATTTACATACATACATATATCACTGTCTATACAACTACTATCATACACACAACTACATCTTGTTTCTAAATCTGTACTATTACTTGCACATGGTTTTATCATATCAATAATTTTATTTACATTAAGTAAGATAAGAGTTGCATATTCATCTAACTTAAAAGTATAATCATTACTTTCCTCATTTAAAAATAATTTATAATTTTTATATAACTCATCTAAATATGAATCTAATTTTAGTAAATTAGCTCCTCTAGGTGAATATACTTTATTATTATTTGAATCAAGTTGAATATATAGATATTTTGTATTTATTCTTGGATCTATATCTTTATTAGATGTATTGATAGGTTCCGGATTATCTGTAGACATATATTATATATGTATATATATATTTTATTTATTATATTTATACATAATAAATAAACTTTCATTATTTTCCTGGTGCAGGCATATTTATAATAATAGGTTGACCTGAATGCGATGGTTCACTACCTCCTAATACTGATTGTAATATCATTATTAATACTATAATTCCAATAATTGTAACTCCTGTATACATAAATACTTTTTTCATATCTCCACAATCTAATTCTATTTTTTTTAATGCATTGTTACCTGCAAAAAATGTTTTTGCTTTAGTACATGTATTTACTAAAAATGTATCTACATTTTTATTTCCTGTTGTTAAAGTTGAAGTTGTTGTTGTTGTTGTTGAAGTTGTTGTTGTTGCTGCTGCATTACTTGGTGCATTACTTGGTGCATTAGTTCGTGAATTACTTGGTGAATTACTTGACATATAATATATATGTATTATTATTACAAAAAATAAATGTATATTTTTAATATATACATTTATTTTTCCTATATATTTTTTTATCTACGACCAAATATTATTCTTAATACGAATAAACCTAATATAACTGCAATTATAAGATATACAGGATTATTTAATATTGTATTTACATCAAAATCAGAACTTGATGTTTGAGTAACATTTACATTAATTGTTTGTTTTAAATATTCTTTTTTAGCATTTTTTGCTATTGTAGTTCCTGTAATAGTTGTTGTTCCTTTTACTAAACCTGTAATTACACCCGTATCACTTACTGCTACAATTTCAGGATCATCACTAACCCATTTAACTTTTTTATTAAATGCAATAGCAGGTAAAACTTTACTAGTTAATTTTTGTTGTTCTTTTATAGCGATAGATACATCTTCAGGACTAATTGCTAAAGATACAGGTCTATATGCATCTAAACCTAATCCGGATAAATCAATTAATCCTAATCTACAACTATCATCTACTAGAAAAAAATCTGTATCTATAGTACAATCAGAAAAATACATATCTTTTATAGTAGGTGGATTATCTACATAATATGTAGTATTAGTATAATCTTTTTGTATACCTAATGATACAGCAATAGTGTATACAATTGGTTTTAATGAATCTTCTACTTTATATGATCCTACACCTGATGTATTATTTATTGCAAAATCTGAATAAAAATTAGTACCATATATTATTATAGGTGGATTTGGTGTACCATCAGAATTTGTTTCAATTAAAGGTGTTAATTTAATTCTATATGATAAATTACTTAATATATCTGTTGTATTTGTAATTACATTAATTGTAACCGATAAAGGTGATGATGGCTGTGTATTATAATTAGTAGTAACTTTTGAAGTAAATCCTGCTAATACAATATTGGTAATTTTCATACTATATTGTTTCATATAAACAGTAACCTGTCTTGAAGTAATTGTATTTGTTTTACCGGATATCAATGATAATATATATTTTTCACTATTTGAATTTGTTTTTCCAATTATAAAAGGTGTATATACTGTATATGGTCCAATACATGATTTTGTAGGTGTTGCATCACCTGCTCCCATTGTAGACTCTTCAGAGGTAGTACAATCAAATTTTGCATTTATATATTGTTTTGTATCTGAACCTAAATAAAATGCAAAAACATAGTTACTAGGTTTTAAAAATGTATTTTGATATGCAGGATTTAACCATGTAATATCAACTATTAATGGTATATCATAATTTAATGGTACTTTAAAATTTGGATTATTTAATGAATATCTACTATTTGTTACAGCATCTTTAAACGATACACTCATCGTTAACATTGCACCTCCAGGATTTTCAGGTGTCTTAGAATCAGTACTTGATTCAAAATTGCAATCTAAATTTACATTACCAATTGCTACATTACCTCCTGCTCCTACATTAATAGTATTACTAATATTACATGTATAACTATTAAAAGTTACTGCTCTACCACGTGCAGCACCTGCATATAAAAATTGTCCTCCCATTAATCCTGCAGTTGCACGTACAGGATCATATTGATTTCTAAATCCTTTATCTTTAAATGCATTCTTATTCTTACCATCATCTAAATTATAATTATATAATGGAATTTGTTTTACATCATTTTTACCATATCTATTACCACCTGTATTTGTTTTATTACTATCTTGAGACATACATCCTGTAGTAGCATAATATTTAGTTACATCTCCACCTGTATCTGTACTATATGTATTACATCTACAATCTGGTATATGTTCATTTAAATATTGTAAATTATTTTTATAAGATCCTATATTTTGATCATTGGCAATTCTATCACTAAATGATTTATTATAAATTAAACCATCTTTTTTATCATAATAATAATGATATTCGCACATATTTTTATAAAAACTACCACATGATGGAAGAACATCTACAAGATTGGTATTATTTTGAGTATCTGAATTATTTATTGCTCCGTATCTTTGATTTGTTGAATCTCCAACATTATTACCAAGTAATGTAATTAAGTTATTACCATTTTTATCAGTATTAAGTTGATATTTTT
>Ga0214919_10001848_pt1 | contig 34031 bp, 27 predicted proteins | sample LL1503_MetaG_FD_177994 | JGI IMG/M metagenome (GOLD analysis project Ga0214919, IMG submission 177994) | Freshwater microbial communities from Lake Lanier, Atlanta, Georgia, United States - LL-1503 | ecosystem: Environmental > Aquatic > Freshwater > Lake | place: USA: Georgia | collected...
GGACACGACCATGGCTGCGGCCCGGGAGTTGGAAGAGGAAACAGGATATACGTCGCAAAGATTTCTGCCCCTTGGGAGCATCAATCCCAACCCGGCCATCATGACCAACCGCTGCCACTTTTTTTTGGCCCTTGGCTGTCACTTGAATCCAGAGCGAAAGCATTTTCCTGACGCTGAAGAATCAATTGAAATCGTGGAAACTGACCTTGGCGATCTGGAACACATGGTACGTTTTGGCGAAATTAACCACGGCTTGGCCGCCCTTTGCATCCTGCTGGCCTCGAAATACGTTAAAATAAACAGGGAAAAATAAGTCACTGGGGTTCCATTGATGGCGGGCGCACTCCAAAAAAAGAAAATCGAGGCCTTGGGTGCCACCGACGTTGGCCGCATCCGGCAATCCAACCAAGACGCCTTTTGGGTCGATTTAAATGACCATCTGTTTGTTGTTGCCGATGGCATGGGCGGTCATGCGGGCGGGGAAGTCGCCAGCCAGTTGTGCATTCAGGAGATCACCAGTTACCTGCGCTCCCACGAACGAATGATGAAGGGCACTTCCCGCACACACCCAGACCTGCGCCTTGGCAGTGTCCTTGCGGCGGCAATCAACCACGCCTCGATGAAAATCTATGAAAAGGCGCTGGAAGAACCAGACTTGAAGGGCATGGGAACCACCAGCACCCTCCTTAAACTGTCTGACGGGCACGCCTACTGTGCCCACGTTGGAGACAGCCGCCTTTACCTGGTCCGGGAGGGGTTCATCTATCAGATCACCCACGACCACTCGCTCGTCAACGAACAGCTAAGGGCTGGCCTTATTTCCAAGGAACAGGCCCGGTTGCACGAGCGAAAAAATGTCATCACCCGAAGTGTCGGCTATCAAGAGCAAGAAGACGTCGACAGCTTTACCTTTCCAACACAGCCGGGAGACCTTCTGTTGGTTTGCAGCGATGGACTTCACGGAAAGCTAACGGACGAGGAAATATCCAATCAATGCGGAAAGTTGAAATGTTCGGCCGTCCACAGCTTGATTGCTGCCGCCAATGCCAATGGCGGAGACGATAACATCACTGCCGTGATTGTTCTGATTCCAATCTAGCACCTGCCACTTAAGTTCAGGCCAGGACGGCCGAAGAACTTGTCATGAAGCACATCACCATCATGATCATTCCCGATGGGGCCAGCACCCCTCGTCAGTTCCACCTGCCCAAGGCCGTTGTGAAAATAGCGAGCGTTGCCAGCATGTTTGGCCTGAGTGTCGCCGGTTTTCTCGTCATCGATTATCTCGAGCTGATCAAATTACGCCAGAACGTCCGCGCCATCTCTGCAGAAAACGAGGGGCTTAAGGGCGAGGCAAGGGTGCTCGAGGGCAACCTGGAAGACGTGAAGAGGTCGCTGCGGCGGGTTCAGGATTACGCCTCTAAGCTGTCGGATCTGACCAAGCTGCGGGTGAAAAGCGTCAGCAAAGAAACTGGCATTGGGCCGCTCTCTACTGAAGAGTACCAGCGCTCCACCGCGCAGGATCTTCGCGCAAAAGAAAGTGGCAGTTACCTGCCTGTTGGGCTGAATATCGATAAACTTGCCTTCCGGACGGTCTTTGAACAACTAGGGACGCTGGGCAACTCGGCCGAACGCAGTGCCATTGAACTTCAGCAACTGCTCTCGACCATGAGTCAGCACCAAAACATGCTTTCCTCAATTCCAGCCGTGAATCCCGTCAACGGCTGGATCACATCAGGCTTCGGCAAACGGATTTCGCCCTTCACTGGCGACCAGGCCCTGCACAAGGGTCTGGATATCGCCTCGCCCATTGGAACGCCGATTTTTGCCCCGGCCGACGGGGTGATTGTCTTTACGGGGGCGAAAGAAGGTTTTGGTAATTTTATAATGATTGCGCATGGTTATGGAGTTGTTAGCGCGTACGGCCACAATGCGCAGAACATGGTCCAGCCGGGCCAAGTCGTTACCCGCGGGGATCAAATCGGGACGGTTGGAATGACCGGCAGGACGACAGGACCCCACCTGCACTATGAAATTTGGGTCAACGGCCACACCGTCGATCCAAAGCGGTTCATCCTCGATATCGAAGATACCTCTTCCATTTAGCCTTAATCAGCAAATATAACATTAGCTTGCCGCAGAATTTCCTGTGGCAGGCGGCGCTTTTATCCGGTGCCAAATTATGGAAAGCCAAAGCCCATGATGGATCTCCTCAAAAAAGTCTTCGGATCAAAGAACGAACGCGAAATCCGCCGCATTCGTGCGACGGTGATCCGGATCAACCATTTCGAAGATTCCATCAAAGCCCTGCCCGATGATGCCTTCCCCCGCAAAACGGCCGAGTTCAAGGAACGCCTTGCAGGGGGCGAGACTCTCGATTCACTGCTTCCAGAGGCTTTTGCAACAATTCGAGAAGCCGCGCGCCGGGTCCGCAATGAACGCCACTTCGACGTGCAGCTCATTGGCGGGATTGCCTTGCACGAAGGCAAGATTGCAGAAATGAGAACAGGCGAGGGGAAGACGCTGACCGCGACGGCACCCGTCTACCTCAATGCCCTGACTGGAAAGGGCGCCCACGTTGTCACGGTGAACGACTACCTCGCCAGACGTGACGCTGAAACCATGGGAAAGGTCTACGCATTTTGCGGTATGGCCACAGGCACAATCCTTCACGGGCTGACGGACGACGAGCGGCGCGCGGCTTACGCTTGCGACATCACGTATGGCACCAACAACGAATTTGGTTTTGATTTTCTGCGTGACAACATGAAAACCGAAGTGTCTCGCCTCGTCCAACGCGGACACAACTTTGGCATCGTCGACGAAGTCGACTCCATTTTGATCGACGAAGCGCGCACGCCGCTGATTATTTCAGGGCCAACGGAAAGCAACCTGTCCCTGTTTGGCATCGTCAATGCGGCGATTCCAGGGCTGCAAAAAGATTCCGACTACATCGTTGATGAAAAAGCCCGAGCCGTGATGCTGACCGAAGACGGAATTTCAAAACTGGAAAAGCGCCTTCGGGTCGATAATCTTTACGATCCGAAAAACATCGACTTCTTGCATCACGTCCAGCAAGCGCTCAAGGCCCACGTCACCTTTAAAAAAGACGTCGACTATGTCGTGCGCGACAACAAGGTTGTGATCGTTGATGAGTTCACTGGCCGACTGATGCCGGGCCGGCGTTACAGTGACGGCCTGCACGGCGCGCTTGAAGCCAAAGAACACGTCACAGTTCAAAGCGAAACGCAAACGATGGCCACCATCACGTTTCAAAATTATTTCCGCCTCTATTCAAAACTTGGTGGCATGACGGGAACGGCTGACACTGAATCCGTCGAATTCAAAAAAATCTACAACCTGGACGTGGTCGTCATCCCGACCAACCGAGCGATGATCCGAGCCGATCATCAGGATGTGGTCTACCGGACGGCACGCGAAAAGTTCAACGCCATTGCCGATGAAATCGCCGAGTCCCAGAAAAAAGGCCAGCCCGTTTTGGTCGGTACGGTGTCGGTCGAAAAGTCTGAGCTCCTTGCTGGGCTTTTAACCAAGCGCGAAATACCCCATGAAATCCTGAACGCGAAGAACCACGCGCGCGAAGCCGAAATCATCAAAAATGCTGGGCAGATGGGAATGGTGACCATCTCCACCAACATGGCCGGCCGTGGGACCGACATTGTCTTGGGAGCAGGTGTCGCTGGCGTCGGGGGCCTCAGTGTCATCGGCACGGAACGCCATGAATCGCGCCGGATCGACAACCAGCTCCGTGGCCGATCGGGACGTCAGGGCGATCCTGGGGCGAGCAAATTTTTCTTGTCGTTGGAAGACGACCTGATGCGAATCTTCGCGTCGGACCGCTTGTCGACCATCATGGAACGCCTTGGCATGCAAGAGGGCGAAGCCATTGTATCGCCTATGGTTTCGCGAGCGATTGAACGCGCACAAAAACGTGTCGAGGAGCACAACTTCTCCAGCCGCAAGCATCTGCTTGAATACGATGACGTGATGAATCAGCAGCGCCAGGTCGTTTATAAAATGCGCCGGGCGATGCTTGAGGGCCTTGATACCGGCAAAAACGCTGAGATCGAATTCCTTGAAACAGCTTTGTCAAATCTGGTGGCGGCGACTGTGGAACGACTGGCGCAGGCAGGCCATGAACGCAATCAACTTGCAATGGCCCTTAAGGTTGCCGTCCGGCAGGAACATAATTCGGAAATTCAATTAGCCGATTCGATTGAAACCGAAGGGGACGCACAAGAAGCTTTGATTGGAACCATTACAAATCAGGTCCTACAAAACTACCGGGAAAAATTTACTGAAGTTGGCGCTGAAATTAAGTCCAAGATTGAATGTTTCATCTACCTGCAAATCATTGACCGGGCTTGGAAGAATCATTTGCAGGGCATGGATGCACTAAAGGACAGCGTCAGCCTGCGCGGCTACGGCCAAAGAGATCCGCTTCAAGAGTATAAAAAAGAAGCCTTCAGGCTTTTTGAAGCCATGATGATCCGCATTGAAGATGAAACCACACAGGCTCTGATGCACATGGAGCGTCCGCGCCTGGAAGTTGCGAACGAACTTCACCGCGAAGACGCAGATGAGGAGGATCTGGAATTCAAACATCCAGAAGCGGCTCACTTTGAAAAGCCCGAGGCTCAGACTGCTCAAGCTCCAGCGGTTGCGCCGGCAAGTGGCGTCGATCGCCAGGGTACAGTCCAAAAATTTGGCCAAGAGAGCATGGTTTACCATGGACCTCGAAGCGTGCCGCAAGAGGAGCCGCGTCAGGCAGCCCCATCACCCGTACGTCGTGATGCGGCGAAAGTTGGTCGCAATGACCCGTGTCCGTGTGGCTCTGGTAAAAAATTTAAAAAATGCCATGGCCAAAGTGGATCTGAACTGATTAGCGCGGATCATGAAGCGTGACGCGGATAATCGACTACGCACCAAGTGACGAGCAAAGCCTCGTCTCGAGAATCCTTCTGACGGTCCACAAGGCCGCTGATGAGGCTTTTCCAGTTGGCAAAGGGATGCAGCGGCAATATGCCAAGACCGTGGTGGCTGGCGGGAATGCCGCCAACAAAACCCCAGAGGCGCCGCCTGCTCCGCGCCCGGTTCCATCGGCACAGAATTCTGCCATGCCTTCAAAAATGTCGTCGCAAGTGAGGCTGCTTTCTGGGACTCACGACGATAGCGAAATTGACTATCTTCTTGGGGAAAAGCAAAAGTCACGAAAGCTTTTATTCTTTGCCATCGTGATGGCAACGGCGGCATTCGTTGCATTAGCGCTGCTGATCTCCAGCCGCAACTTTCGCTGATCAGCCTTCGGCAATTTGGCCTTCGGCCGCCACCTGCTGCAACTCAAAAACCGGGCGCAAGGATTCCATGGCGGCGTCAATGATACTGACCACCTGATCCTTGGTGAAGGCGGACTTTTCTGCCGTGCCCTGAATTTCCAAAATTTTCCCGGATTGCGTGATGACCACGTTCATATCGAGATCGGCCGAGCTATCTTCAAGGTAGTTGAGGTCGACCAGGATCTGATCTGATTTCAAACCAACGGAGACTGCCGCCACGGAATCCTTCAGGGGGTTGGACTTTAAACGCCCCGAACGCAGGCACCGGTCAACGGCAAGCTTTAATGCTACGTAGGCGCCCGTAATGGCCGCTGTTCTAGTTCCTCCATCGGCCTGGATAACATCACAATCGATCGTGAAGGTGGTGTCGGGGCAACGGTTTAAATCTATGATTCCCCGAATAGACCGGCCAATGAGCCGCTGGATTTCTTGGGACCTGCCAGATGGGCCATTGCGCTCACGCCGGGTCCTGGAGTTGGTCGCCGATGGCAGCATCGCATATTCTGCAGTCAACCAGCCTTGGGGTGGGGATGCCTGCCTCAAAAAAGATGGAACACCATCTTCTACGGTTACGGTGCATAAAACCTGGGTGTGACCGAATTCAACAAGCACACTGCCAGCCGCGTGTTTGGTAAAGCTAGGGGTGAACCTGATCAATCGCATCTGTCCAGCCGAACGGCCATCAATTCTGGTCATAGTGCCTACTTCTTTGCATCGGGATAGGTGAGGGCCGCCTTGATAAACTCACGGTTAAGGCGAGCAATGTAATCAGTGCTGATTTGTTTTGGACACACGGCCTCGCACTCGTACTGGTTCGTGCAATTACCAAAGCCCTCGTTCTGCATGGCAGATACCATGTTCAGCGCGCGATCTTGGCGCTCTGGCTGGCCTTGTGGCAAAAGCGAAAGCTGCCCGACCTTGGCCGAGACAAAGAGCATGGCTGAGGCATTTTTACAGGCTGCAACACAAGCCCCGCATCCAATACAGGCAGCAGCATTAAAGGCCTCGTCGGCATCTGACTTGCGAATTGGGATTGCGTTTGCATCCTGTGCAGAGCCGGTATTAACGGAGACGAATCCACCCGCCTGGATGATTCGATCAAAGGCCGACCGATCCACGACCAAATCCCGCAAAACGGGAAAACCCTTTGCGCGCCATGGTTCAATGTAAAGTTCTTCGCCGTCTTGAAAGCTGCGCATATGCAACTGGCAGGTGGTCGTTGCATCCTGTGGGCCGTGAGCGACGCCGTTGACCATGACACCGCAACTGCCACAGATGCCTTCCCGGCAATCGTGTTCAAAAGCAATCGGGTCTTCTCCGCTCGTGATCAGGCCCTCGTTGACGACATCCAACATCTCAAGAAATGACATGTTCGGGCTGATGTTATCGGCATCGTAGGTAACCATGCGGCCTTTTGCCGCCTTGTCCTTTTGACGCCAGACATGGAGTTTGAGTTTCATTTGTAGCTCCTCGTTGCCAACTTGACGTGTTCGTAGACGAGTTCTTCCTGATGACGTTTGTGACCCTTTGCCGGTCCCGTCGCATCGCCCTCATGTTCCCACACGGCCACGTGGCAGAAGTTCTCGTCGTTGCGCAAGGCTTCGCCGTCAGGAGTCTGATGCTCTGTCCGGAAATGCCCACCGCAAGACTCTTCCCGCGTTAGGGCGTCAAGGCACATCAGCTCTCCAAATTCCAAAAAGTCTGCGACCCTTCCGGCCTTTTCCAGAGACTGATTGATTTCCTCATTGGTGCCGAGGATCTTGAGGTCTTGCCAGAATTCTTCGCGCAACTTTGGAATCGCCTTCAGTGCTTCCTGCAGGCCCGCACGGTCACGCGCCATGCCACACTTGTCCCACATGATTTTGCCGAGTTCGCGGTGAAATGAATCCACCGTGCGCGAACCTTTGATTGAAAGGAGCTGGCCAACTCGCTTACGACAACTGTCCTCAGCGGCTTTGAATGACTCGTGCGACGTCGTCACCTTTTCCAGCTTGGAAGAAGCTAGATAATTGGCAATGGTGTAGGGGATTACAAAATATCCATCGGCCAATCCTTGCATCAAGGCGCTTGCTCCAAGGCGGTTTGCGCCGTGATCAGAGAAGTTTGCTTCGCCGAGTACGTGCAGGCCAGGGATGGTGCTCATCAGGTTGTAGTCAACCCACAGGCCGCCCATGGTGTAATGGACCGCAGGGTAGATGCGCATGGGCATCTTATAAGGATTTTCATCGGTAATGCGTTCGTACATGTCAAACAGGTTGCCGTAGCGCGCCCGGATCTGATCTTCGCCAAGGCGACTAATGGAATCAGCAAAATCAAGGTAAACGCCAAAGCCACTTTCCCCAACACCCTGGCCTGCGTCACAGGCCTCCTTGGCACTCCGGCTGGCAATGTCGCGTGGCGCAAGATTGCCAAAACTCGGGTATTTACGTTCCAAAAAATAATCCCGTTCTGAGTCAGGAATGTCTGCCGGAGCGCGCTTGTCGCCTTTTGATTTTGGGACCCAAACACGCCCGTCATTACGCAAGGACTCCGACATCAGCGTTAATTTTGACTGGTAGTCGCCTTTGACTGGAATGCAAGTCGGGTGGATCTGAGTGAAGCAAGGATTGCCAAAAGCCGCGCCGCGCTTGTAGGCGCGGTAGGTTGCCGTGACGTTGGATCCCTTGGCGTTTGTCGACAGGTAAAAAACATTCCCGTATCCACCGGTTGCGAGAATGACGGCATCCGCGGCGTGGGACTCCATGGCTCCCGTCACGAGATTGCGCACGACGATGCCTCGCGCCTTGCCGTCGACTAAAACCAAATCCAGCATTTCCGTCTTTGGAAACATTTTGACTTGGCCGGCACCGATTTGGCGCGACAGGGAGCTATATGCGCCTAAAAGAAGTTGTTGGCCCGTTTGCCCACGAGCATAAAAAGTGCGCGAAACTTGGGCTCCGCCAAAAGAGCGGTTGTCGAGAAGGCCACCGTATTCGCGAGCGAAAGGAACACCTTGAGCCACACACTGGTCAATGATGTGTCCACTCACCTCTGCAAGGCGGTGCACGTTTGCCTCGCGGGAACGAAAGTCCCCGCCCTTGATGGTGTCGTAAAAAAGGCGGTGGATGCTGTCGCCGTCACCGCGGTAATTTTTCGCTGCATTGATCCCGCCTTGGGCCGCAATGGAGTGGGCGCGCCGGGGGCTGTCCTGAAAGCAAAAGCATTTTACGTTGTAGCCAAGCTCGGCCAACGTCGCCGCAGCAGATCCGCCAGCAAGGCCAGAACCTACAACGATGATTTCAAATTTTCTTTTGTTGGCCGGAGACACCAGCTTCAAATCAAACTTGTGATTTTCCCACTTGCTTTCAAGTGGCCCGGCAGGAATTTTTGCGTCCAATTTCATTTTTTTCTCCCCGTTATTTCACGAGACCGAGGTAAATCGACAGCGGGATGGAAGCAAAAAGCAAAGCAATGCCAACCCCAAGAAGCGGACCAACAAACCGCACCGACCGGTTATAACGCGGATGGTTCAAGCCAAGGGTCTGAAAGATGCTTGCGATTCCGTGAGACAGGTGAAGTCCAATGGCTGCCATCGCAATTAAGTAGGAACCCGCAACGGCTGGCTGACGAAAGCCATGAATCGCCATTTGATAGATATCAAATTCGCCCATGGCTCGGATCTCTGGATCCGTCACGCGCCAGGTGAAATGGGCCAAATGAAATATAATAAAAGCCAACATGACCAGACCAGTCAGCACCATGTGACGCGATGCCCATGTTGCTTGAACGGTGTTATTAAAGGCGTAGGGTTGAGGGCGCGCCGCGCGATTTCCCAAGGTCACATAAGCGGCAAAATAAAGGTGCGCCACAAAAGCCGCCAAAAGGCCGCCCCGAGCCACCCATAATACAGCCGGAAATTTATGAAGGCCTTCGGCATAAGCATTGATCGCTTGCGGCCCAGCAAAAATCAGAAGGTTTCCAGAAAGATGGGCCACCAAAAAACCGGTTAGCATAATTCCGGTAACGGCCATAATCGCTTTTGCGCCAATTGGATTTCTGACGGCATGCTTCAACCAACTCATTCATACTCCCTTGTCAAACGCCCAAAAAACCGCGGTCGATCATATTCCCACAAGGACTGTTTGTGCACGTTTTTTATCTAGCAGCTGACGTGCAATCGCGGTGACATCCTTGGCTTCAACACCGGCAATGCGGCCCGGGTATTCTTGGTAGGCATTATGCCCGACTCCATAGAGCTTCATAAGGGCCATCGTACTGGCCAGTGATTCGCTGCTTTGCAAGTCCATCACATGGGCACCCTTGATGTAGCTTTTGGCTCGTGCCAATTCGGCAGCGGTGGGACCTTCACTGGCCATCGCCTCAAGTTCGGACCAGATGCCAGCCTCGGCAGCTTCAACCTTGTCTGGACTGCACGCAATATAGGCACCAAGAAGGCCACGATTTCTGCCGTAGCTCAATATTGGTGCGACGCTGTAGGCCAGCCCGTCGCGGTCTCTCAAATTGGCGAACATCCGGCCGCCGGTTCCACCAAGGATGTTGCACATGACATCCACCGCAAAACGCTCTGGGGAAGTCCATCCAGGTCCTGGCATTGCCACTGCCATGTGGACCTGCTGGCGATCCATGGGAATCGTCGTGCGCGAGGCAGACAAGACGGGCTGAATGGCGTCTGAGGCGAAACTTCTCGGCTTCTTGCCGACCTCAAAGCCTTGCAAACTCTTTTCCAACATAGCCATCACGGCATCGGCGGAAAGATCGCCGCAGCCCGCGATGACCATCGAGCCCCCCGGCAGCCAATGATGGTAGGCATCCATCACCTGTTTCGCCGATAAGGCGGCGATCTGTTCACCCTTGCCAGCAAGGTCGTTGCCATACGGGTGCTCGCCAAGCACGGCCTCTTGCAGCCGCCGGATGCAAAGACTGGCTGGAGAGTCGGCCTGGTGGCGGAAATACTCTTGAATCTCGCGCTGAAAGGATTCGTATTGGGCATCAGGAAAAACCGGTTCCAGCATCATTTCATGAAGCAGGTTGGATAGTTTTTCGTAGTCTTGCGTCAGACAGGAAAGGCGAAAACCGAGGGAGTCCTTCCCCGAGAAGGCCGACAGGTCAGCGCCGGTACTTTCAACCTGCCACGCGCAATCCTCGTAGGATGTTTTTTTCGTCGCCCGGGCCAGGTTTGATGCCATGGCATTAAAAATACCGGGCATCATCGTGCCCCCAAATTCAGCCCTTTGTCCGCCCTCCGTCGCTAAAACCAAGGACAACAAACCTGAGCCAGGGCGCTGGCGGTAAATGAAAGAGATGCCAGACTTCAGCTCTGTCAGCAAAGTTTCGCCGCCGGGTGTTCCATTGCCGCGAATTTTGGTCGAAGTTCTGGTGATCTGCGCTTTTTCAAAGTGCTTAGCAGTTCCGCGCTGAAAGGCTTGCGCCACATTGATCTCAGACATTTCCAGGCGATCTGGGGCAACCCCCACAATATGAAAGGACGCGGGATGGATCCACCGCTGCCATGCTTCCACCAGATCGGCTGTCGTGAGCCGCTCGACGCCTGCCATCCACACCTCGTCGTAACGGTGCTTTTGGCTCGTGGTCAAGCCAAACCCAACCCTGGCGAGGCCTCCGATGGTTTCATTGCGGAAAACCTTGTCCGCCCTGATTGCAGATTTTGCCCGATCAAGGTCCGCCTCGCCCCATTTCCTGACGGATTCCTCTGCCGAAGCAAACTCCGCCAAAATTTCTCCGACCGCCTCGATCGCAGCCAAGGCCGTGTCGTCGCTCGTGAGGATGGTGATTTCGAAAAGGCCGGGGAAGGCTGGTGAAAATAAAGTTGCCGCAGCCGAAGATACGAGTCCCTGCTCGTCCCTCAAACCCCGGTTCATCAAGCCCAGATCGCCCGACCCCAACAAATACGCGCACATGTCGAGGGCCGGGGTGTCAATGTGTTCAAGTTCGGGAACAGGAATGGCAAAGTCAAAACGCACTTGCTGATAATCGCCGCGGACCAAGTCAACAGCCAGAGTCTTTGGTGCCAGAACTTTGGGAAAAATGGTTTGAATCGACGCTGCTTTGAGATCACGCGCGGGGTCAGCTATGGTTTTCAAAAATCCGGCGACTTTTTCCGAATCAAAATCACCGACCACTACAAATCCACAGTTCGATGGCCGGTAGAAGGTGTCCCTAAAATGACAAAGCTGCTCTCGCGTTGTTGCGGTAACGCTTTCGACACTTCCAATCACGGGACGTCCGGCTTCAGAACCTTCGTAGGCACGAGCGAAAATCTTTTGCGCGGCGCGGGTTCCTGGATCATCAAGGCCCCTGCTGATCTCTTCCAGGATGACCTTGCGCTCTCGCTCGACCTCAACAGGATCGATGGCACTTTGAAAAACTGCGTCAGCCAATAGTTCCAAAGCGTCGAGGGCAAATTCACTGGCCACTGTCAGGTAATAAACCGTCCGGTCAAAGGTTGTGTAGGCATTGATTTCGCCCCCCCATCCTTCGATGGTGGCCGAAATTTCCCCGACACGTCGCTTGGAGGTGCCCTTGAAAGTCATGTGTTCCAGAAAATGGGCTGCCCCCTGCGGGTGACCGTGTTCTGCAATTTCCATGATGGATCCGGCGCGGATCCAACACTGGATGCTGACAACAGGAACAAAGGAACGCTCCAATGAGATCAGTTCCATCCCGTTGGGTAGTATTGAATAGCGGGCTCCAGATTCACTCAATTGTTTTTTCTCACATGGAAAGTTCAAGATTCATGTTGATTGATTGGTGGGACTCTTCAAACCTGAGGTCTGGCCGGCTTGCCGTATAGGAAAAGGAAACCTTTGGTCCGACGAGGGCGATTCCCGCCGCTGCCGTTTCACGCAAATGACCGGATTGCGGATCTTTGCCGTAGCCACCAAGAAGCCTCAGGTAGTCGTAAACCTTGATGGAGAACGACCCAGTCAGCATCTGCTCTGAATCCACTTCACTTTCAAGGACCTCTCGTCTTTGCCAATCAAGATGAAGGCTCGTCTGCCCCTGCGCAAACAGGCTTGCCAGGCCAACCCGGGTGTAGCGCGGCGCGTTGCTGTTGACCGACTTGTTGGCCAGGCCCTCCACCGAAGCGCCAAAACGGAGCGTGGGCGTCAACAGGCCAACCACCCCCACGTTGAGGGATGTCCCGCGTACGGCATCATCTGACTTTGTATCAACTTCCACACCAGATCCGAGCGGACCAGCTTCGGTCCATTGGCCCGCAACCCCGATCGAAAGCGTGTGAAAGGCGTATGCCGCACCAAGGCCAATGCGGCGCGTTACATAGCGGCCCGACACAGACTGCTCGCCCCCGAAGGTGGAATCGTCGGCCTTCAGAAGGCTGGTGTAGGAGACGCCAGCAGCAATGGGACTGCTTTTCGAATCCACGACGCCGAGCTTATAAAATTCGCGCCCGAAGGCCGGCCAATGATAGCCGCCTGCAACGTTGTACTGTTTTTCCAGAGCCAACATGCCCGGATTTAATTTGAGGGACCCCGCACCGGAATAGGCAACACTTCCAGAATTGGCAAAGGCCAAGGAAGGACCGCCGGCAATTTCATACTCCTCCGGCACGGAAACCGGCTGCACCACGGTGACGGCACGGCCGCTTGTGGCAGTGAGTAAAGATTGGGTAAAAAAAGCAGAAAAAACAGTAACTTTCTGAAGCTTGCCAAAACCCATCACGGCACCTCCAAGCCCGGCTCCAAGCCTGACCCTAGACCTACACTCTATCCCGAAGGGGCGCGCACCGGAAGGGATGCCTGATGTCATGCCGGCGACATCTCGCCTTATTTGGCTTGAACCTTTTCGGGCGCTTTCGTCAGGGCGATCACATTCGCCTTCATGACTTTGAAGGTGCTGCTCAACGATTCAATTGTGACAAAAGCATCTGCCACTGAACGCACCCGACCCACAATGCCGCCGCTCGTGATTACTTCATCACCGACCTTCAACCCGGTCAGCATCTGGCTGTGTTCGCGAGCGCGCTTTTGCTGCGGGCGAAGGATCATAAAGTACATGATCGCGAGAAAGGCCGCCGGAAGGGCCAGGGTTTCGAAAATGGAAGGACCCTTGGGGGCCGCAGTTTGGGCATACGCGATGTCAACAAGGCTAAAGTTCATTTTTTTTACCTTTTTGCGATTTTCAGGGCCCGGATTTTTAAAATCCAGGGGGGCTCAAAGTACCGGACCAGACGCCCCTTGGCGAGACGATTTCAAAAGGCTAGGGTCGACCCCCTATGAGCCGCCACAACCAAACGATCAACCTGTCTGAATTAAACCCCGAGCAAAGGTCTGCTGTTGAAAATTTCAACGGGCCAATGCTGATCCTTGCTGGCGCTGGAACTGGTAAAACACGGGTGATCACCGCCCGCATGGCGTGGATGATGCAGCAAGGCATCGCCCCCAGCAACATTGCCGCCATGACCTTTACCAACAAAGCTGCCCGGGAAATGGCTGGGCGCATCGGCGAACTTGTCGGTCCCGCGCGGGCCAAGGATCTGTCCGTTAGTACGTTTCACAGTTTCTGCCTGAAAATCCTACGAGAACATGGTCATGCCGTCGGCGTGGCGCCACGCTTTGGCATTGTGGACACGGGCGATCAGATTGATTTGGTATCGCGGGCCCTGAAGGAAAAACAGTGGGGCGGAACGGTGCCCGTTGAAGACCTGCACGGCGCGATCAGCCGGTGGAAAAATGAGCTTCTGGGCCCGGAAGATGTTCTGGCTGGCAAAGGGCGCCTTGCTCCCGGATACGACCGCGAGGTTTTTGGGCGAGTTTACGACCTCTATGAGCGCCAACTGAAAATCAACCGCGTCATCGACTTTGACGACTGTATCTTCAAGACATATCTACTTTTGCGCGACGATCAGGAACTTCAAAAAACCCTGGCAAAAAAATTCCGCTACATCCTCGTCGACGAATTCCAGGACACCAACTTCGCCCAGTTGACCCTGCTTGGAATGATCGCCCGGCACCACAACAATGTTTGCGTCGTGGGCGACGACGACCAGTCAATCTACAGTTGGCGTGGGGCGATGTATGAAACCCTCGAAGAATTCGAACGGATGTTTCCAGGAACGCAACTGGTCAAACTCGAGCAAAACTATCGCTGCAGCAATGTCATCCTGGATGCCGCCAACAGCCTGATCCGCAACAATACCAAGCGCAAGGAAAAGAAGCTCTGGAGCCAAAGCACCTCGAAACTTCCGATTCGCCTGATCCCACTGGAAACCTCTGACTCAGAGGCCCGCTGGATCAGCGAACAGTGCATGTCGCTTATCGGCGGCGGTTCCCTTCACAAGGAAATCGTCGTCCTCTACCGGGCCAACGCCCAATCCCGCCCAATTGAACTGGCGCTGCGCGAGGCCGGACTCCGCGCCAAGGTTTTTGGGGGGACCGGTTTTTTTGAGCGCAAGGAAGTGAAAGACTTTCTGTCCTTTGTAAAGTTGGCAGCCGAGCCGGATGACCGGCTCGCGTTTTGGCGCGCCATCAGCGCCTGCCCGAGTGGAGTCGGAATCAAAACCCTGGAGCGCTTGTCGGCCCTTGCCGAATCAAAAAAATGCAGCCCCTTGTGCGCCGGAGAAACGGCAGACGCCGAGAGTTTGGGCCGGATCAAACCGGCAGTGGACGATTTTTGCGCAAAAATCCGCAGTATTTCTCAAGAAGCCCAAACCACCTCGACCGACAACATCGTTGCCCTTGGCGAACAGATCATCGGCCAGTTCAAGCTGCTGGATGAAATCCTGATGAACACCAAAGACCCTGCCGCAAGGCTTCGCAAAATGGAAATCATCAAGTCGCTGCCTTCGTGGCTTGGAAATGCCGCGCGGGCCGTTGCCGCCGCCAATGAACGGCCAACAGGGGAAGTGGTGAACTGGCAGAAGTTGATGGACCGGATCATGCTTACTGGCGAGGACGACCGCCACAAGGAGGACGAGAAAAATCCACTGGATGTCATCTCATTGATGACCATCCACGCGGCAAAAGGACTTGAATTCCCGGTTGTTTTTGTCGTCGGGGTGGAAGAGGAGCTTTTGCCTCACAAAAACAGCATTGAGCTGGGCGAGGCGGGAATTGCAGAAGAAAGACGCCTCTTCTATGTAGCCCTCACGCGCGCCAAAGAACGCCTCTACCTTACTTATGCCCTGGACCGCTCATCGCGCTTTGGCACGTCGGCTCGCCGGCCATCGCGCTTTTTGTCAGAAATACCAAAGCAGCTGCTTGCAGGAGAAGACGGCGAGGCCAGCTGTGCTGCGGATGCTGTCACCGACGGCGTGGCAACGGCCCAGAAACGGGAAGAGCTGCGCCGCAAGGAAACCATCGCCCAACTTGGTTTTCTTAGACAAAGCCTTTTTCCCGGACGAATTCCTTGAGTTTTTGCATCAACCGAACTTCGATCTGGCGCGCCCTTTCGCGGCTGATCCCGTGTCGCTCGCCAAACTCCTGCAAGGTCATGGGCTGAACGCTGAGAAGGCGGTCCTCGAAAAGTTCCAGATCGCGCCCAGTGATGCGCTTTTTAAATTCGTCGAGATGCTTTTTGAAAATCGCCTGGACTTCTTTTTTAGCCAGGATGTCCTCGACACTTTCGCCCGGGTCAGCATAAGTCGACCCCCTTGTGACATCGGACCCCTCTGAAACTGGCTCGTCAAACGAAAGGTCTGGGCCCGAAAGGCGTTGCTGCATTTCAACAACATCTTTTTCACGAACATTCAGGTTGCTCGCGAGCAGTTTGGTGTCAACCTGGTCGTATTCGGCGAGAAGTTTTTCGGCTTCTTTGCGCAAATTGAAAAAAAGTTTCCTTTGGGCAGTCGTCGTACCCATTTTTACCAGACTCTTGTTGTCCATCAAATATTTCAAGATGTAGGCGCGAATCCACCAGGCGGCATAACTTGAAAGTTTGACTCCCTTGTAGGGGTTGTAGCGCTTTACGGCTTGCATGAGGCCGTAGTTGCCCTCCTGGATCAAGTCCAGCGTGGATTCCTGTGCCCGCCTGAAATCATTGGCGATTTTGACGACAAGGCGCAGATTTGAGGTGATCAATCGGTGGGCAGCATGGACATCGCCATCTTCAAAATGGCGCACCGCCAGGTCATACTCTTCCTCTGGTTCCAAGAGGGGATGACGAGCAACCTCTTGCAGATAGAGCTGCAACGGTGAGACATTGGCTGGAAGTGCCCGGTTTGCCACGTAAAACCACCTTGAACAGGCCAGAACTATGCCAGGAATCGGGATCGTAACAAATCCGCATTCCAAACTAAATAAGCGAAATCCTGAACGCCATAATGTCCTTGGTTACATCTTGGGCCAACGCGGTCAGCTTGCCGTCACCAATTCCATCGCGGAACTGGAATCGGTTGCCTCCGACTTCAAAGCCAAGGATGTCGAAATCCTCGCCATCAATGGGGGAGACGGGACCATCAGCCGGACCCTCACGGCATTCATCCGCTGTTATGGGGACCGGCCTCTGCCAAAAATTGCAATTCTTGGCGGTGGAACCATCAATGTCCTGCGGACGAACCTGGGAATTCGGGGCCGCCCGGAAGACGTTCTTTTCCGTCTGGTCGAAGGGCACAGCTCGGGCATGAATTTTCAGATTAAAAAAAACGCCACCCTCCGCATTGAAGACTCCTACGGCTTCATGTTTGGAGACGGGATCGTTGCCAATTTCCTTGATCTTTTCTACCGCCACAAAACCAATGCCCTTGGCTCGGTCTTGCTCATGGTCCGCTTGTATTGGGCTGCCATCTTCAACCGCGAGTTATTTCTCTCGGTCGTCAGCCAGCAAGATTATCGCCTGTTTCCGAAAAATGGTCGCCCCCTTGAGGGCCTTTCGGCTGCTGTCATGTGCTCGACGTTGCCGCGCATGCCGCTTGGAGCCCGCTTCTTTACCCTTTTGGATAAAAACCCTGATAAGATGGAATGCATCAGCTTCCAGTTGGATGAGTCGAAAATCCTTTGGCAGTTGCCTGTGATGTTGGTTGGGACCGCCCTTGGTATGAACTTGTGGCAGCAGCGAATTTGCACCCGGTCGATCGATATTCAGGCAACCCCAGGGCGCCGCTATACAGTCGACGGTGAACTTTTCACGGCTGAAGGCGACACCATTAAAGTCACAATGGGGCCTCAACTTGACTTTGTCACCCTATGACGCTTCGCTGCTTGCGCCGGCAATAAAGCCCGAAGGCAAGGAAATCATTATGTTGCCCAGTCCAATTCCAACCGGCGCTTTGCCACCTCCGACCCCGGAGGAACTAAAATCCGCACTTGGGATCCAAGAACTGACCATCGAATGGTTGGCCGGCGACGGTTCCGACCGCAGCTACTACCGCATCAAGGCGCCTTCCCTTGCGCGCCCCGTGGTGCTGATGCAACTTTCCGGCAACGATGCCCGGGCCCTTCACGAAGGGCGCTACGACTGGCTGGAGGTTGCTAACATTCTGGCCGTTCACGGCATTAAAGTTCCGCGCCTCGTCAAATCGATGCCCGATCAAGCCGCCATCATCATTGAAGACTATGGCAATACGATGCTCGAGACTCGCACCCTCGAACTGGTTGGCTCGAGGAAGATGGATGACGTTTTTTCGCTTTATTCCAAAGCGAATGAAATCCTGATTCATTTCCTGGAGATCAAGGTCCCAACTGACGCGCGTGAAGAACGTCCCGTGTGGACCCGACGTGCTTTTGATGCCGAGAGATTTGAGTGGGAACTTAACTTCTTTCTCAAAAAATTTGTCGAGCCCGTGGCCCGGATAAAATTGACCCCCGCGCAAAACGACGAAGTAAGGGCTGAAATATTGGATTTGGCAGCATGCCTTTCACGCCTGCCCCAGCATTTCGTCCACCGTGATTTTCACTCTCGCAATATCATGCTCTTTGAAGACCGCCAGGCCGTCATCGACTTTCAGGATGCGCGGCTTGGCCCGGCTTCGTATGACGCGGTGTCCTTGTGTTTTGATTCCTATGTGCCCTTTGGATCCGATGATCGCCTGAAACTCATGGATCAATTCCTGCGCCAGGTTGGGGTCAAGCTGGGCAATCCAATGCGCACCGAGATCGAACAGCAGTGGAAGTCAGTCCTTCTGCAACGTCAACTGAAGGCGATCGGCAGTTTTGGTTATCTGACAATTGACAAGAATAAGGGCAATTATTTGCGCTACGTAAAACCGGCGATCGCTGCCATGCGTGCCGCCGACGTTCGCGATTCCAGATGGCCCTTCTTGTCGGTAGAACTGGTCGACTTGATTGACGGCGCCATGGGCTCCTGAAAATCAATTGTGTAACTTGAGCGGTATAACGTGGACGGTGTAATTTGAACAACGCATGTGGCTTTGTCCTTGCTGCCGGATTTGGCACGAGACTTCGTCCGCTGACATCCCGTCTGCCAAAACCAATGATCCGCTTTTTTGGAGCGCCACTCCTGGACCTTGCCTTGTTTCGGTTCCGCTCGGCTGGAATCTCAGACATCGCGGTCAACGCCCACTATCTGGCCAAGGAAATTGAGTCCGGCCTCAAGGCCTCGCCTTGGGGCGAGGACGTCAAACTTTCTATCGAAAATCCCGTCATCTTGGGGCGGGGTGGCGCCTACATTCCACTGCGCAACTGGTTTGGCAAAAAAACAATCGTCGCCTACAACGGCGATATCATCAGCGACATTGATATAGCCGCTGCGCTGGCCCATCACCGGGCAATGCGGGCCACGGCGACCATGGTGGTTTTGCCAAAACCACTCGGCCGGGACAACGCCGTTTACTGCGCGGACGACGGCCGTATTGGCACCATTGCCAAAACGCCTCCCGCCCGAGGCGGGCCGTGGACAGCCCGTGGCTTTGCCTGCCTGCAAATCCTTGAACCGGAGTTTCTTAATTTTCTGCCGCAAGAGGGCGAGTCAGACATCTTGGATGCCTATGCCCAGGCCATCGCCGGCGGGCACACGGTAACTAGTTTTGTACATTCGGGTTTTTGGCACGATTTGGGAAGTCCCACGCAACTCCTTCAGGCCCATGTTGACCTCCTGGAGTCTGGCGACGTAGCCCAGAAAAAAACCGTTTCGGCTCTGGGCCTTGACGCCTATCACGGGGCAAATCACTCAAGGCTGCTGATGATTCCACCGGAGAAAGTCTGGAAAAGTCCTGCCAACAACCTCTCTGTGAGAGGTCCATCGTCAGTCGTTACGGGCAAAGATATTTTTACGGCATTGCAGGCCAAGGTTGAATTGGGGCCTCTCGTGGTGGTTGAGTCGGGATTTTCAGCAAGCGGACCCTTCAAGGCGAGCCGTTGCATCATCTACGGTTCGGCAGTGATTGATCACAAGGCTGTTCACGACAATGCCATCTATGACCATTCACATGAGATCAGGTGTGAGCGGGCGTGATCAGGCGTGACCACGTGTGATTAGCCAGGCGCTTAGTCAAAAAAATATTTTAGAATCAGCTACTTGAGTGTGACTATTCCGTGGATGTGATTACGAAGGCTTAATGGCTGGGTTGATCAGGCGGGTTGTGTGTGTCTAGGCGTCAGGGGGTTCGGGGGGATCAGGGGAGGCATCTGGTTCTACGATATCAACTCCGGGAATCTTGGCCAGTGTGCTTTCTTGTACGAGATTAAGCTGCTGGTCCGTCGCTCTCACCGGTCGATTTCATAAAACTCTTAGCGTCCACATTTCAAACTGCGATGCTTTTGCACCGCGAAGTCAATCAAACGTTCATTGCACTCATTACGTTCATTACATTCATCGAACGGGGTTTAGCACTAGTCCAGACATCTGCCATAACTTTGGCGCCGGCTTTGCCGCCTTCAATTTTCGTTACGATACTTCCGCCTGCTTTTGGATTCTTGTTTACGGTGATCTTGTGGGACGTGCTCTTTTTCAGGGCTGCTGAAAGTTGATCTTGGGTGACGTAGTAGATGGTCGTGCCTGGGGTCAGGTTGTCTGGATCATCGATCAAATCATTTTGACGCCAGATTGACTTCCAGTTGCGATGTTTGCCAAAGATTCTTTTCGAAATCGTTGCCAGGGTTTCGCCGTCTTGGACTGTCGTCACGCCGCGGCGCAGGCCTTCGTAGGTCTGGGCAAAGGCTTTCGAGGAATCGTCGAGGGCATAGTAGATCACGTCGCCAGGATAGATCCGGCTCGGGTTTGCTACCCCGGTCAGGTCTGCCAATTCACGCCAGCGCTTCATGTCGCCATAAACCCGGCCTGCGATCTTCGACAGGGTGTCGCCCTGCTGGACCACGTAAGCCATCTTGGCGCCCATTTCTGGCAAACCAACCACGCTTGGAGTCGCAGTTGCAGGAGCCGCTGCTTCCGTCGATGCCGCCGCGACCGGAGCCGCTGCTTCTGCCACAGCAGCCGGATTGCCGGCCGCCGCAGCTGCATTACCGACTGCTGCCGGATTTGCGCCGTTCATTTCAGAAATGATCGACTGCAATTCGCCTTCCGTTGAATTTCCACCAGCCGCCGGATCAGCAGCAGGATCTGTGGCGGCCGGAGCTGCCTCTTCGGCAACTGCCACGTTGCCGCCAGAGCTGTCTGCCTGACCGTTGTTAAGGGCGGTGTTTGCCGCCGGTACATCTCCATCTTCGGCTACGGCTGCACTTTCAGAGCCGTTTTCCGAAACATTTTCCTCCACTGCCTCTGTATCCCCTTCCTCAGACGCTGAGCTGCTGCAGCCCACGGCGCCGAAGTTAGCGATCAGAAACAGTGCCGCCATAGTGAAATGGCGATACCATTTAATCCTCATTCTTCTTCCTCCAAAAAAGTTAAAAACCTAAACCACGAGTTGTCATCGGAGCAGGCTCAAAGTTTCTTTAATTTCCCGGCGAGACGATTTCCGCCTATAATCAAAAACGATGAACCAAATTGAACCAATTGACGGCAACGGTTTCGGCCACCTTACGGTCCTGTTGCATGAGGCAGCCGCATCCTTGAACCTTGTGCCCGGATCCATTGCCATTGATTGCACCCTCGGGGGCGGAGGCCACACAAGATTGCTTCTCAATGCTGTTGGAAAGAACGGAAAAGTTTTTGCTTTTGACCGGGATTCCATGGCGATCGACCATGCTCAAAAAACGTTTGCTGCAGAGGTCGCCTCCGGTCAATTGCTCCTTGTGCACAAGCCGTTTTCAGAAATGGCAGACCATGTGCGCAAGGCCGGATTGGCTGCTGCGATTTCAGGCGTCTTGGCGGATCTCGGGGTCAGCAGCCCACAACTTGACATCGGAGAACGCGGCTTTTCTTTTCTTAAAGATGGACCCCTCGACATGCGTATGGATCCAAGCCGCCCAGGCACGGCAGCGGACTTGGTTAACACAGCCGAAGAGGCTGAACTGGCGCGGATATTCCACGATTTTGGCGAAGAACCCATGGCCCGCCATTTTGCCAAGATGATTTGCCGGCAACGGGCCGCTGAGCCTTTCACCACAACTTTGCAATTGGCCAGTTACCTGGAGAAGCATTCACCCTACGGTTCAAAAAGCAGAAAACATCCTGCCACTAAAATCTTTCAGGCCATTCGCATCGCCGTGAACGAGGAACTTGATGAACTAAACCGTTTCTTGGCCGGGGCCGTACCGCTCCTTGCCCCAAAAGGGCGGCTTTCGGTCATCACTTTTCATTCGTTGGAGGACCGCGCCGTCAAACACTTCTTCGCGGAGGCTTCTGGTAAAACAAAACGCCAGGAGTTGAGTCGGCGGGTGGTCCTCACCGAATCGGAAATGGATAAGATGGTTAATGCCCAAGGCAGGGTTGTTGCGTCGGCGGAAGCCGAGCCGTCGGCGGAAGAAATAGAGATCAATCCAAGGGCGCGAAGTGCGCGCCTTCGGGTTTTTGAAAGAGCCTGATTACTGACCCGAACTGTGGAGCGCGCGCGGACATGCCCTCACGTTTTGCCTTGTCCATGACCAACCTGCCGCTCTATGTGGTCGTTTTGATTGCGCTTGGAATTGCTTTTTTCAGGGTGCACCTGAGGGTCAAAACGACACTTGTAGGATATGAAATCGGGCGCCTGAAGGCCGCTGAAGGCCGCTTGCTCGCCGAAAAAAGCGAACTTAGCGTCGAGCTGGCACGACTGACTGGCAAAGACGCCCTGCAGGCCAGAGAATCTTCCGGTGAGGCGGCTGTTTCTAAGGCTGCGCCTTCCAGTGGAGGGAGAAATTGAGCCCCCCCGAAAAACCATTTGAAGCACCACGGCAAACAACGGCACCACGCCTATGGCTGTTCAAGTGTGCCGCCGTTGCCGTCTTTGGAATCCTTGCCATTCGGGCCTCTTACCTGCATCTTTTTGCACCATCGGGTAAAAGCCTTCAGGCCCTTGCTGACCGCCAATATGAATTGCGCGAGGATTTAAGACCATACCGAGGCGGGGTTTTCGACCGCCGGGAAGAGCCCCTTGCCATCAGCATCCGGACCCCGTCTCTGGCCGTCAATCCGAAGGTTTTCAATCCTGACCCGCGCCAAATCAAGACCATCGCACGAATTCTTGGCAAGTCGCCTCAAGACATCCAGCAGATTTCAAAGAAATCCGGGTATTTTGCGTGGCTACAAAGGCAGGTTCATCACAGAACCGCGGCCAAGATCATGGCCCTTGGTGTCCGGGGTATTCACGAGATCACCGAATCCGCGCGGTACTACCCGGGCGGTCCGGCGGCGTCACACCTTTTAGGATATGTTGGTCTCGACAACCGTGGGCTCCACGGGCTTGAGCTTTTTTACGATCGGGAATTGCGCGGCCAATCCCAGCGGATCAAAGGGGCTAAAGATGCCCGGGGGCACAGGATTTTCACCGGCGATGACCAGGCCGAGCCCGAAGTCCCCGGCCATTCACTGCATTTGACCCTGGATCGTGTCATACAAGAGATCGCCGAAGAAGCGCTGCGTAAAGGAGCCGAGCGGGCCGGCGCAAAGGGTGCTTTCGCCCTCGTATCTGATCCACACACGGGAAAAATTCTTGCTGTGGCGAACCACCCGTCCTTTGATCCAAATGATGTTCGCCAACTCAAAATCGATCAAACCAGAAACTCTGCCTTGCTCGATCAATTCGAACCGGGATCCATCATCAAGCCATTTGTGATTGCTGGTGCACTGGAACAAAAAAAGGTTTCGCCCGACCAGATCTTTGACTGCGAAAACGGATCTTACCGGGTTGGCGGCGTTACCTTTCATGACGATCACCCTGCAGAAAAATTAACTGTCGCAGAATCTCTCGTTCGCTCAAGTAATATTTGCACCTTTAAGATCGCTGAAATTGTCGGGCGCCAAAAGTTCTACGAAAACTATATGGCCTTCGGTTTCAATGGCAACTTGCCCGGTGCAATCAATGAGGCCCTCACGCCAAATGGGGCGGGGGAATCGTCCGAACAAAACCTTCGCGCACCACCTTGGCCATCTGGACGGGTGAGTCATTTTGAAAAGTGGCTACCAATCCGCTTTGCCAACATTGCATTTGGACAGGGAATGACAACGACCGGGCTTGAAATTGTCCAGGCGTATGGTGCACTCGCCAACGGCGGCAACTTGATGCGGCCAACCCTCGTCGACCGCATTGAGGCGGCCGATGGCAGCATGCTGGCCTCATTCCACCCGGAAGTCGTACGCCGCGTGGTTTCACCTGAAGTTGCCAGCGCCATGCGCAACATGCTGGCGCGCGTCGTAACCGACAAGCACGGCACCGGCGGCAAGGCCGTGACTGCATCTTATTCCGTGGCGGGAAAAACTGGCACCGCGCAAAAGGTGGACCCCGTTCGCCGCAGCTATTCGGCCGACAAGCGGATTGCCTCCTTTGTCGGGTTTGCTCCGGTCGAAGATCCCTATCTGGTCATCCTTGTTGTGATTGATGAGCCGCGCGAACGCCCTGCCTACGGCGGATTGTGGGCGGCACCTGTCTTTTCTGAGATTGCACAAAAATCGCTCAAGTACTTGAATGTCGCCCCGGACTTGGAAGAAAACGACCTGATGATCTCATCGGGCGAAGTTTCTGGTCCTTCAGGGAGGCTTTGAAATCGCAACCAAGCCATCAGCCCAGCTCGCTACGACCCACATGGTCCAGGGCCTTGAACAGGCCGGGCTGCTGCTTTGGTCCGATGGCCTTGCGGCATTCGTGGGCAAGGTTCACCTGACGACCTCCAGCAAAGCCGCCGGACCTGGCTCATGTTTCATCATGTTCAAGGGAACACGGGCCGACAGCCACGACTATGCGGCCGATGCGCTTGCGCGCGGGTGCAGGGTGTTTATTGGTGACAACGTGTCCCAGATGACGAAAATGCGCGCCGATTATGCTGGTCAGGCCGCTTTTTTTTGCGTGAAAAATTCCCGCGCTGCGTGGGCGTATTTAGAAGCTCTAGCCAACGGCAATCCGCAAAACCGGATGACACTTGCTGCAGTCACTGGCACCAACGGGAAAACCAGCACCGTGTGGCTGATGCGTGGACTTCTGGATCAAACCAGCTGCGCCATGGTTACCCTTGGTACCCTTGGCATGTATTTTAAAAATCAATACGTCCCGACCTCTCACACCAGTCCCGACCCAGACTACCTTTATCCAGCCCTTGCCCACGCCCTGGCTGCGGGTGCTGATTGCTGTGGCATGGAGGTCTCTTCCCATAGTTTGGCCCAGGAAAAAATCTGGCCCCTGCACTTTGACTTTGCCGCGTTCACCAGTTTTTCGCGCGATCACCTGGATTTTCATGGGACCGAGGAAAATTATTTTGCAGCGAAGGCGAAACTCTTCACCGAACAGCTATCGCACGACGCCCGGACCGCGCTCCATCACTCTGTCGCAAAGCGGGTCGTATCGTCTGGATTTAAAGTCTCGCCCGATGCCTGGGTTTATGGACTCGAGTTTTCGTCGCAATCCTGGGTCGGATGGAACCAGATGTCTGCGACAATCCTCAAAGAGTCCTCCAATGGCACCGAAATCGAAATCATGCTGCGGCCAAGGGTAGGGGATCCCGAGCGTTTCCAGGGCACTGTCCCGGTTTTTGGTTCCGTTTTTGTTGAAAATTTCATGGCCGCCTTTCTTGGATTTGGCAAAATTTCCGGATCGTGGCCCGATCCAGCAACATGGGCTGTTTTAAAACCGGTGCCGGGTCGCATGGAGCTGGTCCCCCCCGCTGCGGAAGGGCCATATGTCTTTGTCGACTATGCGCACACGCCCGACGCCATATCGCAGGTATCTGTTTTTGCGAGAAAGATTGCCGACTCCAAAAAATCAAAGTTGTGGTGTGTCTTTGGATGCGGTGGGGAGCGCGATCAGGGCAAGCGTGGGCTGATGGCTCAAGCGGCCGCCGCCAGCTCCGACTGGGTCGTCGTAACCTCGGACAATCCGCGGTCAGAAGATCCAGACGCCATCATCGACCAAATCATGACCGGCTTTTCTGACAATTACCGGGCCAACCACGTTCAAAGGATCAGCGACCGCGCCGCCGCGATCTTGCATGCCGTCTGCAAAGCGGCAAAGGACGACGTGGTTTTGATTGCCGGAAAAGGCCACGAGGCGTTCCAGGAAATCGCTGGGCGCAAGACTCCATTTGACGACCGCCTCGTTGCATCCAATGCACTGCACTCACGGAAAAAATCATGACAACGCGCAGGATCTTGATCATCGGTGGCGGGGTGAGCGGAATCGCTGCAGCGCAACTTGCCCGCAGGATTGGGTTTGCCGTTCGGATTTCCGACCGTGCTGTGATGCCCGCGGAAAAAAAAGCATCTTTAGTCGCCCAAGGCATTGAAATCAAAGACGGCGGTCACAACGATTCTCATTTGGCTGACGTTAATCTAGTCATGATCTCGCCCGGGGTTCGCGCCGATCACCCGCTGCTTTTACTCGCTCAAAAGGCAAACTTGCCGGTGGAATCTGAAATTGATTTCGCCCTTCAAAATTTTCATGGTCGTCTGGTTGCAGTGACGGGAACCAACGGCAAATCGACCACCGTTTCCATGATTGGGCACATCTTCGACCGCCTCGGGATCAAGTCCTCCGTTGGCGGAAACTTGGGCGACCCACCGAGTGCGATGGTTTTGCGCGGGGATTTGCAGCCGACGCTGGTTCTTGAACTGTCTTCCTATCAACTCGAACAAAGCCAAACCCATCAGGCAGAGGCGGCGGCCTTTACCAGTTTTTCAAACGATCACCTTGAGCGCCACGGCACGTTGGCGGCATACATGGCGGCAAAATGGCGGATCTTTGACTGGGTGAAGCCCGGTGGAGTCTGCCTCCTTTCCAAAGATGTTTCTGCTGCGGCCAAGTCCTTTGGCATGGTGCGACGTACAGACGTAACTTGGATTGAAGTCTCCGGGCGGCACTATGAAATCAACGCTGGAATTTCAATTCAGGTGGTTGCGCATTTGACGCAACGCACCGACCTCGACACGCTTGGCTCGTTGCTTGATAATTTCAAGGGCCTTCCATTTCGTTGCGAGGTTGTCGGAACAATCAGCGGAAATCTGGTCATCAATGACAGCAAATCCACCAATTGCGAATCCACGTGCGCTGCGCTTGCCGGCCTGAAGGCACCCATGATTTTAATGATGGGCGGAAAGGGCAAGGGCGAGAGCTACCTTTCTGTTTCATCCTGGGCCAACCAGATCCAGGCTTTAGTCTGCTTTGGGGGATCGGGACAATCCATAGGCGATGAGTTATCCTTGCCATTAAAGGTTTTGGGAAAGGACACCACGGTGTTTCCGACCATGGGCGGGGCGATTCATCACGCCGTGGCAGCAGCAAGGCAAAGCGGCTGCGGCATCCTGTTCTCTCCGGGTTGCGCGAGCTTTGATGAGTTCCGCAACTTCGAACATCGGGGACTGGAATTCAATAACACCATCAGCGGAGCCTTGGATAAAACTCTTGATGGAATCCTCCAACCAAAAATCTGAAGCCGGCTTGCGCCAGAGCGCCTCTCTCGCCATCGTGGTCTGTGCAGCCATGCTGACTGGGCTTGGACTTCTTGCCATCTATGCGTCCTCCAGCATGAAAGGCGCGCAGCAATTCGGTGACTCTCTGGCTTTTTTCCGAAAACAGTTTGTGGTCGCCGTGGCTGGATTTATCGGAATCGTCGCGGTCCAGAGGTTTCCTTGGCGGTGGTTTGAGAGCCTCACCCTGCCTGCCTACGCATTTTCTTTGGGAACCCTCGCATTGATTTTTGTCCCTGGCGCCTATTCCGTTGGCGGTGGAGCAGCGCGGTGGCTTCATATTGGGGGCGTGAGTTTTCAACCAGCAGAGCTGGCCAAATTAACCTTGATCATGTTCCTTGCTAAAAATCTTGGCCGACCAAATTGCGACCTCCGCCAGTTCTGGCGCTGTGTCGTTCCAAATTTAATTGCCTTTGGCGCATTTGCCATTTGCCTGATGAAGCAGCCTGATTTTGGATCGACGGTTCTGATGGGCGTTTTGACGGTGGTCATGCTTTTTATCTCCGGACTTCCCTTTCGCTATCTGGCCCTGATGGGTGCCGCTGGAATCACCGGGATGGTGGCGGCGGTGATTGCTGCACCCTACCGGATGGCGCGCCTTCTTAGCTTTCTTGATCCTTGGGCAGAGGTCCGCGGCGGCGGCTTTCAAATCATTCAAAGTTACCTGGCCTTTAAAAACGGCGGAATGCTGGGAACTGGCCTTGGGGAATCCCGCCAGAAATTATTTTTTCTTCCAGAAGCCCATACCGATTTTATCCTTTCCGTGATTGGCGAAGAGCTTGGACTCCTTGGAATCCTTTTGGTCTGTGCACTGTTTCTTTTCATGAGCATCATCGGGCTAGAGGTTGCACGGCGCCAAACCTCGAAATACAGGACCCTGCTGGCGGTTGGTTGCACCGCTTTGATCTTTGGACAGTCTGCGTTAAACATGGGTGTCACCATGGGCCTTCTTCCAACCAAAGGAATGCCGCTGCCTTTTGTCAGCAGTGGTGCAAGTAGTCTGCTGGTATTCCTCGCGGTGACTGGTATACTCGCACGGCTTGCAAGGGAGTCCACAAACCCCTCCGCAGCTAAGGAGCCAAGTCGCCTCCATGTCGGCAAATCCGCCCATCAAATCGCTTAAACCCAAGCGGGTTCACTTCATTGGTATCGGTGGCAGTGGCATGTCTGGATTGGCCGAGTATGCCGTCGGCCGCGGCTTTGAAGTCACAGGCAGCGACACTTCGCTTTCAGACTCCTTGATCCGCCTTGAATCTCTTGGCGCAAAAATATTCAACCACCATGCGGCCTCAAACTCACAGGGAGCAGACGAGGTTGTTTTCTCCTCTGCGATCAAGCCTGATAACGAAGAGCTCGTCTCCGCCCGCTTGATGAATATCCCTGTTCTTCATCGATCTGAACTGCTGGCAAATTTCATGCGTGGCACCAACTCGGTAACGATCGCAGGAACACACGGCAAGACAACCACCGCCGCTCTTGTCGTCCATGGTTTTGCCGGGTGCGGGGTCGACCCCAGTGCCGTCATTGGTGGCGTCATGGTAGACGGCCAATCAAGTGCCAGGATCGGTTCTGGAAAGTTTTTTATTGCAGAGGCGGATGAGTCGGACGGCACCTTCCTCAATTACGAACCCGTGCTTTGTGCGCTGACCAACATCGATCAAGATCACCTGGATTTTTACGGTTCCTTTGAAAACATCAAAGCCGCCTTTCACAAATATTTGATGACGTCCGACCCTGACATTGGGGTGGTTTGTTGCTGGGATGATCCGACAATCCGGGAAGTCTCGGAGGGGCTGAACAGACCAAGGCTCACCTACGGGACCATTTTAGGATGCGAAGTTCGCGGTGTTGATATTCAGCAATCTGGCATGGAGACCACATTTACTGCGGTGGTGGAACGCGACCGGATTCGTTGCAAGTTGCCTCTCATGGGAAAGCACAACGTCCTCAATGCCCTTTGCAGCCTTGCCGTGGCGCGTGCGCTTGGACTCGATGTCCGTCTGGTCGCAGAAAACCTGGCCACCTTTCGCGGGGTGGGGCGCCGCATGGAGCTCCTGGCAGATCACCCAGGCATCCGTGTCTTTGATGACTACGCTCATAATCCCGGTAAGATCCAGGCTTGCATCGCTGCCGTGCGGAGCGCCTGGCCAACCCACCAGATCACGGTGGTTCATCAGCCACACCGTTTTTCTCGCCTTGAAACAATGTATGATTCGATGGTGGCGTCCTTTCGCGGAGCCAGCGACGTAATCCTGTTGCCGGTCTATTCGGCGGGTGAATCCCCCAGCCGGGAGCACGACCACGGGGCATTCGGGGTTGATCTGGCCTTGAAGTCGTCCACAAAAACACATATTTGCCTTGAAAAAACCGAAGCTTGTCGCCTTGCTTTGCAACTTTCACGACATCCAGCCATAATTTTAACAATAGGTGCTGGAGATGTTTGGAAGGTTGGCCACATGCTTCGGGAGCAACTGGTTGAGTAGAAGCACAATCATCAGTGGGCAAAAGCCCGCCAGGCGTAAGCGCAAGCATGCAGAAGGAAACCGCCGCAAGGTTCTTCTTTCTGCGCTTCGTTTTGCCGGCGTCATCCTTGTCATCACGACCGTCGTCGTGCTGCCGGGATACATTGCTGGAAAAATTCAGACCGGATTCAAATCGCTCGTTTCATCGCGCGTCAATCGCGTCGAGTTTCTGGGGGCTGGGGGAAGCCTTGCCGAGTTCGACCGCGAGTCCCTGCAGTCGAAAATCAGTGAAGCAGCCGATGCTGGTGCGAGCCTCGATGACTTGGCCCGGATCGCCGGCTCCCTTGCTCCCTTGGCAAAGGTTGAAATCATTCGTGCGGCTCCCGGAAAAATCATCGTCGGGTTTGAGCGTCGTACTCCATCGCTTCGGATTGATCGCTCCACCAACTCTAGCAACGACGCTGGCGCCGTGCGCCTTGTCGACAGCGCTGGTTTCATTTACGGAAGTTGCTGTGTCCTGCCAGTTCAAGAGGCGGAGTCACTGCTGCCGCTGCTCACTGGCCTGCCTGCCGCCGACCAAGCTGGCAACAACAAAGAAGAGCATGCCTTGATTCGCGAGGCTCTTAAATTATACGATGGCTTGACGACTAAAAATATCAAGGCATCTTCCATTCGCTACCAGAATCACCGTGGTTTTTTTGCGATCATGGACCCTGGTCAGATTGAGGTTTCTATTGGACGGGCTCCCTTTGACGAAAAGCTGAACCGCCTTGCTGAAGTTCTGGAACGGGTTGACCGCCAGAAGGTCAGCCGGATTGAACTCGACTACCACGGCAAGGCTTTCATCAAGGAACGAAAACTGTGAACCCATCAAAACCACAGATTTTTGCCCTCGACCTCGGGACAAGTAAGTTCTGCGTGGCCCGACTTTCTGAAACCAACGACGCCAACGGCGGCTTCGCCATCGACAGCCTGGCGGTTCCAGCCAAAGGAACCAAGCGCGGCATGGTTGTGGATTTTTCTGCTGCACTGGAATGCCTGTCTGCGCTTATTGAAGAGGCAGAATCACGCTGGAACTGTGACATTGCCCATGGCGTTGTTGGCATTGCCGGCAGCCACCTACGCAGCCACCTTGCGAAGGGCAGCATTGCGATCGGGGGAAAACAGGTTGTTGAGGCATCGACCCTCCTGCGAATTGAGGAACAGATGCATGAAGCATTTACCCAAAGCAGCGCCGCTGCACAGCGTGAGCTTCTTGATTCCATCCCGATAAATTACCAAATTGATCAGCGAGACGCCGTGGATGATCCCCTTGGTTTCAGTGGCGTGAACCTGACTGCTGATTTTCTAATGATTGACGCCGACAAGGGCTACCTGCGCGACATCGTCCGCTTGGTAAATGGAGCTGGCGTGAAGGTCACGCGGCTGGCGTCAGAACCACTTGCCTCAGCCTACGTTTGTGCCGGGGAGGACTTTCGTGAGCTAGGCTGCTGCGTTGTTGATATCGGTGGCGGCACGAGCGATGGTCTCGTTTTTGTGAACGGCAAACCTGCTTTGGCGTTTTCTGTTCCCATGGCCGGATTTGCCATGACGTCTGACATTGCTGTGGCGTTAAATCTTCCCCTGCGCGAAGCCGAGCGGATCAAAACCATCTATGGGCTTTCAAGTGCGCAACTTGAGCAGATTACGGCAGAGGATGTCCACGGCGTGCCGAAGTCCATTCCTGGTGGAATGGTTTCCAAAATCCTTGAGGCGCGCTGCCGCGAACTCACCGTCAGCATTGCCAAGCATCTCGTACCCTTTAAGGGGCGTCTTGGTGGCGGCATTCTCCTGACCGGAGGGGGCAGTCAATTGAATGGGGTTGCAGAACTTATGGCGACCTCGATGCGCATTCCAGTCAGAGCGGTGAATCCGCGTTGGCAAAAGGCCTTTACAGCAGGGCCGGTCCGCCAGGAGAGGCTTGCTCCGAAATTTGCCACGGCGCTCGGACTTCTTGTCTTGGGTGCCCTGCCTGATTCAGCCTCCTCACACCGGGTTCCAGCCCATAACACTGCGGTCGCTACTGGCGTTTCGTCTGGACTAATGAGCCGGTTGCGAGCCTGGCTTCGCGAGATGAGCTAAATCAATTTCATTGATTTGTCCCAGAACATTGACAGTTTTCTCAATGGTTTCCTATAATTGATGAAAATTGCTAGGAGATTTTATGAGCTTTGATGCTGAAAAAATGAATCCCCCTGGAGCCAAGATCAAAGTTTTCGGTATCGGTGGCGGAGGGGGCAATGCCGTCAACACCATGATCCGCGCCAACCTTGAGGGCGTGGAGTTCATCACGGCAAACACAGACATCCAGGCTCTGCGCTTCAGCTTGGCACAGCAAAACATTCAGATTGGCAAAGAGCTGACTAAAGGCCTTGGCGCTGGCGCTGATCCAGATGTCGGCCGCGACGCCGCCCTTGAAGACCGCCGCGACATCGAAGGCGTGCTCAAGGATGCCGACATGGTTTTCATCACGGCCGGCATGGGTGGCGGAACAGGCACGGGCGGCGCAGCCGTCATTGCTCAGATTGCACGCGAACTGGGGGCACTTACGGTGGCGGTCGTCACCAAGCCCTTTCATTTTGAAGGAAAGCGCCGCAGGAAGCATGCTGAACTTGGCATTGCACGGCTGAGAGAATCCGTCGACACGCTGATCACAATCCCCAATCAGCGCCTTCTTCAGATTGCCACGCCAGACCTGAGCATGATCGATGCATTCAAAATGGCCGATAACGTTTTGGTCAACGCCGTGCGCGGAATCAGTGACATCATCAATATTCCTGGAACAGTCAATGTTGACTTTGCTGACGTCAAAACCGTCATGTCGAACATGGGCCATTCGCTGATGGGCATAGGCCACGCTGCCGGTCCGAATCGCGCCGCCGAAGCTGCAAGGATGGCCATTTCATCACCCCTCCTTGAAGACATCGACATTCAAGGTGCCACCGGCATTCTGATCAACATCACCGCTGGTTCGTCGATCACCCTGATGGAGGTCAACGAAGCTTGCTCCATCATTCAAGACTCGGCCCACGAAGATGCCAACATCATTTTTGGTGCCGTCATCGACGAAGGCCTTAGCGAAGCCATCCGCGTCACGGTGATCGCTACTGGATTTCCAGTGGACTCTCGCGAATTAGACAATTCCGGCCCTGCCATTGTCCGGCCCGCCCCAGCCAGAATTTTCTCGCCTGATTACGCTACAGGTGGCCTGAATTCCAGCATCATCAGTAGCCCCCCACCAGTAGCAGCCACCCATCACGTGACACCACCGGTTATCGAAACCATCGGCGAGGCCCACGAACTTGCCAAGTGGACCATCCAGCAGGTCGAAAGCGAGACCGGCCCGGTACACCCCGCAACCAATGACAGTGCAGAGTCCTTTGCTGATTATTCATGCCATGAAGATTCCGTTGCCAATGACTCGGAAGAGTCTGAAGAGATCTCAGACACCTATGTTTGGGAGGAAATGCCTACGGAAGCCCCCGCCCCCGTCGAAGTCGCGCCAGTGGCTGCCGCCCCAGAGGTTCACGTAGATAGTCGGGCCGACATCGCATCCAGAATTTTTGACAGCTCCTTCGATAGTTCTTTCGAAGGCGAGCCCGTGGTGGCACGCGCCGTCCAAGACAATGCTCCGATTGAGTCCTTTTTCGAGGCCAACGGCGGCCTGGATATCACCAATGAAATCGACAGAAAAATTGATGAGGCACTCGCCCTGGCGCAAAAGCTGCGTAGCGCAGGGGCCACTGCAAAGGCACCCATGCAAGCAGCCCCCCCGGTAAGTCCGGTCCATGAATCTAGTTTGGACGAGCTAGACGACATGCCGTCGTTTCTTCGAAGCAGCAATTCGGACATCGCCCTGGATTAAAATTCAGGTGGGTACTCCGGCCGCCGCCTCTCTCTTTTGAAGAGGCGGCGCTATTTGCAGCGATTCCGAAAAACTTGAGCGCGTCTGAGTGTCTTCCTCCCCAAGAGGCAAGGCATTCGCGAGAGATTCCAAAGGCAATTGGGCAAGCGCAAGAAACTGCCGCAGGCGATGAAAGCGGTATTGAGATTCATTTTTTCCTTCGCGTTCAAATGCTGGCGTGAGGGTGTCGCCGATCCAGCCTTTGAGCGCAAATTTTTGTCCGGTAAAAAACTTATCTGCCATCATCCGGAAGAGCTCCTCGACCCGGTATGATTCATGTCCGCAAACCTCGCCAATCACGGTGCACTGACCGCCCGATGTCTCGGCCGCCCGGACTATTTCTTTTGC
>Ga0214919_10001849_pt1 | contig 34016 bp, 37 predicted proteins | sample LL1503_MetaG_FD_177994 | JGI IMG/M metagenome (GOLD analysis project Ga0214919, IMG submission 177994) | Freshwater microbial communities from Lake Lanier, Atlanta, Georgia, United States - LL-1503 | ecosystem: Environmental > Aquatic > Freshwater > Lake | place: USA: Georgia | collected...
TCAAGAATAGGGTGTTTAAAACTTTAGAAAATCTTGAAGATGAGGTTTGTGAGTTTGTCAGAAATTTAACAAAAGATGTTGTGATTGGTATTTGCTTCGGTGGTTAATTAGGAAGTTAAATTAGTATCAGAGATAAAACGCGAACTAGATGATCTCGAATCGCAGTTTATTGAAGCAATTGCGCGTTACCGAAATGTAAGCGCTGAAACAGTAAAAAATGACTTCGGACAAGGTGGAGTTCTGATCGGAAAAAATGCGATTGCGAACAATATGGCAGATGGTCTTGGCACTTACGAAGAAGTGCTGCTTCAACTAAATCAAAAATTTTCAACAACAAAAAAAATTAATCTTATGTCCAAAGAAACAATCGAAAGGTCTGCGATTAACGCAGATTTCATTAAGTCAGAATTTCCTGAAATTGCTGAAAAATTGGCAAAGGAAAATTCGGCAAAAATTCAAAGCGAAACCAAAGAAACTGCTTTTACTGAAGGCAAAAAAACTGGTTTTTTTGAAGGCGCTGAATCGGAGCGAAAAAGAATTTTAGCAATCGAGGAAGCCTCTCTTCCTGGTCATGAAGACTTGGTAGCAAAAGCAAAACAGGATGCCGAAATGACGGCAGACAAACTCGCTTTGCAAATTGTATCGCGAGAAAAACAACGCGGCACAAGATTTGTTGAACAAGCGGCGGCGGCAGAAAAAGAAATGCCAAAAGTTGCTCCAAATTTTGAAAGCGCATCGCAAGAAAAATCAAAAATTGCTAATGATGCACCTCTTGAGGAAAGAGCAAAATCAGAATGGCAAAGCGATTCCAAACTCAGAGCTGAGTTTGCAGATGATTATGATGCTTATCTCGCTTTCAGAAAAGCCAGCGAGGCCAATCAGGTAAAAATTTTATCAACACAAAATTCAAAGAGGTAGAACATGACAGGATTAGCAACTGACGCAAATCGCGTTTACGAATTAGGCGATATTAACCAAGTTCCGGTTAAAGCCTCATCAATCATTTATCAAGGAGCCGCCGTTGGTGGTCACTCTTCTGGCTATGCTAGACCAATTGCCAATGGTGATAAATTCTTAGGTTTTGCCGATGAAAAAATTGATAACTCTGGCGGTGGAGATGGCATAAAAACTGTGCGTGTGCGTAAGCGTGGCGCAATATTGTTAGATATTTCCGGAGTCGCACTTGGAGATATCGGCAAATCAGTTTATGCAACTGATGACAACACATTCACGCTATCCGACACGAACGCAGTTTATATCGGTCAAATTTCACGCATCGATTCAAGCGGCGTAGCACTAGTTGAATTCGATGTCGCCGCACTTCCTCCTGTAGCCGCTTAGGTAACTTTAACAACTTCAAATCAAAAAAAATTTTATGCCTCTAAACGAATTATCATCAAGGGCTATTATTGGCCTTTACTACAAGCGTCTCGAACAAAAATCCGGCATGGACTGGATTGAGGCGATTTCAAATTACTTCACCTCTGATCAGGAAAGTGAAACTTACAAATGGCTAGGACAATCACCAGTGATGCGTGAGTGGGTCGGCGGCAGACAAGCTAAAGGTTTTTTAACCAATGGTCTTACTATCGAAAACAAGCACTTTGAAGGCACTTTAGAAATTAATGTTAAAGATTTGCGCCGTGATAAAACCGGACAGATCAAAGTCAGAATTAATGAATTTGCCGACCGAACAAATGCACATTGGGCGCAGATTCTTTCTAAGCTCATCAACAATGCTGAAAGCACAGTTTGTTATGATGGTCAGTATTTCTTTGATACCGATCATGCTGAAGGAAAAAGTGGCACTCAAAGCAACAAAATCCAAGTCGATTTGACAGGTTTAGTTGATCAGATTGATGGTGGAAAAGTTGGTGCTGTCGCTGCTCCAAGCGAAGCTGCTTTTCGATTAGCAGCTTTAAAAGGCATTCAGCAAATCTTGTCATTTAAAGACGATCAAGCTGAACCGATGAACGAAAACGCCACTAACTTTTTGATCGTTGTTCCAACCTCAATGTGGTATATCGCGCAAGCTGCGGTAGCTGTTCCTCTAACTGTTGGCGGCAGCACAAACTCAATTAAGGTCATGAATGATCTTAATATCACTGTGGCGCAAAACCCACGCCTGCCTTGGACTGACAAGTTTGCAATTTTCAGAACTGACAGCGCGATTAAACCTTTCATCCGTCAAGAAGAAGAAGGCGTTAAAGTTAAAGCAATCGCTGAAGGCTCAGAGTTGGAATTCACTCACGACAAACATCAATACGGCGTGGATACCTGGAGAAATGTTGGCTATGGATATTGGCAACATGCATGTCAGGTGAAGCTGATTAAATCTTAATGGAGGTGAATCATGCAAACTTATGAAGTAACAGGAAAGCACATCACTTTTGGCATCGGCACTGAACTAAAACTTTCTGAAAGTCAGGTTGAGAGCCGTGCCACTTCTTTGAAAAAGAAAACCAAAGACATTTTTGAAGTTGTTGAAGCAGTTCAATTCAAACGCGGCGAGAAAATCACCATCTCGCCGGAGTCTTTAACCAAATCTCTTTTGGAAAATCTTAAAGAAATTTCTGACAAAAAATCTGACGGCAACAAACAAGAATTGCCAACTGAATATCCCTGCATCCAGCATATTAGTTTTGGTAAATACAATGTGTTTGATGCGGAGAAAAATTTATTAACTCCAAAACCAATTAAAAAAGATGAAGCTGAAAAAATATTGGCGGAACTTATCAAGAAAAATGAAAGTGATGATAACGCCAACGAAGATGAAGAAAACCCAGAGAAGAAACAATCTGATAACAGCGCGAATGGCACGGATAACGCTTCTTAAAGAAGATTTATGTTAGATTTCGACAACTTCATCAATAAGCCGTGCGTTGAAATTTTCGGGCAAGAAGCGACTTACATTCCGGCAAATAACGATTTCGATTCTTTCGTAATCAAAGGCGATTTTCACAAAGATTACAAAGGCGTAAAAAATGATTCTTCTGAAGTGGAAATCAGCTCATCTGAAATCGTTTTATTCGTCCGTGATGTTTCGATGCCCGAAAATTATCCGAAAGCAAATCAAGGTGATTTGGTGGAAGTAGAAAATACGCGTTACCAAATCATCGACATTCAACAACACATACCAGGCAGCAAAAAATTAGTCCTTCATGAGTCATCCGAGAGCAGCGATTAGACAGGCTTTGGTCGATAAGTTAAAAACCAAAGTTGATGATATTTTTCCAACAGATGCAGGAGAGAAAATTTACGGCAGCAGAGCCAAACCTTTGTTTGATCAGTTTCTGCCAGCAATTCTTATTTACGCCAGAAACGAAAATATCATCGAAGAAAGATTTGCAACTGACGGATATGGCGCAAGCAAGCGTGAACTTGAAGTGGCGATTGAAGCTGTAGTGCTAGGCAATGAGCAAGTTGATGATTCGCTCGATAAAATTTCAAAGCAGATTGAGGACGCACTTGATGGCTTTGAAATGCCAACACGCAAAGCAGATGTTTTGAAACTGAAATCAACAGAAATGGATGTGTCAATTGACGGCAGTAAAATCTATGGCGCGGCGCGATTAACTTACTCGATCACTTATTACACAAGCAATCAACAGCCTGACAATTCAGGCACAATACCAACTGAAATTGAGGCAAATTTCCCATGAGCAAATTAGTAAAAATTCAAATCATCACCGACCATCAAGACTACAAAAAAGGACAAATTGTTGAGCTTGAAGAAAAGCAGGCAATCAACTTTTTAACCAACGGAAAAGCGTTAAAAATTCACCGCAAAAAAGATGATGTCGCAGCAGAAAAAACCGAAGAAAATTCTGAAGAAAAAAACAGCGACAAAGGAAACAAAAAATCCAAGAAAAATGATCAATGAACTTCGATGAAAAAGACGGATTTAATTTAAACGATCTTGCACGAAGACTCGCCAACATCATTCGCCTTGGTCAAATATTTGCCATCAATTATGAAGCAGCAAAAGCACGAGTAAAAATTGGTGATTTAGAAACAGATTGGCTGCCTTGGATTACTTCAAATAGCGGTAATAACAAAAATTGGAATCCGCCTGAAATTGACGAACAGGTGATAATTTTATCTCCTTGTGGCGAGTTAAATCAGGGCATAATTTTTCCATCACTTTATCGCGGATCAGCTCCCGAAAATTCCGGTAATATTCAAAGCATAACTTTTGCTGATGGTTCAAAAATTTCCTTTGATCGTGCGAGTGGAAATTTGACTCTCGATATAAAAGGCAGCGCAAACATCAAAGTCGCTGGAAACGCACAAATTGAAGCCGCAAATATCACTCTAAAAGGAAATGTCGATCTTGGTGGCAGCGGCGGAAATGCGGTCGCGCGAGTTGGTGACAAAGTAAAAATTGATTCAGGCTCTTCTGCCGGAGAGTGGCCGATCATTGGTGGTTCAAGCAAAGTAAAAGCAACATGAATGTAAATACCGGCAAAAAAATTTCAGAAATTGCTCACATCAAACAGTCGATCGCAAATATTTTAAGCACACCAATTGGCTCAAGAGTTATGCGCCGCGATTATGGTTCACGACTTTTTGAAAGAATTGATCAACCAATTAACGGCGAATTAATTGCAGAAATTTATTCAGACATTGTTGAGGCAATTTCAACTTGGGAGCCACGATTTGAAGTTGAGCAAGTAATTCTGCAAAGCATTGATAAAGGAAAAATTATCATCGACCTCGAAGGAACTTTTGTAAAAGACGGACAAAAAATAGTTTTAGAAAATATCTCGATCACAAGCAGCTAAATGGGCAACTTCACAGCAATAGATTTATCAAAATTACCTGCGCCAAAGGTAATTGAGAGCTTAAGTTATGAAGAAATTTTTCAGGATATTTTAAGTGATTTTTTAGGAAAAAATCCAAGCTACTCTACTTTGCTAGAAAGCGATCCAGCGATGATAATGCTGGAGGTTTGTGCTTATCGTGAATTACTTCTTCGCAATCGCATCAATGAAGCAGCAAAAGCTACAATGCTCGCTTACGCAACTGGAAGCGATTTAGAAAATTTAGCCGCTTCGCTTGGTGTGCAAAAGCTCGTTGGTGAAACTGACGATCAGTTAAGACAAAGAGTTCAGCTTGCACCAGAAGCCTTCACAAATGCTGGATCAGTTGGTGCTTACACATTCCACGCACTTTCTGCGTCAAGCGATATAAAATCGGTTTCAGTTAAAAGCCCGAATCCTGGTGAAGTTTTAGTAACCATTCTTTCTAAAACTGGAAATGGAACTGCATCAGAAGAATTGATTGATGCCGTTTTAGAAAAATTAAGTGAAGAAGATGTTAGACCGCTCACTGATCAGGTTTCCGTGCAAAGCGCTGCAATAGTTAATTATGCAGTTGAAGCGGTAATTACAGTTTATTCAGGACCATCTTCCGCAGTGGTTGAAACTGAGGCAAGAGCTGCTCTGGACAAATTTTTAGATGAAAGACATGCAATTGAAAAGCTAGTTGCATTGTCAGGAATTTATGACGCGCTTCATGTTGATGGCGTAAAAAAAGTTCAGCTTATTCATCCAACATCCGATGTTGTAACAACCGATGAACAAGCGGCATATTGTAACACCAAAACAATCTCAATCGTAGTTGATGAGTGACGAAAATAATCAATCTTTATTACCACCAAATGCGAGTGTTTTACTAAGAGATTTGGAAAGCGTATTTTGCGATTCTTTTGATTTGCCCACGCTGAATCGCTATGTAGTAAATCCTGATTTAGCACCAGCTCACATTTTGCCTTGGCTTGCTTGGGCATTATCAGTTGATGATTGGAGTGATAGTTGGTCAGAACAAATTCGCCGCAATGTTATCAAGGCAAGTGTCGAAGTTCACAGAAAAAAAGGAACGATCGGCGCTTTAAAGAAGGCACTACAAGCCTTCAACTATGAAAATGTTAAGGTTGAAGAATGGTTTGAATACGGCGCTAATCCTTATTTTTTCAGGGTGTTTTTCGATGTCAGAGAACCTGGCTTTGATGTGAATGTTTTACCGCAAGTTCAAAAAGTTATTGAAAGCACCAAAAATGCCAGATCGCATCTTGAAAGCCTGAGAGCTTATCTCTCAGCCGAAATGGGCTTGGTGAGCATTGGCAGCATCATTATTTCAAAAGAAGTTACTTCGCTCAATCCCGTGATATTTGATCACGATGATGAGTTAGAAAATCAATCAGATGCACCAATTATGGGAGCATTTTTAATTACCAAAGAAATTACTACGATCTATCCTCTAACATGACGCAAACCTACTACAGCCTTATTACCAATAATGGTCTGTTGAAAGAAGCGGCAGCAAATGCACCAGGAGGATCGGCAGTAGATTTAACGCACATTGCGGTTGGTGATGCTAACGGCACAAGTTACAATCCGACTGGCATACAAACTGCTTTAGTGCATGAAGTTTATCGCACAACTTTAACCCATGTAGCAATTGATGAAGCGAATCCAAATCAACTAATTGTTGAAGGAGTTATCAATGAAACAATAGGACCGTTTTACATCCGAGAGATCGGAATTTTTGATTCTGACGGACAGCTTTTTGCGATCGGAAAATATCCCGAAACTTTTAAATCAACTTCAGAAAGCGGCTCTGGAAAAAGACTTTATATCAGGATGATTTTGGGCTTTACCAATTCGCCGCAAGTCAACCTGATTCAATCGGAAGATTTAAACAACGATCCTAATTTTAACGCGAATGTTTTAGCGGCAATTGATGATATCAATTCTGGAATTTCCTCTCTTAATTCCGGACTTTCTGCTCTTAATACTTCCTTAAATCAAAAGTTAGCAAAGTCACAAAATCTTTCTGATGTTGCCGATGCGGCACAAGCAAGAGAAAATATTGGATTAAAAATTGGCACTAATGTTCAAGCGTTTGCAGCAAATTTATCTGCACTTGCCGGACTTACTGGCGCCGCAAAAAAATTACCATTCTTCACTGGCTCAGGACAAATGAGCGTTGCAGATTTGTTTTCCAACAAAAATGCAATCATCAATGGGGACTTCAACATTTGGCAAAGAGGTTCTTCTTTTGTAGGTGTTGCCGATCAGCAATATACTGCTGATAGATGGATTTATGGAAAAAGTGGCACAATGGTTCATGACATCAGCAGAATAACTGATGTTCCAACATTTGCCCAATCAGGAAGAGCTTTTAATTATTCGCTGCTGATTGATTGCCAAACAATCGATAACTCAATTTCAGCGACTGATTATTGTGTAATCGAACAAAGAATCGAAGGGTATAATTTTTTACCAATTGCACAAAAGCCTTTAACTCTGTCTTTCTGGGTTAAGGCAACAAAAATTGGCATACATTGTGCATACATTAAAAACTCTGGTGCTGATAGAACTTATGTTGCCGAATTTACAATCAATGCCTCAGATACTTGGGAATTTAAAACCATAAACCTTCCTGCAACACCTGCTGCTGGAACATGGAATTATGTTAATGGCATTGGTCTTTCAATTGGCTTTACTCTTGCTTGCGGTTCAAATCTTCAAACTACTGCTGGGGCTTGGCAAAATAATGGTGCGATTGGAAGTGCTAATCAGACAAATGCATGCGATAACATTGTAAATAATTTTAGAATATGCGGTGTTCAATTGGAGTCTGGATCAATTGCAACCGATTTTGAAAACAGAAATTTTCAGCAAGAAGTTAACCTGTGCCAAAGATATTATGAAAAAAGCTACAGCATATCAACAGCTATAGGAACTATAACAGATAACGGACAGTTTTCTTACCCAGCAATTACTGCGACACAATGCTTTGGAACAGTCTTTTTTAAAACAAGAAAAAGAGGAGTTCCAAGTGTTACATCTTACGGACCAACAAGTGGAACGGCAGGAAAAATACTGCAACTATCTGCCTCAGATAAGGATTCTGTAATTACCGGGATTGGCGAAACATCATTTAATATCTACGCCACTACAGCTTACTCCGCCAGCACTTCTGCCATAGCTCATTGGACAGCTAATGCAGAGTTATGATAAATTTAAAATCATAAAATGATTAATGACCCAGCAATATTACAGCATCATAACAAATGCAGGCTTGCTAAAAAATGCTGCGGCAAATGCTCCTGGAGGGTCGCTTGTAAATCTTACGCACTTGGCGGTTGGTGATGCTTCATACAATCCAACAGGTGCTGCAACAGCTTTACAAAATGAAAAATATCGCACGACACTTACTCACGTTGTAATTGATGAAAACAATCCGAACCAGCTGATTGTTGAAGCGGTAATCAACGAAACTGTCGGACCGTTTTATATTCGCGAAGTTGGGATTTTTGATTCTGCAGGAGCTTTATTTGCGATCGGAAAATACCCCGAAACATTCAAACCAGATTTACCAGCTGGATCAGGTAAGCGTCTTTATATCAGGATGATTCTTGGTTTTGCCAGTTCACCGAATGTTGAGTTGGTAATTTCTAGTGACATCAATAATGATCCGAATTTTTCAACTGATGTAAATAATGCACTAGCACAGCGTCTTGTTAAAACTCAAAATTTATCTGATTTAAGTGATCTTGCTGTAGCAAGAAATAATCTAAATGTTTACAGCAAATCAGAAATACACAGCCTCTCTAAAAAGAATTACCTCATTAATGGAAATTTTGATTTTTGGCAAAGAGGATCAAGCACAACAACAAATGGCGTTTATTTAGCTGATAGATTTGTCAGTTATAATGGCGATGGAGCCAGAACATATTCTAGAGGAAGTTTTGCTTACGGACAAACTGAAGTTCCAAATAATCCAAAATATTATTTAAGACATCAGCAAACGACTCAGGCTTCCGTTTCTTCACCTTCTATTCATCAAAGAATCGAAGATGTAAGAACGCTTTCAGGACAAACTGTAACTCTATCTTTTTACGCCAAAGTTGCATCGGGAACAGTTCAGTTAATACCAAGATTTACGCAGAATTTTGGTTCAGGAGGAAGCTCTGGTGTAAATACTGATGGCAGCACATTAACGATTACCTCTGCATGGCAGAAGTTTGTTGTCACAGTTAACATACCAAGCATTTCAGGAAAAACAGTTGGAGCTAATAGCAGTTTAGCTCTGATATTTGCTTTCTTTGCCGGCGTTACTTTCGATTTTTATTTAGCTCAGGTTCAACTAGAAAAAGGCTCGGTTGCGACTGATTTTCAATTTAGACATATCACAGAAGAGCTGGTTTTATGCCAACGCTATTTTCAAAAATCCTACTCGGTTGATGTTGATCCAGGAACCAATACCAGCGAAGGTATTTTAACCTATTTCTCTGATGGAGTTTCGATGACGCAAGGTGGACAGTTAAGTTACTGTCCAGAAATGCGCACAACTCCCACTGTTAACGTTTACAATCCAGTGACCGGAGCGGTTGGATATGGTAAAAGATCTGATGGTAATGCCATAGCTTTTACTGGCATGAGCGCACATAGCTCAAGACAAGGAAGATTTTATTTTACCTCAGGTCAATCAACTACAGCTTGGATAACTTGGCATTGGACAGCAGATGCAGAATTGTAAATATGACAAAAAATTCAAATTTCAAAAAAGTAAAAACCGTAAAAGAAGGTTATATTGCTGATGGGGCTTTTATTCCAAAAGATGAATCAAATCGTCACTACCAAGAGCTAAAAAATTGGATAGATAACGGAGGTAAAGTTGAATCTGAATTTGATCTAGAAGAGATCAAAAATCAGAAAATCCGAGAAGCGGAAAATTTCAGAAAAAATCTGCAGTTTAAGCCGGTTATTTACAAAGGCTCTGAGTTTTCTGCTTCTGCAACTGCCAGACAAAATATCTTCGGAAGCATTGTTACTATTTCAAATTCTGCAAAAAAATATTGGCGAGATAACAGCAATAACTCTCACAACTTTAGTTCTAAAAACTTCAAAGAACTCGCTGATCTAATATCTCAAAGAGACACCAAGCTTTATTTGGCGGAGATGGAACTAAAAACAAAAATCAACAAATCGAGATCAGTTAAAACTCTGACAGCTTTAAAAATTGATGAGCTGTGGAAAAGCAAAGAAGAAAAAATTTAGCCAAATCAAGATAGCAAAAACAGTCATTAATGACTCAAGAATATTACAGCATTATAACCAACAGCGGTTTGGCAAAACACGCTGCGGCAAGTCTTGGTGGTGCGCCAATTAACCTAACGCATCTGGCGGTCGGAGATTCAAATGGAACTTCATACAACCCAGTTGCAACTGCAACAGCACTGCAAAATGAACGCTACAGAACAACTTTAACTTATGTTCAAATTGATGGAAGTAATTCAAATCAGCTAATCGTTGAAGCTGTTATTAATGAAACAGTTGGTCCGTTTTATGTGCGTGAAGTTGGAGTTTTTGATTCAAGCGGAGCATTGTTTGCAATTGGTAAATTTCCGGAAACTTTCAAACCAAATTTACCAAGCGGCTCAGGTAAAAAATTATATATCAGGATGATCTTGGCGTTTGCCAGTTCACCGCAAGTCAATCTTGTTCAGTCTGAAAATCTGAATTATGATCCAAATTTTTCGACCAATGTTTTTGCGGCAATTGCGTTAAAATTAGCCAAGGCTGCAAATCTTTCTGATTTAGCTGATGCTGCTCAAGCAAGAAATAATCTTGGACTAGAAATTGGAGTAAATGTTCAAGCCTTTGCTGCGAATTTAGCAGCTCTTGCTGGTTTAACAGGAGCATCAAATAAACTTCCGATTTTTACCGGCTCTGGTCAGATGGGATTGGCGGATTTGTTTTCCAACAAAAATGTTATCATCAATGGTGATTTTAATATTTGGCAAAGAGCAACATCTTTTACCAGCTTTGCAGATGGCGCTTACTGTGCCGACAGATGGACTTATTATAAAAGTGGCACAATGGTTCACGATGTTAGTCGTTCAACCGATGTTCCATCTTTTGCTCAAGCAGGAAGATTATTCAACTACTCACTGCTGATAGATTGCCAAACTATCGATTCTTCAATTGGAGCTTCGGATTTTTGTGTAATACAGCAACGAGTTGAAGGCTATAATTGGCTGCCTTTAGCGCAAAAGCCAGTTACTCTATCATTTTGGGTTAAAGCCACAAAAAATGGAAAATATTGTGCTTCCCTTGGTAATGGTTCGCCATTCGACAAAGCGATAGTAAAAGAATTTACGATCAACACCTCTGATACTTGGGAATATAAAACGATAACTTTTCCAGCAAGTCCGGCTTCAGGAACATGGGATTTTACCAACAACATAGGGATAAGAATGAGCATATGCCTTGCTGCAGGCTCTTCTTATCAAACAACGCCTGATGTTTGGCAAAATGCCAATTACTTCGCTACATCAAATCAGGTTAATGCGTGTGATAGTGCTTCTAATAATTTTAGATTATGCGGAGTTCAACTTGAAGCTGGATCGGTTGCAACTCCTTTTGAACAAAGGAGTTATCAACATGAATTGATGTTATGCCAGAGATATTACCAGTTCGTTTATTCAGGTTTTTCCTTCATATCAATTATTCATGCTTCAGCAGGTATCGTGTCTGTAAAAGCAAATTTTAGGCAGCAAATGAGAACATCTCCAACTATAGGTCAGACTGGAATCATAAACGCGCAAAACGGGACTGGATTCAATGTGACACAATCTTCACCAAGTATTACTGAGGCATATGCAAGCCCTGATTCATGCTATGTAAAGCTAGGAAATTTTAACACTTCAGGACAGACAAATAGCATCTCCTGCTCATGTCCGACTGTCGAAAACAACTCAAATTGTATAACCTTAAACGCAGAATTATGACCACAATAGAAACAGTTAAAGAGTTACATAATTGCTATATTATCAATGGCTGCATCTCAGTTCCAAAAAATCCTGACAATTCCGATTATCAAAAAATTCAGAAGTGGATTGCTGAGGGAGGTATTATTGAGAAAGAGGATTTTTTATCAAAAACCAAATTGGAAAAAATTGCTAAAATTAAATCGATCCGAGATCAAAAGAATATTGAACCTATCACCGATCAACAAGCCTTTCTTATTGATGAAAATGGCAATACAACTTCGCAGGAATCATACTTTGTTTTTTATACAAATCGTCATCAGACAAACCCTGCATCAGACCCAGAAGCAATAATATCAAGAGCGATCGCACTGGGATCGATGCCTTATTTCACGAAGGATAATGAAGGTAAAACAATCACCATTGAACTCACTGTAGAAATTGCCACCATTCTTCGTCAAAGAATTATAGATCGAAACGACAACAATTACAAAATTAGTAGTGCCTCAGAGATAGAGATAGCAAATGCCCAGACGATTGAAGAAGTTGAAGAAATTTCAAATCAAATTTTAAACCAATAACAAAAAAAATAATCAAACTTATGACCGAGCAATTTCTACACGGCGTAGAAATCATCGAAATAGATGATGGTGCGCGCCCTATACAAACAGTTAAATCAAGTGTAATTGGACTGGTTGGAACTGCTTCCAAAGGACCAGTAAATACACCAACTTTAATTTTAGGCTCACCAGCAGAAGCGGTGAGTATTTTTGGCTCTGATTCCAACTTCAGTATTCCATCGGCTTTGGATGCAATCTTCAAACAGACTGGCGCAATGGTTGTGGTGATTAATGTTGCTGATCCAGATAACTCAGCTCATAAAACTTCCGGAGTCCTTGATCCAACTAAAATCACTCTAAGCGATATTGTTGGCGGCGTTGATTCAGGAACTGGTAAATACAAGGGAGTTTCTGCACTTCTTGCTTCACAATCAGAAGTCGCCGTCACACCAAGAATTCTGATCGCTCCAGGATTTACTCATCAAACACCTCTTGATGAAGATGATGAGCCAGTTGCAAATCCTGTCGTTGCCGAGCTTTTAACTGTTGCTGAAAGACTCCGAGCAATAATTGTTGCTGACTGTCCAAACACCAACAAAACCGATGCAGTTCATTATCGCGAAGACTGGGGAAGTTCAAGAATTTATCCTGCTTTTCCGTGGGTAAAAATTTTAAACACTGCCAACAACACGATAGTTGAAAAACCTTCTTCAGGAAGAATCGCTGGTCTTATTGCCAAATCAGACAACGAGCGCGGTTTTTGGTGGTCACCTTCAAACATGGTGATCAATGGAATTGTTGGAATTTCCAAGCCAATTGATTTTGCTTTGGGTGATACCAATTGCACCGCCAATTTCTTAAATGAAAACGATATTGCCACAATCATTCAGCAAGATGGTTTCAGATTGTGGGGAAACAGAACAGCTTCAGCTGATCCAAAATGGATGTTCTTACAAAGCAGAAGAACGGCAGACATGATTAACGATTCGCTTTTAAAAGCTCACCTCTGGGCAGTGGATCGCAACATCACAAAAACTTACATCGAAGATGTTTTGGAAGGCGTTAATAACTATCTGCGCTATCTGAAAAGCATCGGTGCAATCATTGATGGTAAGGCATTTATTAATCCTGAGCTCAACACTCCGGATCAAATTTCTCAGGGCAAAATCACTTTCGATTTTGACTTCACTCCACCTTATCCGGCAGAGCATATCACATTCCGCTCAAGAATGACTGATGAATATCTCGAAGAACTTTTTTCTAACTAAAACAATAAACAAACATGATTCCTAAAATTTTAAAAAACTTCAATTTGTTCATTGATGGACGTGGCTATGTGGGCAAAGTTGAAGAAGTAAATCCACCAAAATTAAACATCAAAACTGAAGAGTTCCGTGCCGGTGGCATGGACTCTCCGGTGATGGTTGATATGGGCGTTGAAAAACTCGAAGGCTCATTTACGCTTCTTGAATACGACAAAGATGTTTTGAAACAGTTTGGTCTTGTTGCTGGAAATGCTGTGCAAGTAACGCTTCGTGGCGCTTTGCAAGACGACACCACAGTTTCACCGATCATCATTAAACTGCGCGGTATGTATACTGAAATGGATATGGGAAAAATGTCAGCAGGAGAAAAAGGAACACTGCAATGCACCATCGCTTGCCGCTATTACTCACTTGAAATTGATGGTCAGCAATTAATCGAAATCGACATCGACAACATGACTAGAAAAATCGGTGGTCAAGACAAGCTGGTCGATGTTCGTAAAGCGTTAGGAATCTAATTCAAAATCTTAAAAATATGGAAAGCATAATATTAAAATACCCCGTGGATGTTGCTGGGCAATCCTATGATAAACTCAGCATGAGACGCTCAAAAATTAGAGATCGCCTCATTGTAGCAAAAATGAAGAATATCTCTGACGAAGAAAAAGAAATCAGACTTTTTGCCAATCTTTGCGAGGTTGAACCAAAAGTAATTGAAGAGCTTGATGAGGCTGATTACTCAAATTTACAAAAATTGTATTTGGGTTTTTTCAATTCCGAGGAGATGTCGTCAGCGCAATCATCATCCTCTCAAAAATAACCAACTGGCAACTTTCTGAAATTTCAGAAATGACCGAGGAGGATTTTTCACTCTTCTTCGATGCTGCAATAAAAATCCAAAAAGAATCCGTAGAATAAAAAATGGCTAACTCAACTCACGCTGCCGTATCGATTTTAATCGGTGCTGACTTGGGAAAGTCTTTCCGAGATTCTTTCAGTGGAGCGAATAAACAGCTCTCTGCGCTTGGTGAAGCAATCAAAAAAGTTAATGATAAAGCGGGAGAAATTGAGGCTTTTAGAAAATCATCACGCGCTACAAAAGACGCGTCTATTGCATATCAGGAAGCGAAGCAAAAGCTGAATCTTCTAAGTGCCGAAATCAGTAAAACTGATAAGCCGTCAAAAGAGCTTCAAAACAATTTTCGCAAAGCAGAAACGGCAGCACAAAGAGCAAAAACCGCTTTCATGGAGTCAGCGCAAGCTACTCGTGAAATGGGAAAAGCTCTAAGCGCTGCTGGAGTTGATTTCAAAAACCTTAATCAGCAACAGCAGGTTTTAGGCAAAACTCTTGAGACTTTAAAAAAGAGACAAGCAGCACTCCAGGCCAATACAGATGCTAAATCACAAAACTTAAGCAATCGTGCAAATTATCGCGCACAGATGGGAGATGCTATTGCGCTTGGAGCAGTTCTTTATTCCACAATTAAACCGGCCGTAGATTTCGAATATGCAATGGCTCAAGTAGGAGCCGTAACCGAGGAAGCAGCAAACTCTGAAGGATTTAAAAAACTCACTGCAAAAGCACGAGAATTAGGAAACACAACTCAATTCACTTCTGCCCAAGCTGCTCAAGGCATGAAATTTCTGGGCATGGCTGGCTTTAACACTAATCAGATTTTAGCAGCAACTCCGGCAATTTTGAATTTAGCAATTGCCGACAATATGGAATTGGGGCAATCAGCAGAGATTGTTTCAAACATTCTTAACGGCTTTGCCATGAAAGCTGAACAAGCAGGCGAAGCGGCGGATGTTTTGGCGCAAGCTGCAATTGCCACCAACACCGATGTTAAAATGCTTGGTGAAACGATGAAATTCGTAGCACCTGCTGCAGCTGCAGTTGGCGGAAGTTTAAAAGAAACCACGGCACTTGCTGGTGTTTTAAGTAATGCAGGTATTCAGGCGACAATGGCCGGAACTATGCTAAGATCAGCATATTTGCGCCTTGCAGCACCAGCCAGAGCTGGTGCAAAGGCTTTAGGTCAAATGCGCGATCAAATGAAGATCAGCGCTGAAGAAATGCCTGATGTCGCTAAAGAGGCATTGCTTGCTCAAAACCGACTTAAAGGTCTTGGAGTTAAAATTTTTGACAAAGGCAAAATGCGTTCAATGGTCGATATTTTGCGTGACCTGCATAAGGCAACAAAAGACCTTTCTGACGATCAAAAGCTCGGTGTTATCAAAGATATTTTTGGTACTTACTCAACATCAGGAGCGCTCGCAATTTTCAAAGGTTTTGACACTGGTTCAGTTGATGAGGTTTTGAACAAAGTTAACAACGCTGACGGCACAGCTAAAAGAATGGCTGATCGTTTAAGTAACACGGCTCGTGGTTCTTTTCTTGAACTTGATTCCGCAGTTGAATCAATCGGCATTTCACTTGGAAACACATTGCTTCCAACCATCTCAACAACTGCCAGAGAAATTGCAGGTATGGCCTTGAAGGTCAGTAATTTTTCAGAAAAGTTTCCGGTATTAACCAAATATATCGGACTGACTGTTGTCAGCATTATTGGGCTTAAAATTGCCACTATTGCTTTGGGATATTCTTTCACTTTTGTAAGAGGCGCTTTCTTAACAGCGCAAGGTGTGATCTTGGCATTTAGAACTACGATAACTTTGGTTGGTTTGGCACTGCCAGTTATTACCACGGCAATTCGTGCTATGGGTTTGGCTTTAATCAGCAATCCAATCGGACTCATAATTGCAGGAATCGCACTTGCTGCAACTTTGCTGATTGCGAATTGGAAGCCGGTTGGAGAATTTTTTAAGAATATTTTTAGTGGAATTATCGGTTGGGTAAAAAGCGCTTTTGATTGGGTGATGAAGCTGGTTGAACCACTCAAATCAGTTGTTAGTTCAATTTCAAATGTTGCAGGAAAAGCATGGAATTTTGTCAGCGGAAATTCTGATTCAAAAGATCAGAAATCAGCAGCAACAATTGGAAATATTATCAGCGGTTTTGATGCAAAAAATGATTCTCCAAAAAATTCATCTTTTGAAATTCCAAACATTTCAGCTTCACCAAACAAAAATTCATCACCGCAAATTTCAATCTCTGCACCAATTACCATCAACGCTGGTGGAAACATGGATGAAAAGAAAATCGCTGACCAAGTGCGCATCGCCATCGATGAAACTTTTAGAAAATTATCCGCAAGAAAACTCGCTTTGAATTACGATCAATGATTTTCGATTCCTTTAAAAATCTTGGCGGCAAGCTGAATCTAAACAGCGCGCTTGGGATCAATATGATGATGATTCTTGGTGCTTATCGTTTTGCAATCAGCTCTGCTGCTTTTCAAAGTCTAAAAAGACAAAGTGAATATCGCTGGCAGGAAGTTAACAGAATTGGCGCTGATCCGGCTTTACAATTTACTGGCTTTGGCGTGGAAACTATTGATCTTGATGGCGTGATTTATCCGCACTTCAAAGGCGGTTTGCGACAAGTAACTTTGATGCGCGCCGAAGCGGGTCTTGGCAAACCACTATATTTGATTTCAGGAAACGGCAACGCTTTTGGTAAGTGGTGCATTGTGAAAATTTTAGAAAATCAAAGTGTTTTCATGAAGGACGGAGCGCCACTTAAAATTGAATTTTCAATCAGTCTCAAGCGTTATGGCGAAGATGCCAAGCCAGGAGTGAAAGGAATTATCCAAAACATCGTTAAAGCAATATGATCACTTATGTAACAAAAGACGGCGATGTTTTGGATGCGATTTGCTGGAAGTATTATGGCAACACTTCGGGAACAGTTGAAAAAGTTTTAGAAGCCAATCGTCATCTTGCAGAACTCGGCAGTATTTTTGCCGCCGGCGTAAAAATTATTTTACCAGATTTAAGCCAAGAAGAAGAAACAGAAAGCGTGAAACTTTGGTCGTGAATCCAGCATTTAAAATTACTGCCGATAAAAAAGATGTCACAGCGTTAATAGCACAAAGATTGGTTTCAATTAACATCACTGACGAAACTGGTCTTATCTCTGACACTTGCGAAATTCTTTTAGACAACCGCGATGAAAAATTAGAAATCCCACCGCGCGGTGCTGTTCTTGAAGTTTTTCTTGGTTACGAGGATAAACCTCTAACGAAGATGGGAAGCTATATTGTGGATGATGTTGAAGTTGCTGGAGCTCCTGGACAAATGCGAATCACTGGTAAAGCAAGTAACACTCTCGACAAAAACTTAACCAAAAAAATCAAAGCACCAAAAAGTAAATCTTGGCATGGCTACACACTGGTTGGCATCATCACAGCAATTGCCAACAACCATGGTTTTAAGGCTGCGATAGATGAATATTTCAAACAAATCTACATCTCGCATTTAGACCAAACTGACGAAAGTGACATATCTTTCCTGAACACTCTGGCACAAAGCTATGGTGCTTTCGCCAAGCTGTCTTTGGGAAGATTATTATTTTTCAGAAGAGGCATCAGCGTTTCAGAAAATGGCAAAGAGCTGCCAACAACAAAATTTTCTGCCACGCAAATTTCTGATTGGAAACTGCGCGTTTCTGATATGGAGAAATTCGGCAAAGTAATTGCTAAGTGGCACAACTTTGCGACAGGAAAAGAAGAAGATGTTTTTGCAGGAACCGGCGATCCAGCTTACACGATGCGATATAAATTTGTCAGCGCCGACAGAGCAATGGAGGCAGCAAAAGCCAAGCTCGCCGAGTTTAAGCGTGGAGCAGAAAATCTGACATTCTCAACACACGGAAATCCAAATCTTAGCGCCGAAAACAAGATCACTTTCACCGATATCAAATATCTAAAAAACAAAAATTGGATCATCACGAGCGTTAACCATTCGTTGAGCGACCAGGGATTCACAACCAATGTAACCGCAATCATCAAACTAAGCGATGTGGAGTAAAATTAAAAAATCTGACGATGGAGAATTCATCATCACCAAATGCGAATTGGAATTGTTGCTTGAGCAGGCTTCCAAGGAAGGTGCGAAAAAAGCCTTAACCGAACTTGGTCTTCATGATGAAAACGCTCCAACTGATATTCGCGATTTGCGCGAGCTTCTAAAGGCATTTCGTATGGCGAAGAAGGACAGCTTCAGAATTTTAGTTAAGTGCATCGTCATCGGCTTCGTAACCATTCTCACCGCCGGATTTATTTCTCTTCTTGGCGATCACATCAAACTCAAATAAAAAATTTATGCCACAATTTGGAAAAGATTCATTGGCAAGATTATCAACTTGTCACCCCGATTTACAAAAGCTCTTCAACGAGGTAATTAAGCATTATGACTGCACCATTATCGAAGGTCACAGATCAGATGAAGATCAGCTAAAAGCATTCAACGCTGGCAAATCAAAAATAAAATCTGGTGGCATGCACAATAAAACGCCATCGCTTGCAGTTGATGTCGCGCCATGGCCAGTTGATTGGAATGACAAAAACCGTTTTTACCACTTCGCCGGCAGAGTTCAGGGAATTGCTCAAATGTTAAATATCAAAATTCGTTGGGGTGGTGATTGGGATTCTGATAACGATTTAAAAGATCAAAATTTTTACGACTTACCACATTTTGAATTGGCAAACGACTAACTATGGCTTGCAAATTTTTAGAAGATTGCAGCGGCAATAAATCATCAAAAAGATTAGCGGGAGCTTTTTGTCTTTTGGTTGGTTCTTTGATGAAATTTATTTTGTTCATCTACGGTCTTCGTCATGTCACAGCAATATCCTTTGATCAGCTTAACAACTCAGCCGACACGATGATTTATGTTGGTGCAACTCTTATTGGGTCAGGATTACTCGAACTTTTAAGACAAAATAAAAAATGATCCAAAACTTACTAGCGCGACTGGCAGCAATCGCTGGTGCGATGATTGCCATTTTTACTTTAGGCAATTTTTACGGCAAAAAATCACAAAAAACCAAACAGCTTGAAGAAGATTTTGAAGATGCAATTGAATCCAAGAAACGCCAAGAAAATCGCCGTAATGACGATATTTCTGCTGTTAAGCGCCGGATGCAAAAATACATCCGCAAATAGCTTTTGTTTGTGGGCAAATCCCATCACTTTGAGTCAAGAAGAATACGACACGATGTCCGAAGAAACCCTCCGCCAAATCGATAATTTTAATCAGGAATTTGAGGAACATTGCACGAAGTAAAGATTCTCAATCATTCCACTTGATAAGTGTTTAAAACGAAGCGTTCATTGATTTCGCGACACTTACCAATTTTTAAAAAAGTTTATGAACCGATTAATTTACAAGGGATTTATTGAGGATGTCAGAAATGAAAAATGCAGCGATCAAGAAATTGAAAAACTGATCGATGTTTTTGAAGATGCAGTGAACTCAATGGCAGCAACTTCTGCCAAAAAATCATTTTATGATTTGAAGGATTTTAAAGGAACTGAGCACTCCGGTGTTAATCTTTTTACTCTGACCCTTGAACGCGAGCCAATCAAAAATTATGAAAAATACACCGGCTATTTTGAGTGCAGGAAAAAGAATCTGAAAGTTGTTGCAACTCGTGGCGAGTTCACAGCAGTGATATTGAGTTCAGATTAAAGGTTTCTGATTCTTTGCCTAAAAACAGAATCAAATTTTTCCAAAGTATTTTTGATCCACTCTTGCTGCACAGATCTGTCTTTTTCATCAGCGATGTTACCGTTTTTAAATAGCACAACTTTTGACTGAGTTTTTTCTGGATTTTCTCTCCATTCCAAAACACATCCCATTTCCCTCTCAATTGCTTCCTTATCTTTCAAAAGAAGGTGATAAAACGCCTTTGCCTCATCTTTATCAGAAATCACCAACTCAACGCCAATTTTGTTTTCACGCGTATTCAGAAGAGTGTTTAAATGAAATCCACTACGACCAATTGTAAAAGTTAGCCAATGTTTCGGGGTTGGCGTTTGTGGACGAAGTTTTGATTTTACCTCATCAAGATAATCAACCAACTCCAACCAATAGCGATATTGCAATTTTTTGGTTTCAGAAGTGGTTTGATTTTCAATTTCTTTTGCTGCGTCAGAAACTGTTTTACTCCAATTGTTCGGCTTTGAAATTACATTGAATTTTGGGGCGGCAGCGGAATTGCCAATTTTCCAAAGTTCAACTTCAAGACCGAAGAAACGGAATTTTTTATCAGTAATTTCGTTGAGCCAATCAAGTGCGGCACGATGCTCTTCAGTAAACTTTGCTGCAACCCAAACAATCGTCACTGACTGCAATCCAGCAGCGTAAGTTAAAAGCTGGCCAAGATGTTTATGATCTGTTCTTTCGATTTGATTTTCGATTAAAACCAAGCTGTCATCTTCGGTGTTTTTGCACAAAATATCCGCTCTAAATGGACCCACATCTTTTTCCTGAGCTTCCAGTTCCAGCTCCATCCCAATCACTTCCCCTAGCATCTCTAAATTTTCTTCACGCGCAAGCCATGGCGTAAAATCTTGTCCTTCAGTTTGCCATATTTGGCGTAGATCAACTTTTTCTAGTTTTCCAAGCATATGATAAATTTATTTTTTTAACTCAAATCCAAGACGCTCAAGATTGTTTCTAACTCTGTTATAATCGATGTAAGCGCCCAATTTAAATACTAAAATCTCTCGATCTATCCCAAGTCTTTGCAAAATCAGAAAATAAACCGATAGCTCAAGAATGTCATTATAGAGTTCTAATCCAGAAACTCTTCCGATACGCCCATGAATTATATGATTTCTATCTTCGAATATTTTTTTTAATACTTCCTCTTTAACGCCCATCTTATCCCAAAGATCTGCCATTCCTTCTTCATTTGCGCATTTTTTTACAAGCTCTAAGGTTGGAGCTCTATCTTCATTTATCCTTCCTAAACTTTTCAAAAACCCTTTTCTTTTCCTAGTTGGGTAAGATTTGGCTTCTGAGTTAACTACTTCTTCTGTTTTTTTTAAAATCTTTTCAAAAATATCATTATCAAAATAGTTACTTCTGTATTTCTGCACCATGAACTCAAGACACACATACAAGTTGATAAATCTCTGATATTTATCTTTTACAAATCTTGCCCCGTAAAATAACTCGCAAACATCAAATTCATCATCCGATAGGGAAAACCAGTTATAAATCACATCTCCTGGAATTTCGTAATCTGTGCCATACAAATTCTGAAATTGCTCTGATAAATCATGTCCCCAATGCAACATGCTATATTTCTTTTTTGAATCTTCGACGAAACTAAAGCCATCAGAGTAGAATTCCGCTTCCTCTCCATTGATTAAAACTTTTTCAATCCCATAGTTTTTCCCTGTTAAAAAACTATGAAGAATCTGATATTTTTTAACCAATTCTTTTACTTTTTTCTCAGAGAATTTTATTGGGTTTTTAAATGAAAAAATGACCGAAGGCGCAACTCTTGAGGAAGAGATGTAATCCATGGGAATCCAAGATTCATTGAAATCAAAGTGATATAAAAAAACTGAGTCTTTCAGATCAACAACTTCAATTTCGTTTTCACTTTTCTGCTTAAAGCCGTTTAAAAAATTACAAATTTGCTTAGTTGGACCCAAAAATTCTTTTAATCCATCAATGTGAATTTCTATTAGTGAGAGATCTGATAATCTCTGATTGAAAACTAGGACATCTTCACATTGAAATCTTTGCTCTCTAATCGATAGACCTTGTCCTATTTGCCTCCATCCCAATTTTATAAATTTTAAATTAAATAAATAAAATCTCTTAAAATCTCCGTTTCCAGTAAGGCAATCAATTTCTTCTTTGTATTCTAGAGGTTCATCTCCCTCTCTGTTTTCACTAAAAATTTCTAAAAAAATTCCGTCTTCTGTTAGTTCTAGTTTACCAGCTAGCTTCTTGGTTCTGTCTTTGTCAGCGACAGGGAAATCTATCGCAATATCAATTACTCTTTTTTCTTTAAAATAGCTTTCTTTGAATCTTCCAAATTCTCTCATGGTTACTCTTCCCAAAGTTTATTTATAACCGCTTTGGTTTTTTGCTCGTAGATTTCAATTAGCTTTTTGGCAGATTTAACCAATGCGCGTTCGGCTTCAATTTTGGCAACGATTTCTTGCTGAATTTCTAGAGATGGAAGTGGGATTTTTACGGTTTTTAAAATTTCGATATTGATATTTTTTTGTGCCGCTTGAGGAGCTACATCATTCAGATATTGTTTTTTGGTTTGCATCACGAGCTCTAAGTAATAAACATCAACTTCAGATTTTGGAGTTAACGCGACAACACTATCTGGAAAGCATGATGGAAAATCTAAAACTGCCGTATCTCCTATATTGGCAGCAATTGTAATTACAACAATTGGTGGCTGAAAAAGTTTACTAACCAAAAGACCTTCTTCGTTTAAAGTTTGTGAGAATTCTATTTTTCCTCCATTAGCCTTAACAATATCGCCGGTTTGAATGAATGGATATTTTCCTCCATAAAAACGAGGTTCATTTCTTGGGCGGTGAGAAAATTTACCCCTCTGTATTTCAGACGCCTCTTCTAAAAACACTACAGGCCAGCTTGGATCGATGTCGATTTTTGGCTTCCAGTTTTTGACGATTTGTTTAGCGCCAGTAATGATAGAAGAATAGCCATCAAGCTCACGCACGATTTTCTCTTGGATTTCTAATGGTGGGAGGGGTATTTCAAAATTCTCAACAAAATCAATCGGTACTCTTTGCAAGCCTCCAGTTCCAGTCATCCTAAGTTTTCCTTCTTGATTAAAATTGTGCTGAGTTATGTAAGCATAAACCATTTCTGGCAGGATGGATTCTGTTGGTCGCAAAACTATGTATTCGCTAGATCCAAATCCGATTCCATTTTTCAATTTTCTAACAATTCCAGCTTTACCATTTTCAAAACAAGGAGTGACGCGCGCCAAGATGACATCATTTTCTGCAAAGTATGTGTAAGAGCCAACAACCTCTGATAATTTTTTGGTTTGTAGTGGTTCAAAATTTGATCCATCCTGACTTAGATCTGACATTGGAATAAAAGATACCTCGATTTCTGGATCTAAATTCTTCACTTCACTTTTTTTGGGATTAATTTTGCATACATCACCAAGTCTTACAATCGGCCATTTAACCTTACTATGATCAGTCGCCACGCGATAACGATCACCACTCAAATTATAATCACCGTTTTCAGCAATTTTTGTTTTCTCAATATAGCTAACTAACTTGCTTTCTATCTTCTCGCCAACTTGCCATTTTTGTAAAATTTTTATAGCTTGAGGTAGATCGTTTTTACTGCTAGTTCGGCGTTGAGCTCCTAAGTCAAAGCCATCGTTCTCAATTTTTATAAACAGCAGTTCACTTCTTTTTTTGGCAATTTCATTATTAAAAAGCAGAATGCTTGTTTTTACGCCAGAGTAAGGCTGAAACACACCGCTTGGCAAACTAACAACCGCATAAAGCCCATCCTCAATCAAGCTTTTTCTCAATGCCTTGTAGGCAGTGCCAGATTGGAAAATAATACCTTCAGGAACAATGATACCAGCGCGTCCTTGTGGCTTGAGATGATTAGCAATGTAATCAACAAATAAAACTTCGCTTCTGTTAGATTGAATGGCAAATTTGCTGTGTGGCTTGATTCCGCCTTTTGGTGACATGAATGGCGGATTAGCAAGAATTACATCAAACTTATCATTCCAACGCTCATCTTGTGAAAGGGTATCGTATTGAACAATTTTTGGATTTTTGAATTGGTGAAGATACATGTTCACCTGCGCAATTCGTGCCATGGTGGGATCGATATCGTAACCTTCAAAATTCTGCATCAACTTTCTTTTTTGATCTGGAGTAAGTGGCTTTTCTTTTTGCTGCGGATCATCTTTGCCATCGTGCTGCTCAAGAATGTGTTTGTAGGCACTCACTAAGAAGCCACCCGTTCCACAAGCTGGATCTAAAATTTTATCGTCTTTGGTTGGATTAATGGCATCAACAATGAACTCAATAATGTGGCGTGGCGTTCTGAACTGTCCGGCATCACCTTGGCTGGACATAATTGAAAGTAGGTATTCGTAGGCATTGCCCAGCTCTTCGGAATGCGAATAATCAAAATAATCAATTTCTTTTAGAAAAAGCCCAAGCGTTTCTGGTGAACGATAAGGTAAAAAAGCAGATTTAAAAATAGTACGAAACAACTCCGGAAGTTGTGAGCTTTGAGAAAATTTTTGCAAAGCTTCGGAATAAAGATTCATGCGCTCTTGATTGCCGATTTTTTGATCCATCAACTTTGTCCAAGCATATTTTTCTAAATCACCGGTAAAGAAACTTGCATCACCCCCAGCTTTAATCGAAGACTGATCCATGTCATCCATGAATTTGTAAATCAGAGCGTTAGTGATTTGATCGATTTGTGAACTTGGGTTTGGCACTACACCAACTAAAACTTGACGAGCTGCATCTATATGTCTTTTAGTTTCTTGGTTTAGCATTTTAGAGGTTGGTTAAATGATTAGCATAGTCCTGCACATATTGCGGGACGATAGTTTTGTAGCCATTAAGCCTCTGATAGTCTTCGAAGTCAAATGAAGCACAGTGATTAAAACGAGCTAGTTGCTTTGTTTTTACGATGTCGCGCACTTCTTCATCGGTGACATAGGCTTTAAAAAAGTTTTTAGCTGCTTGATAATGCGCCTGATCAATGCCGTGAATATCTACGAATTTTTCCCATTCCAATTCTAGCAACTCATCTTTGGTTTCGAATTTTTCTTTATCGCCAAAGGCATATTGCAAAAATTCCTTTACTGTGATGCGACGATCTATGTCGAATAAGCGCCTGATTTTATCGAGATTCAAAAAGTTTTTTGGTTTATCAAAAACATGTTTTTTTACAAAATCTTCAGCTTCTTGCTCGTCACCATTTTGCCATAAATTTTTTAAAGTTTCATTATCGGTTACATCGTCTTTTAGTGCTTTCTTAAAGCCTTCACGATCGATGCGCATTATTACGCCTTCAGCACTCTCTGAAATTGTTTCCAACTTGTCACTGACACCTAAATTGATTGGTTCTTTTGATTTTTCTTTTTGATCAGATTCTTGATCTGATTTTTCTGATGGCTGCTGTAACGAGATTTGTGGGAGTTTAATTTTTTCGTCATAATCAAACTCTTCCTCGAAATACTCACACGATGCAAAGAAGTCGAAAAACTTAAACTTAGTTTTTTGCTCAATGACTGGTTCGTTTTTGTAATCGTTATATTCGAAGCGATGTTTTCTAGTGCCGCGTCCTTTTATTTGCACAAAATCACTCGGTGAAAATACCGGACGCATTAGTGCAATGTTAAGAATATCTGGGCAGTCATAGCCAGTTGTCATCATGCCAACAGTTACAGTGATTCTAGTTTTGCTGCTATAATATCCTTCAGGATTACTAACCTTACCGTTGAGTCTGTTATTGGCAAAATTGATAGTCATTTGCTGCGCATCTTGTACTTGTGAACTTACCTGAGTTGCAAAACTTGAGTCGCCGTAAATATTTGGCCACTTTTCAAGGGCAATTTTATTTAGAATGTTGGTGACGCGAGCTGCATGTCTTTGTGAAACGCAAAAAACTATGGTTTTTCCAAAAAGATTAACACCGAGTTGTTTCGCAACTGGATCAAAAAGCCCATTATCAATGAGGGCTTGGCACATAGCGATATTGGTTTCTTCATTGAAAATTTTTTTCTCAAAATGTCGCTCGTTAAATCTTTCTTCCGAAGACTCTTCTCCCTCTGCTTTTTTGTGAACGGCATAACCTTCTTCGGATAAGAGTTGAGTGGTTATTTCTGTTCTAGCGTCAACTAAGGTTGGCTTGATAAGATATCCTTCTTTTGCCCCTTGCTCTAAGTCGTAAGAAAATGTTGGACTTCCAGGTTCGCAGCCAAATGTTTTGTAAGTATCGATCAAAAGCCTTCTTTCATATTCTCTTTGAGCTTCGGAATCTGAAGAATCCAAACCGCGCAAATAGTTTTTTGGCGTAGCAGTGAGACCAAGTTTGTAACCAACAAAATATTCAAAAACAGCGCGGCTATTTCCACCAATTGAGCGATGAGCCTCATCTGAAATTACTAACTCAAAATCAGTTGGAGAGAATTCTTTTTTATAACGATTTCCAGCAAGAAAAGTCTGAACAGTTGAAATAACAACACTGGCCTTAGCCCAAGATTCGCGGTTATTCTTATAGACCATTACCGTATAATCCGCTTTTAAATACCTCTCAAAATCCTTTCTTGCTTGTTCTTCAAGTTCAAGTCGATCAACCAGAAATAAAACGCGGCGAGCATTTCCTGATTTTAGAAAGAGTTTTATTACTGCAGCTGAGGTAAGAGTTTTACCTGTCCCGGTTGCCATTTCAAAAAGGAAACGCTGACTACCATTTTGAGCTGCATTTTGCAGGGCTTTTATTGCCTGAAGTTGATATGGGCGAAGTTGTTTTAGATTGTTCTTCTGAAGAAAATCGCTTCTGGTTGATTGGTTTAAAAAACTTGGATCATGCAAATAACTAGGCATCTGTGTGGCGATGATGTAGTTTTCATCGACTGGCGTTTGAGCTAGTTCTAGCGGGTTTGGAATGTATTTTTCATATTGTGTTAACGAATCCTGTGTTGGAAAGCGTGAAATTGTTTCAGGATTACCGTGTTTTGTGTCCCAAAAATAATGAATGTTGCCGTTAGAAAGAATTATAAAACGCGCTTCAACATTTTTAGCATAATTTCTGGCTTGTTCCTTTGCTGAAAGTGGGTCGATTGATTCTTTTTTTGCCTCTACAACAACAAGAGGTCGATTGTCTTTATCTAGCAGAAGAAAATCGATCGCACCTCGTCTACCATCATGAGTTTGTGAATTTTCAAAATCATCACCATTATCTTCGAATTTAACATTTGCTTCAAGCTTGATATTGGCTTTAGTACTATCGCCGTCTTCAAAACACCAACCAGCTTCTTCCAAGAGCTTATTTATTTTTATACGTGCCTTAGCTTCTTTTGAATTAATCATCTTTTATCTCCCTTTCTTGCTCTTTTATCCAAGCATCAATTTCGCTTTTACGAAAGCGCCAAGAGCCACCAACCTTAAATCCAGGGATTTTTTTCCCCAAAACAAAACGATAAGCAGTTTTTTCAGCAATTTTTAAATATTCGGCCAATTCCTTAACCGTCATTATTTCATTATTTGTACTCACAAGTTTTCTCGTTTATGTAGGTGAGAGTTATAAGTTTCTTGAAACAACAAAACTTTATTTTTTCTTGCCACCAGAAGGCTTTTTATTTTTTTCTGTTACAGTAGTTGATGGATGTGCTTTTGCATATTTTTCTGTTACGAAGCGACCAGTCTTTGCTGATCTATTTTGTGAAACTGTATTGGTTTTTTTTGCCATAAACTTAAAAAAGTGATTAAGAAGAATGAAGAAAGAAGAAATTAATGGAAAATAAAGGAAAATGCAATAAAGTTTGTCTTTCTATCTCTTTTTTGAAGTAATTAAACTTACGAGACGATATACTTTGCTTATTAGAGGCAGGTAAAAATTTATCCGAAAATGACTAAAAAATTCTTAGGATTGCAAATATAAAGACTAAACTATGGCTTTGGACATAAGAGGAAGTTTAAAAAACACAAAAATTAACGCTAATCATTATGTAGCTGTAGATGAGCTATTTTCAAACGCTCTTGATTCATTTTTGATCAGAAAAAAAAGAGGTGATGTCACAAACTTTGAAGTCTTTTTTGATATTGAGTTTTTTGATGAAGATTCGGGAGGAAAAGCAACAAACCTGAATATAAAGTGCTTTGATAATGGCGCCGGCCTGGGAGATGATCAAACCAAAGCCTTTGTTACGAAAGATACTTCTTATAAAGATGGCCTAGGCATCGAGGGCATTGGAAAATGCAAGGGGTCTGGCAGAATTCAATTTCTTCACTATTTTAAAAAAATTACATTAGACAGCACTTACCAGAGTAATGAAAAAAAATTTAGCAGAAAGCTGACAATAGATGAGAATACTAAAGAGGTAGATTTGGAGTCTTTTGAAGAGAAAGAGGTTGATGGCGAGATAAGAACATGTGTTGCCTTAATTGGTCTAAAAAAAGAAATTTTAGAAAAAATTAGCGGTGACAATAACGGTGTAATTGAAGAGTTTTCAGCTAATTCTTTAAAGCAACATTTAGTCATCAGCTTCTTACAGCGCTTGGTGAGCTTAAAAGAAGGCTTAGGTGAATTTTTGATAAAATTTAAATCCAAGTATAACGATGATATTGAAGAATCTAGCTTAACCACACAAGATCTTCCCACAGTAAAAAAAGAAATAAAAATTGAGGTAATTTCACAAGATTCGGAAGAAAAAAAGTACGAGTTTTTGATTTCTCACTATGAGCTAAAAAAATCAGAATATAATCTGAAAAAAAACACAGTCGCTCTATGCGCCAAATCCTCGATAGTGTTGGACATAACTAAAAGGTATCTAAAAACCAAAAGTTTAGAAAATAATGATGTAAATGGTCTTTATCACATCGTTCTGATAGAGAGTGATTTTTTAGATACGAAAGTTAATGAACAGAGAGACGGTTTTGATATGTCTCAAACAATTTCAGAAAGATTAAATGATCTTTTTTCATTTGATAATCCGCTTTCGTTTGAGGAAATTTATAACAAGGTTGACGATGTAGTAATTGAGATGCTTTGTCCACCTGACTGGGATAAAGAGAAAATCATTAAAAGCGTCGCAGATAAATATGGCATATCGCCTAAAATGCTAACCGATGCAAAAGTTAGAATTCATTATGGAGATTCTGAAGAATCAGTTGTCAAAAGGACATTAACATCCTACCAAGAGAGAATTATCGAAGAAACATCGGAAATTTTTTGCATTAAAAAAGAAATCAGTGAATCCGTTCCAGATAGCGAAGTTTTTAGAGAGAAGATTAATGAGTTGGCTTGGAAATATACTTCATCGCTAAAAAACATAGACATGGCCAACTTGTCTCAACTTGTAGTTAGAAGAGCGGCTATCCTAGAGGTTTTAAGTCTTGCTGTTAAGCAGGAACTTGAGTGTCAAAAAAATAATACTGATAAAAAGAAAAAAAACGAATCCCTGATTCATAGCATATTTTTTCCTATGAAGAAGGACAGTGTAGAAACGTCTGAACATGACATATGGATTCTAAACGAAGAATACCATTACTATGATTATATCTCTTCTGACAAACCTCTCTCAAAAATAACTTTTTCTGATAACCAACTGTTGTTTGAATCTGATATAGATGACAACCTAGATAAAATTCTGGGAGATAATGCAAAAAGAAACTCAAACAAAAGACCCGATATAGCAATCTTTAGCAAAGCGGGCGCAGTTATCATAGTGGAGTTCAAAGCGCCTGGGGTAATGATGGATGAGCACATAGGTGATTTAATGGAGTATTCTCAGCTTCTAGCAGCAAAATCCAAAGGGAAACTCAATAAATTTTATGGCTACCTAATTGGCACTGACATAAACCAGAACAGAATTACTGGTTACAATAAGTTTCCAAATGGCAAAGGCTGGTTTAGTACAGCACCAATTGTTGAACACACTACCGGCAAAAGGCTTGGTGAACTTTATTCAGAAATTATTTTTTATGAAGATATAGTTAGCCGCGCTAACACCAGATTGGAAGTTTATAGAAATAAGTTAGGTTTTAATCTTGACTCAGATTTAAAGCAAAAAATTTAAAACTAAAATTCTGAGCTATTATTACATATCAGAATCTGTAGTAAATCTGTCATCTCATAAGTGCTAATCTTGCAGTAAGTAGAAAATTTTCATTATTTTTGCCCTATCTCTTAGACAAAACTTTTGATTTCTTCTTTGCAGATATTTTCGGTTAAAGTCAGAAGTTTTTGCACATATTTTGCTAAAATTTCTAGATCCTCTTTTGAAATGTAGTATTCGGGATCATAGCGACCACCAATGTAGGCATACTCAAGAAGGTTGAAGCGATCTTCATCCGCTTTAGTTATTTTTGAAAAAATGTCTTTGAATTCGGGGGAGCATTTCTCAGCTTTTTTTCCAAGAATTTCTAAAAAATGTTCACGAGGGGTGTAGTTGATAAAAACCAGCAAGATTCCTTTATAGCATGATTCAGCTACTTGATGAAGATTAAACGCCATTAATCCATTTTCAGAATCAGCGGTATTCGGATTTTCAAAATCCATCATAAAAAGTCTGCTAAAGCCTTTAGCTCTATTGAACCAATAATCGAAGTGCTTCTGTGCGATTTGTTGCTTTTCTTCAGCACTTAATTTCTTTTCTTCGGCCAACTCAAAATTTCCAGTATCAAAAAGCACGATTCCTTCTTTTTTAATATCAGAGAAGAAATATTGCCCTTCAGAAAGTTTTTTATTTAGCTCTTCAATATCGTGAGTGAGGATTTTAGGAAAAGCGCTGAGATTTAAACTTTGTAATTCTTCAGAAATTTTGCTCCATAAAAGGGAATTGAGAGCTACATCCTTATTTTTGGTTACCACTAAAATATCATAATCAGAAACATGTCCTGTTCTGCTTGATTGGCTTAAATCTTTTGCTTCTTTGTAATTACCTCTGGCGTAAGAGCCAAACAGAATAATTTTCTCAATATTATCACAATTTTTCTTAATGACGGCAACGATGCGCTCTAGTTCTTTTCGCTTAACATCTGGCAGGTGATTTATCGAATTTTCCATCAAAATTATTCATTAATTCAAAAAACATATTTTTGCACAAAAATACCAAAAACTCAAGCCCACAAAACTTTTTTGTTAAGTGAGCTTGAGTTGAAATTGCCTAGAAATCTTTTTTCAAAGCGATTGAGAACACATCAACTGAAGTTTTATATTTTGCCGACAAACTTGGCACTGTGGTTGATGAGTCAGAAATGTTCATTTTAGCTGCTCTGTAAAATTGGTGAGAGTAAGCACCATCAACAGCCCAACCATTACCAAGTTTTTGATTAAAGCCAAGAGTTGTCCATACTCTATCGCCACCAGGAACCATAGGACCGCGATTTGCATTGGTAACCGCATCTTTTTCGTAAGCAACGCCAGTTCTGATTAGAGTTTTATCATTAACTGTGAAGTTTGCGCCAAGTGAATGCAGGAATGAATCGTGCCAATTGAAAGTTGTTGTGCCATTAAGATTTGAATTTTGATAAGCATTAACTTGAAGGCTTTTCAAACGAGACCATCTAGTCCAAGTTGTATCATAAGCCAACTCTACTGCTTGATTTATCTTGTAAGCAACACCAGCAGTTAAAGATTCCGGAGTTGCAGTTTTAGCATTGAAATCAGAATACATTCCAAGGTCAGCAACTTTAGTTGTGCCTGACAAATTGTAATCGATTTTTGAGCGGTAACCAACACCAACTTTTAACTGATCGTTAAATTTGTAGTTTGCACCCAAATTATATCCATAGCCCCAATCACTGCCACTTAACTTCCCTGTTGCATCATTGCCACCAGTAAATACAGATTTTGTAAGAGTTGCTTGATAATATTGAGCAACAACACCAGCACCAACAGAAAGTTTGTCAGTTAGTTTGTAGGATAAAGATGGATTAAAATTCACTGTCGAAATTTCACTCTTAACTGCCTGATATCTTCCAGCCCAAGTTGAATCATATTTTGTAGCCAGACCAAAAGGTGAAGTTACCGATAAGTTGAAAGTTGTTTTGTCATTGATTGGTGTGGCAAGATAAAAAGCTGGGATGAAATTATTTGATCCAGCATTTCTTGAATCACCACCACTTACACTTCCGCCACCCGAAAATTTTCCTGCAGCGCCATCTGAATCAACATTGAGCTTAATGTAAGTCATCGCTGCAATAAACTGGTTCTTATCAAGACCTGCAGTTACCGAAGGGTTAAAATACATATCACTGACATCATGCACACCAGTAACAGAACCGGCATAAGCATTTCCCAAGCCAGATGTTGAGGTTGAATCTGTAGAATATCCGGAAGCAAAAGATTGGCTGGTAGTTGCAGCTAAAATAGCTAACGCAGAAAGAAGGTGTTTGTGATTAAATTTCATTTTTTTGGTAGTTTTGTTGATCAAAAAAGCGTAAAAAAAACTTCCGTGAAATTTTATTCATTTATGCAAAAACATCAACTTTCTTGAGCTAATTTCGATAAAATTATTGATCGAGTGTCTAAAAACGAGTCTGATTGTAAAAAATTTTTTGTGTCGTGGGTTCGAATCCCAATCGACAGGCAGTTTTAATTATCGAACTTTTTTAGTTAAGTCAAAATTGGTCTTTAGCCTTTGTAAATACTGCATCAAGAAAATCTTGAGCCGAAGGAGAAAAGTTCGCACGAGGTAGCGCATGCTCCGCCATCCCCCTATTCGGGGATGTCCAATAAACTCCAGTAGATCCACTCTCTACTTACTCTCATCGAGTTTTATCCTCCGATACAATCCAACAAAGTCCGTTGACATCTTTAAAATCTGGTGACACATTTGGGAATATCAAATGCTTTAAAAGGGGCATAATATTTTCAATATTATTTTAAAATGCCTTTAACAGACATAAAATGTAAGAGCTTAGAGCCTAAAGAAAAAGCCTACAAAGTATTAGATAAAAAGAGTTTGTACCTTGAAATCATGCCTAACAGCAGTAAGTATTGGCGCTTTAAATACAGATTTGCAGAAAAAGAAAATCGCCTAGCCTTTGGCGTTTATCCAGAGGTATCTTTAAAAGAAGCTAGAGAAAAAAGAGATATCGCAAGAAAACAAATTGCCGATGGAATAAACCCTTCCCAAGCCAAGAAATTAGATAAACTACAAATAAACATTAATCATCAAAACAGCTTTGAAATCATAGCCAAAAAATGGCACTAAAAACAAACTGAAAGATGGACACCAGATTGTTCCATAAAATCCCGTGTCTAACCACCACATAAAAAAAATCCTACTCAAACCTTTCAAAAAACATTTGACTAATTTCACATAAACAAGCCTTAAATTTCGGAACTGGATTTCTCCATTTTCCTACCATCAAATTATCAAAAACTATTTTTAGTTTAACAGAAATTTCTCTCTCAGAATGGAAATAGCCACCAGAGGCTCTTCTAGCTATCTCCACAGCGTTATTAATGAGTCTGTCGCAAATCCCACCCAGAAATTCATCGAAATTTCTTTAATTTTTCTGAATTATTTTCTTACTAAGAATACTTGCTAGAGCTAGTTTTTTCTAGTGCTTGTGACTGATTCGTTTCTTGCGAACTGGTCTGATTTTTAACAAGAATTTAATAAAAAATGTCATTCGAGCCTAAGTAAATTCAAATGATCTGTTTGGAAGATCTGGTTTTAGAAAATCACATTTACCGCAAGTTCTTAAGTTTGTGGGATATGAATTAGGTGAGGTTAGAGCTAGAGAAACTCGAGGCTGAAT